>Ga0209211_10011764_pt1 | contig 11137 bp, 10 predicted proteins | sample RifGroA2_FD_183992 | JGI IMG/M metagenome (GOLD analysis project Ga0209211, IMG submission 183992) | Groundwater microbial communities from Rifle, Colorado, USA - Groundwater A2 (SPAdes) (version 2) | ecosystem: Environmental > Aquatic > Deep subsurface > Groundwater | place: Rifle, Colorado...
TGATTGGCTATGTGAGCTTTAGGAATATCTTGCTCAAAGAGTTCCCAGACTAATGTAATTTTAGTTAATTGATTCACTTCCATATTGTACTAGAAGTGTCGGATATTAAACTTTAATTAAGCGCCCTCTTTACATGTCAACAGATATTTGATAAAATGACTCATTATTCAATTAGCGGATTAACGAGTTAACGCATTAACGGATTGAATCCGTTAATTTTTTAATCCGTTAATTGATTAATTGTATAAATATGGCAATGCCTGTTTCTTTTTTTCGCGAGACCCGGGATGAACTTAAGAAAGTGGTATGGCCGACACGGCAAGAAACTATACGCTTAACATTGGTCGTCATAATAATAAGTTTAATTGTCGGATTATTTCTGGGAGGATTAGATTTTATCTTTGTTAAAATTATAGGAATAATAGTTAAGTAAAGGGCGATTGGGCAATTGGGCAATTGGGAAACCTAAAAACCCAGCAACCCAATAACCCAACAACCTAATAATTATGGATACACAAAAACCAACAACATTAGAAGAAACACTGGAGCCAAAGCCAACCGCTGAATTAGGCAAGTGGTATATCGTCCACACATATTCGGGACACGAAAACAAAGTTAAGAAATCTCTTCATCAGAGAATCCAAAGTCTTGGATTTGAAGACAGAATTTTTGACATCATTGTCCCCACCCGCAATACCATTAAGGTCTCCCAAGGTAAAAAAGAAACAGTTAAAGAAAAAATTTTCCCCGGTTATGTCTTAATCCGCATGATTTTGGATGACGAGAGCTGGCTTTTGGTCAGAACTACACAGGGAGTTACTGCTTTTATAGGTAGCGGAAACAAGCCTACTCCAATCTCCGAGCAAGAAGTCGAGGCTATTCAGAAATTTATGAAACTGGAAGAACCTCTTTACAAAACAGCCTTTACCAAAGGCGAAGCTGTTAAAATTGTTGACGGGCCTTTCTCCGACTTTTTGGGAGCGGTTGATGAGATTGATGAAACTAAAGGCAAATTAAAAGTTTTGGTCTCAATCTTTGGCCGTGAGACACCGGTTGAATTAGATTTCTTGCAAGTCGCTAAGTTGTAATAGGCAATTGGGCAATTGGGTAATTAGGCCATTAGGAGACCTAACGACCCAATAACCTAATAACCTAATGACCCAATTATGGTTGCTAAAAAAGTAAAGACAATTATAAAATTAAATATTAAGGCCGGAGAAGCCACTCCTGCGCCTCCGGTTGGTCCGGCTTTGGGTCAGCACGGACTGCCAATCATGGAATTCGTTAAAGCTTTCAATGATAGGACAGCGAAGCTGAAAGGTACCATCATCCCGGCTGTAATCACTGTTTACACTGATAGAACTTTTTCTTTTATTACCAAGAAGCCTCCGGTTGCGGAAATGATTAAAAAAATGCTGAAGAAAGAAAAAGGATCAGGAAAAGCAGGCAAAGAAATGATTGGAACTTTAACTATGATACAAGCTGAAGAGATTGCCAAAACAAAATTGGAAGATTTGAATACAACCGATGTCAAAATGGCAGCCAGAATTGTTGCAGGAACGGCACGAAGCATGGGAATTGAAGTAAAATAAAGGGCGATTGGACAATTGGGTAATTAGGTCGTTTGGTGACTAGGTAATTAGGAACCCTAACAACCCAACAACCCAGTAACCTAATGACCCAATGACCCAATAACCTAAATTATTTATGGGAAAGATTAAAGTCAGAACTCTGGGCGATGAAAGCCTGGAGAACAAACAAAAAGAAAAATCAAAGCAAAAAGCCCACGAAAAGAAAATGGTTAAAGGTGGCAAAGGCGGAGAACGCATTGTTTCCGTTGGTCCTTCCGAGGAAGAATTGGCACGGTTATCAGTTCTCAGTTCTCAGTTGTCGGATCCCGGTCAGTCAGTTAATCGGTTAACCGGCAAACCGAAAACGGAAAAACTAAAAACTGAAAACTCGCCGCGGGGCGAAGCGGGCCGAAAACGGAAAACCGATAACCGAAAGTCACCTCATTCAAAATCCTACCAAAAAGCATTCGGAACATTGGATAGAAGCAAAAAATATAAGCTTACGGATGCCTTAGAGATGCTTACGAAATTACAAAGATCTAAATTTGACGAAACAGTCGAGCTCCACATAAATACTGTTGAGACAGGCCTTTCCGGTAACATTACTCTCCCCCACGGAACAGGAAAAACAATTAGGGTGGCTATTGCAGACGATGATTTATTGGCAAAAGTCGCCCTTGGAAAAATTGAATTCGATATTCTTTTGGCAGCACCTCAAATGATGTCCAAGCTGGCTCGTGTTGCCAAGATTTTGGGACCAAAAGGATTAATGCCGAATCCAAAAAATGCAACTTTGGTTAAAGATCCGGAAAAAGCCGCACAGGAATTTAAAAAAGGCCAAATTAATTTCAGGACTGAATTAAAAGCTCCGATTATGCACTTGATTGTCGGAAAAGTGTCCTTTGGAGCAAAAAAATTAGCAGAGAATATTAATGCTTTAATCGAGGCAATCGAAAAAGAAAAAATCCGCAACGTCACTCTCAAATCCACTATGAGCCCGGGGATCAAGCTCGATTTAGGCCTTTAATCCCCTCACAAGTTTTTCCGCTTCATCTCCATACCAAGGTTTTGGCAAAAACATTTTCGGCAAAAAAGGATCCATAACAATTGTCCTTAGCCATTTCGTTCTAATATTAACCATTACCTTACGCATCTGTTCATGCATTTTCTCTCTCTTACTATCTGATTTTTTTCCGCGGCCGCTGTTAACAGTCATATAGCTATTTTCAATTTTGCTAGTCCCCTGCTTTACCTCATCAACGATATCTTCATATTCGTCATTAAGCTCGTCTAATTTCCAAATTTTGTTAGCAAACTCACAATCATTTCCGACAATCAACTTATGGGTTTCTAAGACATACAAATAATTTTTTAATCCAGCACCTTCTGCAAATTCGCTAAAATCTCTCAGTAAATCATGCGGGCTAATAAAAACTGACTCCTGAAGCATGCCAAACCCCAACTCTTTTAATTTGTCCCGCAGTCTTTCACGCACCTGCTTGTTAGCTTCTGCAACATCAAACATTACAATTCTCCACCTTTTGTCCCATTTTTTATTTTGCAGCGAAAGCATTGGAAAGTCCCGTTTGATTTCTTTTTTACCATCAGATGTTATTCGAAGATATATTTTCCCATCTCTCTCAACCTTCTCGATAAATTTTGCTTTGTAGGAGCGGGAAACAAGCTGATAAAAATTATGTCTTTTATATTGCTGTGGTGTCCAGCCATACATATTTTTGTAACTTGCGCTCATGAGATGGAATGGATCTCCCGCTTCTTCGAAAACATCCAGCAAATTAGCAAGTCCAAAGAGTAAAATGTCTTTCGTTTTTAAAAATTTCCGCATATATATACATATAACTACAACCAGCGGTCGCTGTCAATAGAGAGATTTTGACAATCTAAAAGATTATTAATGTCTCCCGGAGTCAAGCTGGAAATTTAAACCATCTTCCTTTGATACAGCTTGTCATCTTGAAAAAAATCGTAGATTCATAAATAATAAAGTCCCATGCTGACAAAAACAGATTTAAATCAAATTAGAGACGTGGCGCACGAAGAAGTTGGTGTAATCGTAGAGGAAAAATTGAATTCCAAATTAAAACTGGAATCAGAACCCATTAAAAAGGATTTAAAATATCTGAAGAAAAAAAATAAATAGAATCAATAAAACGGTTGATCTCATTGTGGCAAATTACGACGAAGCAGATGTCAAGCCACAAAGAAGAGTCAGTAAAATCGAACACCGCTTGGCATTACCGGAAGAAAACTAACCCATAATAATTATCCTCCCCAACTTGTCCACATTTTTGCCTTTACAAAACAACGTCTATAGTAATTAAGAGGCTAAACCACAAAAGATCCCGCCGATTTGGCGGGACTTTTGAAAAAAACTTTAAGAAAAAAGTTTATTTAAGCTCAACTGTTGCTCCGGCTGCGACCAATTTAGCTTTAGCTTCCTCGGCTGTTTTTTTGTTAACCTGCGTTATTACTTCTTTTGGCGCGCCGTCAACCAAATCTTTTGCTTCCTTAAGTCCCAAAGTTGGAACTAATTCCCGCAAAGCTTTGATGACCTGAATTTTCTGCGCGCCTGAATTAGCGATGACAACGTTGAAGACGGTCTGTTCTTCCTTTGGCTCGCCCGAAGCCCCGCTGAGCGGGGCGGAGGCGGCTGGAGCAGCCATCATCGCTGCGGATACTCCAAATTTTTCCTCAAGCGCTTTTACCAAATCTGATAATTCCAAAACAGACATCTCTTCAACTTGTTTTATTAATTCGTCTTTTGTTAATTTTGCCATACAATATCACCTCCCTTTTTTTTCGTGTCATCCTGAATTTATTTCAGGATCTCCTTATTTTGAGATGCTGAAACAAGTTCAGCATGACAATTATAAAAATACTAGTTCTTTTTAGCTTCTATTGCCTTAAGTGTCATTACAAATTTTTGCAAATTCCAATTTAGCGCTCTATGTAGGCCTGAGATTGGAGATTTAAGTCCGATAACCAATTGAGTAAGTAATGTTTCACGTGTTGGAAGAGTAGATAATTTCAACAACTGTTCGCCGGTCATCTGAAGCCCATCCAAAATTCCGAATTTAATTGAAGGAAGACTCAACTCTTTGATGCTTTTTGCAATTGCTTTTAACGGCATTACAGGATCTCCGTATAAAAAAAGTGTTGCAGTAGCGCCCTTTAAATCCGAAACGCCAGGACGTTTTAAATTTTCATCATTTGAATTTTTAATTTGTTTCGAGTTTCGAATTTCGTGCTTCGAATTTAACATCGCAATCTCGATAAGAGTGTTCTTGGTGGCGACAAAGTCCGCATCAAAAGCTTTAACTGCTTTTTTAAGCCCTTCAAGCTGCTTATGAGTCAGACCTTGATAGCTGGTAAAAACAAAACCTTTTGCGCGGTTAATTTTTTCTAAAAGTTCTGCAACGATTTTTTCTTTTCGTTGTCTGTTTGGACTAATTCGCTTGTTATCCATAAATCCTCCTCCGCTTACTTTTCGCCTTTTCACTACTATTCGCGTAAAGCGACGTGGTCGCCACGCGACTTTACGTCGTAGCGCGGCTTAAAGAGCGCTTTTCGGCGGATTATGCACTATTTATATTCCTTATTGTGCATAAAAAAAGCACTCTTTCCTCGAGTGCTAACTTAATTAATAATTATTAATTAATAATTTATAATTCGGCTGCGCCTCGGTGGGACTTACTGATTGCCACACGTCTTAGGACTTTTTAATGTTACCACAATTTATTTCAATATGCAAGGGATCAAAAATTACAATTTCAAAATCTCAAATTCTAAATAAATTACAATTTCCAAATATCTAAATCCAAAAAGTTTTGTATTTTGAGCATTTTAATTTTGATATTATTTGGTATTTGTAATTTTGTGCTTGGAATTTTATTGGTACTTGACATCTTTGTTATACTTTGTTATTTTATAAATGATTAAAGATTAGTTATGATCAATCAAACAATATCAATCGACAATCTTCCCGATCTTCTGACAGTCCGCGAAGTGGCGCAAATCCTGAGAGTCTCCCCTCTTACTATCAAAAGGTGGGGCAAAAGAGGCAAGTTGCCGGCAATCAGAATTAATTCCCGCGGCGACAGACGCTACAAAAAAGAAGCAGTCTTGTGGCTCCTCGGTATTCAACCAAAAGTATAAAGTCCTCCTTGCCCCTCGAAGCTCGAAGAGCGAAGTGGGGTGGCTACTTGGCATCCAACCCAAGGTCTAAAAAAATATACGCTGATTTCCTCACAGATTTCAAACGGATCTCCACTAATTTTTTGCTACTTGAAAAGATTTACTGACTGACGTAATATAAAAAATATGGATAATAGCAAACTATTAAATCAAATCGGAAGTTTGATAAAAAAAGAATTAGTTCCTATAAAAAAACAGCTCGATACAGTTGAAATTAAAGTAGAGGTAGTCAATAAAAGGGTGGGGCAAGCTGAAAAGAATCTTGAAAGAAAAATAATGCAAAGCCAGGAAGAAACTATTGATGCGCTCTCAGAATTGATTAATACAGGTTACGATTTACACGAAAAAAGGATAGCAAAAATAGAAGACAATTTAGGAATAACAACTCCCCACCAGTAGTCTGCCAGTCCTAGCTTTGAAAGGTCTCTCCTTGAAAAGGGCGCGAGTGGAGCGAGCACCAGAATGCCAGAATTCCCTGCCCCCAAACTACGGGCGGCCGGAGGCCGGGCCGAAGCGGACGGCTGAACTTTGGTTGTATTCAAGTTTTATTTGTGCCGGGGTCATGGCGTAGTTGAAGATCTTCACATCATCAAGAAGACCGTTCAGATCCCAAGAGCCTCCACCGTTATAGTCACCTATCAAAAGAGAACGAGTGCTGGTAGTTGGGTTATTTAGCGATTCATTAGTGCTCTTGGAAAGCTCTACTCCATTCTTGTAAACCCTACCCACGCTTCCGGATTTGGTAACTACAAAATGCTGCCAACTGCCTGCTGCATATTGACTAGTGTTACTCAATATTTGCGTCTGAGTTCCAGAAACCTGTGTGGTAAGTCCAATTTGACCATTTGAATTCATGACAGCATAATAACCATCAGTTAAATAAAGTCCTCTTGAAACAGGCATTTGATCTTTTATACTACTTGGATTAATCCACCATTCTATGCTAAAATCTTGGGTTGTAAAATTTAAATTCGTCCCATTTCCAGCGTCCACATAATCATCTACCCCATCAAAACTCAGGGAGGAGTTCATTTTTCCTGTTCGGCCGTTGTACCAAGCGCCTGTTCCATTGGTTGGAGTTAAGCAAGTTCCGATAACAGATTGAGGAATTGTTGCTCCAATCGTAATGGTTCCAGTGTTGGCATTTCCCGAAGAATCATAAGCGGTTAAGCCTTGACATTCATCAAATTTCCACCACCCGACCGGTTTTCCGCGGTTGTAGTCCCAGGCAATCTGCGCCGCCGTCCGCGCATAGTTGAAAATTTTAACGTCATCAACAAAACCATTTCCATACCTACCTTGTCCATCATCCGCACCGATATAAAGCGCTCCTGTGTCGGCATTAATTGCTCCAGTAAGCGGATTTGTTGCTTTTAATTGCCCATCAACATACAATTTTACATTGGAACCATCATAAGTCCCAACATAGTGATGCCATGATGTAATATCAGTAAGCGTAAAAACGGCGGCAGTCCAACCAGTTGTATAAATATAAAAATACATGTCTTTTGTTCCTGATTCAGGGTGCATTATATAAGCGTTTCGCTTGCTGGCCACCCAACCCGTATCGTCCCAATTTGCAGTATTACTTTTAGCCCAAGCTTCAACCGTTATGGCCGCTGTGGGATTGGTATGGGCCGAAATTTCCACGTAATCATCCGTGCCGTCGAAGGAGAGACAGGAACCGGATTTGCACGAGCCGGAACTTTTCCAAGTGGGTCTGTAGCCAGCAGTTCCTCCACCAAGCGTTCCAACATTATTATTTCCGCTGGTGTCATTGGCAGAAGTTCCAATGTAATCATTGAAATTCCACTCCCCGACGGGCGGGGTGCAAGTTGAAGTATCTCCGGGAATGCAATACAAAGCAGAAGCGGAATTGGAAGCAACAGACCCTCCGGTCAAACCCGAAGTATCGGACAATGAGCCCATCTGCATCGCCGACCCCCGATTATATTCCGTCTTAATATCATCCGCAGTCAAAGCAAAAGGATAAATCTTCACCTCATCAACTATAGCGCTAAGGAAATTCGCTCCTCCGTCATTTCCTATCAGCAAATTATTACCCGCCTCCGAACTTAAAGTACCTGTTGCCGCAGTTTGAGTAGTATAGGTTTGCTCGACCCCATTTTTATAAATCCTAATTTTCCTATCCCCTGAGTTACTGTAGGTCATCGCGATATGCTGCCAAGTCCCCGTAGAAATTCCGGAAATCTTACTGCTTGCAGATGTCGTATCCGTTGTAATATCCACCTGAAAAGTACCATCCGAATTAATCCTGTCTCTCTTCCAAGACTTGTCAATTATTTTTGCATAACTTGCAGGAAGGGCTGTAGGTCTAATCCAATAAGACCAAGAAATTTCAGCTAGATCGTCAAGACTTGCCGGACTCCCCGCACTGACATAACTGCCTAACCCATCAAAACTCAGAGCTTTTCCAAATTTACCGCTGTTAGTCCAGCTAGCCCCATTATTGGTAGCTGTATTTGCATTGACTGATTGATCTTTGGGATTACCATAACCTTCATCAAATTTCCAGTAGGCGGCGTAACCACTGCCCCCAGCCCCGCCGCCGCTAAAGCTTTGGCGGGCAAGCATGTCCTCAGCGATCTGCTTTTGAGTACGGGCATAATTGTAAATGCGGACTTCGTCAAGAATACCGTCGGTAAATCCAGACGCCCACCCGTCACTTCGTGAACCGATACGAAGATTAGCTGCTGCTGTTTTTGTATCCGTATGGGTTTCACCTGTTTTATTTAGTGCTCCATTTATGTAGATTTTCAGCGCTTCTCCCGCTTTAGCAACCCCGACCAAGTGATACCAGATATTTGCCGAGATGGTATCTGTTGTTGTCACTTCTTTTAAAACTCCGGTAGATTGTTCTACATAAAACTGAATTAAATTCGTATCCCTAATGCGGAAATTATAAGCTAAGTCAGCTCCCTTGCTAACGAGAGTGTGAAACTTGCCGATTGTATCCGCTCTAAACCAACCCTCAATCGTAAGGTCGCCCGTGATATTTAAACTGCTGCTATTCCCCGCGTCCACATAATCATCCACTCCGTCGAAGCTGCATCCTCCACCATATCTTCCGATGATTTTACAATTCATTCCTGTTAAGTTAGCCCCATAATAAGTTGTACCCGTATTGCCATAAGTTGAAGAATCGACTAGAGTTTGAGAATTGCCTGAAACTTTTTCATCCATTTTCCAATATCCAACCGGTCCCGGCGCCCAGTTGTAAAGATCGGAAACTTCTTTCGGAGAAAATGTGCGGTTATAAATCCTGACTTCGTCAATAGATCCGGCAAAATACCCATCCCCTCCATGTCCAATTTGCAAAGCAGCAGTACTATTGATAGTTGTTTGTCTGGTGTAATCTGTTCCCTTGGCCGCGTTGACATAAATAGATTGAACACCGGTTGTTCTATTGTATGTTCCGACAATGTGATACCATGTGCCAATTGTTGGAGTGAATGATTTACTTGCCCATATGCCTCCAGCGGTATTTTGCTCCCCGAAACGAATTACATTGGAATCGAACCAGAAAGAATATCCTCCTCCCCCTTTATCAATAATGTCGTTGCTTTGGTTAACGCTAAAATTCACCCACGCGGAGTAAGTGACATCGCCGGTCATACGCAAAGAAGTCGAATCCGCTACGCTTAGATAATCATCCGTTCCGTCAACATTGCAGCCGGTTCCGAATTTTCCGGCCGCGGTACAATCCATACCGGTTCCGTTATCTCCTGTGCTGTTGTCTCCGTAAAGAGTTCCCGTATTGCCGGCTCCTGAAGAGTCAGTACTGCTCTCGCCTTCTGCGTCAATTCCTGCTTCGTCCATTTTCCAGTAGCCAACTAAGCCGTTACTGATCCACGCGGATTGATTGCCGATTTGTGCTCCCACACCCGATGTGGACCCGCGAGAAGCATAATCCGCTTTGACTTGCGCCGCGGTACGGGCATAGGGGTAAATTTTGACATCGTCAATAAAACCGTTAAAATAGCTGCTGGCGTCCCTGTATTTTCCGATAAATAAACTATTTGTGGTAGAAATTGAAGCTGTCAAGCCTGACGTGCTGGTTGTATCCTTTAAAACACCATCAACATAGAGTTTTTTTCCTGTTGCTGAATTAGGAGTCACGGTTAAAACAAATTGGTGCCATTGAGAATCGACGTAATCTATGCTTATTTGAGAATTATAATCTATTCCATCTGCGCGCAATTCACTTAGAAAATATCCGGTTGTCCCCTGAATATACATAGTGTAACCCGGCCAATTGCTGCCATTTTTCATCTTGGAAATTAAGTGCTGATCAGCGGCTTTAGTTGAGGTTTTTGCCCAAAGTTCAGCTGTAAATTCTCCGGTTCCGGGATCCAAGCTCGTGCCAGTTCCTCCATCTATGTAATCATTCGTTCCGTCAAATTTTAGACATTTACCGGAAAGACATTGGTCGCCCGCTGTCCAGGTTGGATCACTTACGTCAGAACCGGAACCCGTACCAAGCGTTCCGTCATTGTTATTGGTTGAATCATCATAAGCGGTTTGACCTTGGCCTTCATCAAATCTCCAAGCTGCAACAGGCGCCGGACCTTTTTCTTCCGCGGCGAAAGAAACGGAAGGAGCAGATTGCCCCTGAACAGCAGTCAAAATCGAAGACGTGCTGTCGGAATATAATTGCGAAACTTCCAGAGCTGAAAGTGCGCGGCTGTAAACGCGAGTTTCGTCAATAGGGCCAGGGAAAGGATAACCAACAGCTGGACTAAATTCCCCAATATTTACATCAAATATATTTGTCGTAATACTTCCTGACTTAACAGTCCTCACCACTTCTACTCCATTTACGTAGTAAATACCAACACTCCCATCAAAAGTAAAACCAACCTGTTTCCAAGTATCTAGTCCCAACCCGGGAAGGTCACCGGCTGCCGGAAGCCTTAACCATCCTGTGTCCAAAATGATCCATGCCGCTCCATCTACGGCTCCGTGTTGAATGCCATAACCAGTTCCTTGGTCTCCCTTATTAATTATTGTTGGGTAGCCACTACTTCCAGTAGGCTTAACCCAAGTGAAAACCGACATAGCAGTAGTTGGTTTTAATGTTGAATGATCAGCAACGCTGACATAATCATTTATCCCATCAAAGAGTCCCCCATTCCCATATTTGCCCGTTGCTCCTCCCGCAGGTCCTGTAGAGGTAGGACAGGATTTTCCATTGTTAGCATTTACGGAAAGGTCTTTCACGGATGTCGTGGAGCAATCAACTGTCCAAGAACTTTCGTTCATGTTCCAGTATCCAACTAATCCATTGTAGAGATTGAATTTTGTTGCGTCCGTTGCTGCGGTTGCATTAG
>Ga0209211_10011766_pt1 | contig 11136 bp, 11 predicted proteins | sample RifGroA2_FD_183992 | JGI IMG/M metagenome (GOLD analysis project Ga0209211, IMG submission 183992) | Groundwater microbial communities from Rifle, Colorado, USA - Groundwater A2 (SPAdes) (version 2) | ecosystem: Environmental > Aquatic > Deep subsurface > Groundwater | place: Rifle, Colorado...
CGTACCGTACTTGTTGATATGCACTATTGCCTCGTTGACATCCTTCACAATTTTTATTCCAACAACCAGATCAAGGTACTCATCATACAGTTCCTTTTCGGTCATCAGCTTGGAAGATGGGACCATTTTGGCCACCACTTCATCGCCCCTGATTTCTACTCCTGCCTTTGCGAGGCTTTCGCAGAGACGCGGAACGAATTTCTCTGCGATTCGACTGTTCACAAGGACATGTTCTAGTGCGTTGCAGACGTATGGCGAGGAGAGCTTGGCGTTCAGGATTATTTTTTCAGCCATGGATAGGTCCGCCCCTTCGTCCACATAGGCATGGCAGTTACCTGCGCCAGTCTCAATCACAGGTACACGCGCGTTTTCGACAACCGCCTTGATTAGTCCTGCGCCGCCGCGCGGGATGAGCACGTCAACGTAACCGCGCATTTTCATGAGCTGCGCGGCTGCCTCATGCGAGGTGTCCTCTATGAGCTGCACCGCGTCTGCAGGGATGCCGTTTTCGGAAAATGCCTTCTGCATCACCTTGACGAGTGCCTTGTTGGTGTTGATTGCCTCCTTCCCCCCGCGCAGTATGATGGCATTCCCGCTTTTTAATGCAAGCGAAGTGGACTCGGTGGTAACGTTTGGGCGCGCTTCGTAGATGAATGCCAGCACGCCAAGCGGCACGCGCACGCGCGAGATTTTCAGCCCGCTTGCAAGCTTCCACTTCTCAGCCACGCTCCCAACAGGGTCGGGAAACGAGGCGATGACACCAAAGCCTTCTGCCATGGCGGCAATCTTCTTGTCGTTCAGCTCCAGCCTCTTTGTAACTGACTTCGGAAGTGAGGAAGACGCGTCCAGGTCTGCCTTGTTAGCCTCGAGTATCTCATTTGCATTTTTGACAAGCGCATCCTTTGCAGCAAGAAGCGCACGGTCCTTTATTTCAGTGGAAAGTGCAGCAAGAATTGATGCCGCCTTCTTTGCCTTTATGCATTTCTCCTCAACTTCACCCATCGTCCTCACCCTTGCCAAGCAATACCAGGTATTCCCTCTCAATCACTTCATCTGACCTTCCGAGCAGCTTGCGTATTTCCTCGCTTTTCTTGCCTGCTATGGATGATAGCTCCGCGGAAGAGTAATTGATCTTACCGCGCGCCACGCTTTTTGCCCCGCAGATAATGTCCACCACATCGCCCCTTTCAAATTTGCCGCTTGCTGAAACCACTCCGACCGCAAGCAGGCTGGCCCCCTTCTCAAGTATGGCTTCGCAGGCGCGGGCATTCACCTGAATCGAGCCCGAGATGCGGGAGGCAAACACAATCCACTGCTCCTTGCCTGAAAGGCTTGTTTTCGCCGGGTAAAAAAGAGTCCCTTCTTTTTGCGCAAGCACCGAAGCGATGATGTTGTCTTTCTTTCCGTTTGCCATCGCCACCCAGACTCCTGATGCGGTCGCCATTTTGGCTGCGGAGAGCTTGGTCTTCATGCCGCCCCTGCCAGAGGCGCTTGGCTTGCCAGCCGCAACAAGCTCCATTTGCGGGCCGATTTCATCCACGCGCCGTATGAGCGAGCTTCCATGGTTCTTCTTCGGGTTGGAGTCGTACAGTCCATCAACATCGGTAAGCAGTATGAGCAGGCTTGCGCGCATCTTGCTTGCGACCAAGGCTGAAAGCTCGTCGTTGTCGTCGAAAACCGCCTGGCGGTTCTCGCTTTTGGAGAGTTCGCGGTGCGAAACGACATCGTTTTCGTTTATCACCGGGACGGCTTTGGCACGGAGAAGTTCCTGGAGCGTGCGCATGGTGTCCAAGTACCGCTCCTTGATGACAAAATCATCGTTGGTGAGGAGCACCTGCGCGGTGAGGATGCCGTGCTTGGAGAAGAGTCGATCATATGCATTCATCAATGCCGCCTGCCCCACTGCCGCGCACGCCTGCTGCACCGAAATTTCCTTCGGCCTATCTTTCATGCCAAGCCTTGCCATCCCGCTTGCTATGGCGCCAGAAGTCACCAGTACCACACTCTTGCCCTGCTTGCACAGGGCGGAAATACCGTCAGTTATCCTTTCCATGGCATGATAGTCCAGCATGCCGTTTTCGTCAGTGAGGACGTTGGTGCCTGCCTTGACCACTATGAGCCTGAATTTGGATGCGTCAAACTCCATATGCTCACCTGGATTTTCTGAGCCTTTTTACCTTTGCTATGCATGTTTTGGCAGCAGACAGGAAAGCCTGCGGCACTCCTTTTTTCCGCAGCACTTTTAGCCCCTCAGCAGTTATCCCTCCCTTTGTCGCCACCATAATCTCAAGCTCTAGGGGCTCTTTTCCGCTTGAGAGCGCTACTGCCCCCGCCCCGTATGCAGCGGCTGCGGCAATCTTGAGTGCCTGTTCCCTTTTCATCCCATTCTGCTGCGCGGCGCGGGCGAGCGAGTCGATTGCCATGAAAAAGAACGCTATGCCGCTTGAGCTTATGTAAACGTTGTCTATTTCCGAGTCGCGCGAAAGGCGCATTGCATAGCCAACGGACGACAGGAGTTTCTGCAGGAGTTTTGCGTCTGATGCACTGCACCTTTTTCCCAGCACATAGCAGCACATGCCTGCGCAGGACTGCATAGCAATGTTGGGCATGGCTAGCGCCACGCGGCAGGATTTTGGAGTGCGCGGTTCTATGAACGACAGGGGGATGGTGGCTGCAATTGAAACCAGAAGTTTTCCTTCAAGTGCGCCCCCGAGCGGGAGTAGGACCTCGTCAACCGCATTTGGCTTGACCGCAATTATCACTATCTGTGACTTTCGCACCGCCTCGTCTGCGGTTTTGCAGGCAGTGACACCTATTTCCCTTGCCAATTCCTTAGCTTTCTGGAAACTAGAGTCAACTAGGAGGATGTCTTTTGGCTTGACTGTTCTTCCTTTCGCTAGACCTGTAGCAAGTGCGCTGCCCATTTTGCCTGTTCCGATTATGCAAAGCCGCATGGAATTCCCACCAAGTAGTTGTTTATTAACCTAACCGTCTGTAATAGGCGAACTTTATGGTGAAACATATATAGTTAAAGACATAAATATTTGAACATTTTAGTCAAATTTTTTTCTCTTGCCCCCCGCTTCACAGATTTGAGGAAATCATGGTAGCTTTCAAAATAAGTGTTGGCAGCATCAGCCTTGAGAGTCTTCCACACCTGCTCCTCCGGATTGAGTTCAGGGAAGCTGTCGGAAACACCAGCAACTTGATGTCATATTTTTCACAGTGCGCTCGCGTCAGGCGCGAGCGGTGATTGGACGCCTCATCCCAGATAATCAACAGCTTCGGGTACTTGGTATGCAAGTACCTCAAAAAACGCACAGTCATCCGGCTGTCAATGCAGCGCTTCTTGCCATGAAGTCTTCTGCCATCAAAAAAGCGGTTGTGCTCCTTCAGGCCATTGGACACCCCAAAAACATAGAACCTATTGCTCCTCGAAAAAGTGAGCTTTGCGCAGGCAGGTTTGCCGCGTTGATACCAGCCATGGACGGTGTATGGCTTCAATGAAAAAGTGGACTCGTCCTCTACAAAGACTGCACGCCCTTCACGCTTGGCAGCCAACACCCCTCGACGCGCTTTTTTTTAAAGGCAATTATTTCCCCAAGATTTGCCTTCCTCGGGTTGGTGGGGCGCGGCTTCTTGTAAGAAAAACCCAATTTTGAAAGCAGGCGTGTAGTGTGCCTTGCAGTGTATTTGACGCCGCATTCGCGGCGCACCAGTTCTGCAACCATCTTGGAGTTCCAGAAGTCTCTTTCAAATCCGCTGGCTTTCAGAGTTTTCACAAGCCTGTTCTTTATGTGCTTGAGTTGTACGCCTGTCAGAAGCTTTTTTCTGCCGCTTTTTGGGGCGCTTTTTGCGGCTTTCAGGCCGCGTTCCATGAAGCGGTGCAGGATGTCCTGCACTGAACGCCTGTGCATTGAGACTGATACAGCTATGGCGTCCATTCTCTGGCCTTGCTTGCGGTGGAGGGCTACAAGCAACCTGACACGGGCTGCTGCGTTCGGTTCTTTTGCCGCCAATTTTTTTAAGTGGGTAACAGAAACGTGCGGCAAAAACGCCTCCTCCACTGGTAGGTTCCAGCTCATGCATCACAATAAGAAGTTCAAATTTATAAGTCTTGCACTATAAACTAGGGCTTGAAAAGGGCGGAGTCGCGGCGTTTCCCTTCAACAGCTTTGGCAACATACCCTATCCAGAAGGAGTGGTGTCCAAAGTACATGAGGCAGGGATGGATATTGCCATATTTACCTACGCAACCGATGAAAAGACAGTGGCAGTTCGCAATGAATATTATAATAAGTGCGATTATAGAAGCACGATTATGGAGAGGACCAACAAGGGAGTGCTATTCAGATCTGATGATGGACTGTGGTCCTATGCATACGATAAGAATTATCTGGTAGATGTTCTGCAGAATGGGGGATACAAAGTAGAAGTAATACCGTTCGGTGAAATAGGTATGGCGTATATAGGAAAAATGAAAAAAGGAGGGGAATGACTATGGTGAAGATGAATTTCGCTGTCGAAGGCAAAGCATCATCCATGCTCAATGGACTGAACCTTGGGCACATCTACTTCAGCGGCGTAAGGAATTCCAAGAACAATCCGCTGGTGGACCGAATAATTGACGAAGCGTGTCGGAAAGCCACTGAAAAGTTCAAGGGAAAGGATGCTACGCAGGACCCGACGATAAAGGGCGTTAGGCTCTTCTTCAGCCGCTTGGGAATAGACCCAACTCGTTACCACCCTTCCGGCGAGGCGCTGATAAAGCGGGTGGTGGGAGACAAGGGAGTCTACCGCGTCAATGCAGTGGTAGACATCAATAATGCGGTTTCACTTGAGACCGGTTGCCCATGCGGGGTTTACGACGCTTCTAAGCTGGTTGGCGACACAATCACTCTAACAATCGGAGCTGCCGGTCAGACCTACGAGGGCATAGGAGGCAACCCCGTCAACGGGGAGGGGAAAATACTCACTGCAGACTCTAAGAGTGTGTTTGGCGGGCCTACTGCTGATTCCAAACGTACTTGTGTGATGCCTGAAACTGCAGAGGTGCTGATGCTCATTTACCACCCGGATAGCGCACCCATGGAAGTGCTGGTCGAAGGCATAGCGAAGGCTATCAAGCACATGGGGGCTGCAACCGGTGCAAAGGCGGAATATTCCGATATTTACAGCATAAAGTGGTGACAAAATAGAGGTGAAAAAATGAAAAGCATATTTGAAAAAACGAATACAACTGAGAATATCAATAGGCATACCAACGTGCACCACCCGAACAAGCACCTGCTTAACAGCGACTTGAAATGCATGGGCATTGTTGCCACCATCGACAAGGAGCATTCAGGCTCCAACAACGCCGGCGGAAGCAGGGTATTCAAGTCTGTAAAAAAGCTCATCGAAAAGCCGGTGAACAAGCTGTTTGTCAAGATGCCCTGGGTGGCAGGAGAATACGCGGAGGATGCGGTCAATCGGGCGCTTGAGCTGAACAGCACAGGATCTCCGGCGATAATCTGCTGCCTTGGCGAGCACATGTCTTCGAGGCAGGGATTTTAAATGCGTGTGAAGCTTAACTGACTGTCCACAAACAGGGGTTCACTCCATTTGTTATCTTAAAAATCAGTGGGAGGATGAAGCGCAGGATGGTTAGGTCCTTCAGAGGGGTATGATGGCAAGGACTCGTGATGAGCTATTGAAGGCTATCGAAGCCCTAGGTCCACTAGACGCCCCCGCATGGATAAAACAAGATTGCTTAGAAACACTCGAGAGAACAAAAGATCAAGAAGGATATCTGGCATTCCTCAAAAAAGCCAAAAATTCCAAGGAAATGAAAAGCGACATCGAGCATTTGAGCCTTGGATTGGCAAAAAGAAAGTACGACTACTTAGAATTCATTAAAACTAAGACAGGCAAAAAGTGCGAAGCGTTCAAACAGCGGCTCAAACGTTGCATTGAGGAATATAAAAATGCAACAGCACAGACTGAAGAGGCTGAAATTGAAAAGTGGTTCGACGCCGTTTATGCTGAAATAAAGGCGTTGCCTAAAAAAGAACGAGAGATAATATGGGAAGAATTAAGAGGCTACGCGGGACAATTTGCTCGCGTTAGTATCGATAAAAAGGGTCTTAAATGGCATTTTGGTGCCCTCAAGACGATGCCATCTACCTGTTCTACCACAACATACTCAGCTGCTCCAAACAAGAAGTTTGGGAAACCCCTATTCGATGAAAATATCTCAAAAGAGCATGCGGAAAGATTAGCAAGGCAAGCGTCAGACATGGTTAGTTCTTATTTGAGTTCTAAATCTCAAAACTTCACCATAAAATCCGATAAGTTCGAAGACTTTAGCCAGCAGGTTAAGTTAGTTTTTGCATCTACAAGCAAAGAAGCAGTTGAAGAAGTTATTAGACTATATGGCAAACAATCTGAAAATGTTAGGCGCGAAGCTCTGAAAACTTTTATAGTGGAATCCTGTCCTGCAATGTATGATGAAAAAACAGGCAGAATAATCTTTAATCTTGATGAAATCTGCAAAGGACGCACACAGGCAGAAGCCGAGTTTTATTTGTTGCAGACTGCCATACATGAATATTTGCACCCGTTTGGAGGGCTTCCGAAGCAAGGCTTAAGATGGATAAATGAAGGAATCGTAGAGCGCATAAGTTACGACATTTGCGAATCAACGGGTAAAAAACTAAACCGAATTGAGAGCGGATACGCACCATACATGAGTGCGTTGAAGTGGCTTAATGATTTAGGAATTGAAAATAAGGTTCAGGAAAATGCCTATTTCACACGCAATCCGCAGCTATTGATAGACGAGATGGCACGAATTGGCATGACTCAGCTAGAAATTGATCGCCTTATAGAATATGGATCAAGAATAGATATCAAAGATAAAACGCAAGCTGACTTATACGCTTTTGGCGAGTTCACAAAAAAAATTCGGAAACGGATTGCTGGAGAACCCAATGACTCTCAAAATATTGTAAATCAGCTTGCAGATGTCGGGCTGATTTATGAAAAGCGCGATTTGTCATCTATCAAAAGTGAAGATGATCTGCAAAATTACCTTAAAGGCGCCTTCTCGGGGGCAAATGAGGAGCAGATAAAAGCAATACAGGAAGCCATATCTTTCTCACAAAAAACGCATGGAAATGATGCCCCAACACCGTTGAATATGGCAGAGATGGTGCAAGAGAAACTGCTGGAATATAGGAATGATTTCCAAGCCAAGCCTGATTCTGATGTCTTTCTGGAACTCTTCCTTCAGAGAGAAATATTGTGGATAAATAACCTAAGATTCAGGCAGAGAACTGATACGAGTGCTTTTGAAATCATAAATGCAGACGAAGTTCTGGGTAAGATTGGCATAGATTTAGATTTGGGAAATAGCGTCAGGCTTGCAGCTAGGGCTTTAGGCTATCTAACTTGGAAGAATATCCACGAGCCATCAATCGAACAAGTCGTAGAAGTAATTCTGAGGTGCAAAGAACGAGCTGAGCCGAACAACCAGACATGGGAGAATATAGGTGCCGAGATAGATAAGGAAGGCATTGCATTCGCATCCAAAACACGAGATGAGATGCATGATATATACAAAAATAAAACCAGCGATGCCAATTTGCTGAAATATATTGCAGGTGTAGGGTATCCGAAGAATAAACCAACTGTGGATGGCATACAAGGACTTTTCGGTCTTGCTCAGAAAATAGCTTATCCTGGCGACTGGCTTCTCATCCATCCAGAACTCGGAATCGTAAGGACAGATATTGAAGGAGATATTCTGCCGCAATACTCATTCAGCATTGGCGGTTCATACGATTTGATGATGTATACTGCGGCACGGTTCTCGAAAATTATGCCACTGGTGGATAACTGGTTGATATAATGGTGCAGACCACAGCTGGAGCAGGAAGAGCTTTATATTACAAGGGCTTTGAGGGTAATGTTCTAGGAAATAAACAAATTTCAGTGAAGATAAACCCTCTTTTTGCTGACAGAAATATATTGAATGAGGTAGCAACGTTCAACAATACCTTAAGGACGAACTATTGGGGCGCAGTCTATGACCTTTTTGACAAGATAAAGATAGATGGCAAATACGGCATCCAATTTGATACATCCTTAAATAGGCCGGATGGGTGCTTTAATGCAAGCGAAATATTCTATCAAAAACGCGGCTGCTGCTTAGAACAGACTTTCCTATTTCTCTCAATTGCGGTTAATGGTGGTCTCAATTACAAACAAACAGACGTTATCGGTTTTGTGATATACCGTCTAGAAAACAACTCTTTTGATATTCATGCATGTCCAGGTATTATTATCAGGCCGGCTCTCAAAGGCGAATATGCAAAAATAAGCCACTACAAATTCTCAACGGATTCACAATTTAGAAATGAGGTATTAAATATTGCCAATCTGCCATCCACAGATGATGCATCGCTCGTTCTCTTCGATTTAACATATTCTAAGATTGGCGCCCAGCACAGACATATTGTTCCTCTTGGAAATGATGGAATAATAGCAGCATATCTTGCCAATAGTGGTGCTCACTTTTATGATAGAAAAAACATCGCCGAAGCAGTGAAGCGATGGGAATATTCGCTTCGAATAAACGACAAGGAGTTACTTGCATTGAGCAACCTGATAAACCATGCTCATGAAAACAATAATTGGGAAAAAGTCATGCTTCTGACAGAAGATTATTCAAAAATAGTCAATGTTGTGGATCTAGTCAGACGCACTGAAGCAAGTATTAGTGAAGGGACGTTGGATATTGCTCCTCTATTTTCTGCGCTAGCATCAGATCCAAAATGCACTGATGCATACAATTTTCTAATAGATGTATACCGAAGAGCTGGTGAGAGTGCAGATGCCCTTTCTCTTCTATCATCCTTGCTGTGAAAAACGGTTGAATTTTGACCAGTTTCACCGACACGCGCCACCAGTGAATATAACCGTTTCTGATATTAGAGGCGGTTATGATAACTCGAGGTGAGCACGTGGAAATAAGGAATCTTTTGGAAAACGGGCTGTCCAAATCAGAGGCAGCCAGACAGCTTGGGGTCTCCAGGGCGACAATCCGGAAATATGCCGCAACTCCGGACTATCAGCCATATGACAGGAAAGACCTGCCAAAAAGCAAGCTGGAACCCTTCAGGGATTTTATCAGGGCAAGGCTGGACAAATATCCTCTGAGTGCAGTAAGAATTTTTGATGAAATAACCAAAATGGGTTATGGCGGCAGGATGACCATCCTCAGGGATTTCATGAAATCCGTCAGGCACCAGAAGAACTATCACGCAGTAATGCGTTTTGAGACTGAGCCGGGGCAACAGGCGCAGATAGACTGGGGCTTCTTTGGCCTGATCCGGATGCCTGATGGGAAAATGAAACGCCTGTATGGGTTTTGCATGGTTCTTGGCTATTCCAGGATAAGATGCCTGGAATTCACAACGTCAATGAAGTTGGAGAACCTCATCAGATGCCACATCAACGCCTTTGAGTATTGCGGCGGTGCCGCAAACGAGCACCTCTATGACAACATGAAACAGGTTGTCTTGTACCGGGGAAGAACGGCTGAAGAATCGGACATGCAGCCTCTTTTTGCGGATTTTGCCGCCCACTATGGCACAAAAGTGAAATTGTGCCGCGTGAGGAAGCCCCGGACAAAGGGCAAGGTTGAGAATCTGGTGAATTACGCCAAGGACAATTTCTTTCTTGGGCTTGAATTCTGCGGCCTTGAAGACCTGAATGGCAAGGCAAGAGCGTGGATGGACAAAATAAACGGACAGGTGCATTCCACAACGAAGGAAATCCCGTTTGACAGGCTCAAGCGGGAGCTGCCCTTGCTGATTCAAACAAAGGGCAAACCGGAATTCAGGATAAGCCAGGTGCTTTACAGAAAAGCGCGATGTAACTGCCTCGTATCCCTCTTTTCATCCGAATATTCCGTGCCTCCAAAATTTGCCAATAGGGAGGTGGAGGTACGGGTGGATGAGAAGGAGGTCAGAATATTCTACAAGGGCCAGGAAATCGCCTGCCATGCAAGGCAGGAAGCAGGCGTTGTCTCATTCATAGACGCCCACAAGAGGGAACTTGAGGAAAACTGCTTCTATTTTCCGAAGCAGATCAAGCATCGCAGGGAGGCGGCGCAGCTGCCGCGGGCGGAGCAACCGGTGGAGATAAGGAGCCTTGACTCCTACGAGGTGGAACAATGAGCGGCTTCGCATATGAACGGCTCCATGAAAATCTCAAAACGTTGGGGCTTGAAACAACCTCCGGAATTCTTGATGGGTATCTTGAAACGGCAACCAAGCAGGATAAGTCCGTGGTTGAAATCCTGGATTACCTGATGAATCAGGAGGCGGAAACCAAAATCAACAAGAGCATCGGTTTCCGCTCAAGGATTGCAAAATTCCCATACAGAAAAACCCTCCAGGAGTTTGATTTTGCTTTTCAGCCATCCATAGACAAGAAGACGGTGAACGGCCTTGCAGCAATGAAGTTCATCCATAATTTTGAGAACGTGGTGTTCCTGGGACCGCCAGGGGTTGGAAAAACGCATCTTTCCATAGCCATCGGATTGGAGGCGATAAGGGCAGGCTTCACCGTCTGCTTCACCACCGCCTCAGACTTGGTGGAGGATCTGCGGCAATATCATCGTCAAGGGCTTCTGAAGCGCAGGCTGAGCAAGATTGCCCGCTTCAGGCTCCTCATTGTTGATGAAATAGGCTATCTCCCCATGTCAAGAGAAGACGCCAACCTTCTTTTCCAGCTGGTTTCCCAAAGATATGAGCGGTCTTCCATGATAATGACGTCAAACAAGCCGTTCAGGGAATGGGGAGGCATTTTTTCCGATGAAGTGGTGGCGGCAGCCATACTTGACAGGCTCCTGCACCACTGCACAGTGGTGAACATCAAAGGGGACAGCTACAGGATAAAGGACAGGAAACGCGCAGGGCTTCCAAAGCCCTACGTGCAAGAACAACCGCAGCCGGAGTGAAGGCGGCGTTTATATGTTTTTTCAGCAAATGAATGGGTGGCACGTGACCGTTGAAATTGGCAATTTTTCAACCGTTTTTCACAAGGGCGAAAAAGACGCGATAGACATCGTGAGCCTGCTTTACCATG
>Ga0209211_10011767_pt1 | contig 11135 bp, 9 predicted proteins | sample RifGroA2_FD_183992 | JGI IMG/M metagenome (GOLD analysis project Ga0209211, IMG submission 183992) | Groundwater microbial communities from Rifle, Colorado, USA - Groundwater A2 (SPAdes) (version 2) | ecosystem: Environmental > Aquatic > Deep subsurface > Groundwater | place: Rifle, Colorado...
TAGAGCGGACTTGCGCCCGCCATGTCTTTGGGCGGACTTCAGTCCGCCTGATCGACTGAAGTCGACCCTACAACACAACAAACTACGCCCATAACCATGTCCCAGCTTACCCCCACGCCTTTTGATACGGATGCATTGGCGCTGTGGCTGCAAGCCCATCTGCCTGGCTTTGCCGGCCCGCTGACGCTGGAAACCTTTCAGGGTGGGCAGTCCAACCCCACGTTCAAGCTCATCACGCCGTCACAAATTTATGTGATGCGCAGCAAGCCCGGCCCGGCTGCCAAATTGTTGCCCTCAGCCCACGCCATCGAACGCGAATTTGCCGTCATGTCGGGTCTGGCAGGATCAAAGGTACCGGTCCCGCGCATGTTGTGCCTGTGTGAAGACGAGTCGGTCATTGGCCGGGCGTTTTACATCATGGCATTCATGGATGGGCGCATTTTTTGGGACCAGTCGCTGCCAGGCATGTCCCCCGCAGAGCGCACGGCCATATACCACGAGATGAACCGGGTGCTGGCGGCGCTGCACACAGCGGATTACGCGCAATGTGGTTTGGCCCATTACGGCAAACCCGGTAATTATTTTGAGCGCCAGATCGGTCGCTGGAGCAGGCAGTACCTGGCGTCCATCACACAACCCATTGCGCAGATGGACCTGCTCATGGACTGGCTGCCCAAAAACATTCCGGCCATGGCGCTTGATGCCTCCATGGTCAGTATCGTGCATGGCGACTACCGGCTCGACAACCTGATGTTTCACCCCACCGAGCCGCGCATCATTGCGGTGCTCGACTGGGAGCTGTCCACGCTGGGCCATCCGCTGGCCGATTTCAGCTACCACTGCATGGCCTGGCACATCCCCCCCGGCGCGTTCCGTGGCATTGGCGGGCTGGATCTGCCCAGCCTGGGCATTCCGTCCGAGCTTGACTACATTCGCCGTTATTGCGAGCAAACGCAACTGACCAGCCCTGAGCGGCTGGCGCAAGACTGGAACTTTTACCTGGCCTACAACCTGTTTCGTATGGCGGCCATTTTGCAGGGCATCGGCAAGCGGGTAGAGGACGGCACCGCTGCCAGCGCCCAGGCCGTCAGCACCGCTGCCGGTGCCCGCCCACTGGCAGAACTGGCCTGGCAATTTGCCCAGCGTACCATTACATGAGAATGAATGGCACCCCCTGTAAGGCAGACTTCAGTCCGCCTGGTCGACTGAAGTCGACCCTACAAATCAAAATCTCCCGCCATGTTTGTTTTGTAAGAACCATTAGCCCTTTTTTGAAAGCGTTCCATGGACTTTGACTATTCGCCTAAAACCAAAGCGCTGCAAGCCAGGCTGCTACAGTTCATGGCCGACCACATTTACCCCGCCGAAGGCGCGCACCACGCCGAGGTGGAAGCCAACACGGCCCTGGGCAAGCGCTGGACACCTTTACAGACCATCGAACAACTCAAGCTCAAGGCTCAGGCGCAGGGTTTGTGGAATCTGTTTTTACCGGTAGACAGCGCTCAGGCGGCCGGCTTTGACGGTGCCGGTCTGACCAATCAGGAATACGCGCCGCTGGCAGAAATCATGGGCCGCGTGCCATGGGCCAGCGAAGTCTTCAATTGCTCGGCGCCTGACACCGGCAACATGGAAACCATTGCGCGGTATGGTTCTGCTGAGCACAAAACCCAGTGGCTCAAACCGCTGCTGGCGGGTAATATCCGTTCGGCCTTTGCCATGACCGAGCCTGCCGTGGCCTCCAGTGATGCCACCAATATCGAGACCAGCATGACGCGCGACGGTGACCACTACCTGGTCAATGGCCGCAAGTGGTGGATCAGCGGCGCCGGGGACCCGCGTTGCACCATCTACATCGTGATGGGCAAGACCGACCCGTTGGCCGCCCGCCACGCCCAGCAAAGCATGATCCTGGTGCCGGCCGACACGCCCGGCGTGCAGGTGCTGCGCCCGCTCGACGTCATGGGTTACGACGATGCACCGCACGGTCACATGGAGATAGCGTTTACCAATGTGCGGGTGCCGGTGGCCAACATCTTGTTGGGTGAAGGCCGTGGTTTTGAGATTGCCCAGGGCCGCCTTGGGCCGGGGCGTATTCACCACTGCATGCGACTGATCGGCCTGGCAGAACGGGCCCTGGAACTGATGTGCCAACGCAGCGCCTGCCGGATCGCCTTTGGCAAAACAGTGGCGACCCAAACGGTCACGCAGGAACGTATTGCCGAGGCCCGCTGCAAGATCGACATGGCGCGCCTGCTCACGCTCAAAGCCGCCTGGATGATGGACGTGGGCGGCAATAAATTGGCCAAAAACGAGATTGCCATGATCAAGGTGGTGGCGCCCAACATGGCCTGTGAGGTGATTGACTGGGCCATGCAGGCGTTTGGCGGCGCGGGCATGTGCGACGACTTTCCGCTGGCCTACGCCTATACCTGTGCCCGTACCCTGCGTTTTGCCGACGGCCCGGATGAAGTGCACCGTAACGCCATTGCCAAACACGAGCTGCGCAAATACGCCGCGTAATTTGGTTCTTTGCCTTTAATGCAAATGCCGTGGTTTGCGCCCGCCGTGGCCCATGCTGCTGTTGCCTCCCCCCGTGCCGCGCGGGGGTTTGCCCAGTTGCAGTGAATTGACCAGGTCGTTAAAACGCTGACTAAACAGCTGGTCCACCGCCGCCACCACGCCGCCCAGTTCGGCGCCATCAAAATGGCGCTCCATCAGGCTGATGACGTCTTGTACCAGCAGGTCGCGCTGTACCTGCATGATGGCCGCGGGGTCTGGCCCAACGAACAGCATGATAAAGTCATCACGCGACTCGGCGTCTGACACTTCGTCTTCGTCCTCGTCTTCAAACTCGGTGTCGTAAAAGGTGACCTCAATGGCGGCGCCGGTGATGGCGACGTCATTGAGGTTCATGCACATTTCGTCCAGGACCTGGCGAAAGTCGTCGTCACCTTCAATGGTCCAGCACATTTGCAGCACATGGTCCTGAGCATCAAACCTGATGCCCGGCTCGTCTTCATAAAAACTGCCAGCGGCGTCGGTCAAGGAACGGGCACCAGCATATTTCCAGATGGGTTTGAGGGCGTCTTGTACATGTTCAAACGTCACATCACCACGCAGGCTTACCTGGCCATGCACGTGGATTTCAAAGGGTGTGTTGTAGCGGCTCATGGGTCAAGTGTACGAGACAATATTTGGCCCTAGCAAGCTTCAAAACGCCATATTCACACCAAAACTGACCAGTCCATATTTACGATTGAATTTGGACGCCGTGACAGAGTTGTAAATAAAGGGAATTTCACCGACAAACTGGTTGCTCATGGCCTGTCCGCGCACAAACAGCGCCACATGGGGGGTGATACGGCGAAACACGTCTGCCACCACGATATGGTTGTTTTGGTACGAGGTACCGCCCCGGCTGGTGATCAGGTTATCCACATTGCCACGGTTCAGGTGCTGGAACTGGTAACCAGCCCGCATGGCCCAGTCGCCGCTTTGCCAGAGCCAACTACCGCCCAGTTGCAGGTAACTGGTGTCATAACTGAATTCTGGCAACACACTTTGGCTGGTTTTAAATTCGCCAATGACGGTGCCTGTGGCACTGCATGGGGCTGCAAGCTGCCCCACGGTCTCTGTCTGGGTAAACGTCAGGATGTAGTTGCAACCGTTGGATGAGGTGTAAGTGGCCGACAAATTTCCCGTGGAGACCGACCCGCGGCCCACGCCAACAAAACCGGATACCGTGTTTTTTCTATTGAAGCGCCAGCTGGCAATGGCATCCAGTTGGGTTTGCGTGTCTTCGACTTCGTCAATGCTGATGGTATTGACGGTGCGACCACCCACTTGGGTTGGGGTATTTTTTTTCAGGGAAGGCGACCGATTACCCCAAGCGGACAGGCGCAGTGCACCGTGCAAGCGGCTTGACTGGTCGCCAAACACGCGGTATTGGCCCGCAAGCTGCCAACTGTCCAACGACTCTTCGTCGGTACGGTAGGTGATCTTGCGCCGCCAAAAACCGCCCTCCACAAAAAGTTTGGGGTTCAAGGCATAGCTCAAGCGTACATGTTGCCCCAGGTAATCGCCGACATTGGTTCCAGCAAAAAGAGGATCATCGCCACGGATTTTCAGAACATCAAGCGTATCGTTCACGGCATCCACACTGAGCTCGGCTCTAAATTCACCGGCAAAGTGCAACTGATCGGCTGACAGCAGGGCATCCAGCGGTGCAGACCAGACACTTAACGGCAGCAGAAACAGCAGACCACCGATACATTTGAAGGATGGCCACTTCAGCCGTTCAATCCTCATTGGATAACCCCTAATCAATTTGTCTTTTATAAAAAAAAAGGAAACACGCAAGCGTGTTCCCTTTTCGGAGACGTTTGGTTTGTCCAGCGTTACAGCGCCGACCCAGTCACAGTCACCCGGAAGCTGGCCCCTTGACCTGACACCGAAGCCACATCAGGAATTGACACAGAGCGCAAGCCAGCCTCAACAACCGCATTTTGAGCAGTCGTTTGAATGGCCAAGGGTGCGCCGCTCAAGGCCGCGACCACGTTGAATGTACCTGTCAACAGGCTCAGATTTCCAAAACCGGGTTGGCTTGACAGAGAGCTCAGGGCACTTGTCCAGTTCACGCTCATGACACCACCCGTGCTGGTCAAGACATTGCTTGCAGCGTTGAGCAGTGTTGCTTGAGACACCACACCGGCCGTATTCTTGCCCCACACATACAACTTGGCAGTTGACGGCACTGTGACAGAGATCACCCCACCGTTGTTGGTCAAGGTGGCGTTGTCGATCACCAGTTTCAGTTGACGTGTTCCAGGTGCTTCCTCCGTGATGTCAAAACCGACTGCAGCAGCCGACAAGGCTGGTGTACCTGATACAGCCAGAGTCATGGCTGCGCTGGTCAGTGGACCTTGCACGGTTACAGGGAAGAATCCGTCAATTGATGTCGTTCCCACAGCCACATTGTTCAATTTCGGCGCCGTGAGCACAATGACATTGGGTACGGCGGGCAGTGTGGGTACCACCACGGGCGGAATCACAACTGTTGGAACTTCAGTAACAACAGCAGTAATCTGGGTCGTAACAACTGCGGCAGCCGCAGTGGCATCACCACTTGCCAAGGCGTTGGTCACTGTTGAAACCAGAGCCACGATATCGGCTGTCGAATTGCTTGTGGTAGCGGCGGCGGCTGTCGTTGTGAGTAAACCGCTGACCAGAGCCGTGGTGTCGGAGGCCGTAGTGTCCTGTTGTGCGCTGAGTGATACAGGAATCACACCCGCCACAGGGGCTGCGACCAAAGTGACCGCCGACGTTGAAGCCACCACTTGGGTAACGGCGGCAATGTTAGTAGCCGAGGCAGCAGCCACACTCGCTGGTGCCAGAGCTGCCGCTGCCGCAGTACCGACCGTCGCTGCGGCCGTAGGATTGGTTTGTACTGCCGTCACGGTTTTGCTGATGGCACTGGTCACCAGTGTCGTGGCAGCCGCTGCACCAGCCGTTGTGGTGCTGGTCAAGTCAACATTGGCGACGGAGTTCGCGACTGCTGAAGCCACACCGGTGACTGCTGAGCTGAACAAGGCCGCCGTTTGAGCAGTTGTAGCTGTGGTGCCGGTGGCTGCAGCGGCCACGTTATTGGCTGCTTGAACCAGCAGCGTTTGCACAGCGGTGGTGGTTTGGGTCAGGGCCGGATTGGTCGTGGCAACCGCGACCGGGTCGGTCGTGAGCAGGTTGGTGGTGCCCAGGTTGAGTTTGGTGGCAATGGTGGCCGCCGCTGCATCAGGTGTGGGTTTGGAGCCAGCGGGAGCCGCGTCAATGGTGGCTTGCACCAACGTGGTCAGTGGTGTAATTTGGGTGGCACCCGGTGGGGCTTTCAGCTCGCCGACAAACGCAGCACCGGTGGTAATGTCAGTACCGCCGAGGGCACATGTCATGTGGCTACCCGAACCGAAAGGGAACGAAAAATTACCCTGCGCATCGGTGGTGGTCCTGGTGGTGTCAGTTGCATTACAAACCAGGTCGTCATTGCTGTCCAGAATCACGGTGGCACCGCTGACGTAACCGTCAACCACTTTGCCACTGGTAGCAGCGGGCAGCGAACTGGAATCACCGCATCCTGACAGCGCAATGGCGATGGCAGTTAAAGAAAAACCGACCAAGCCGGTTTTAGAAAATATGCGCTTAGACATGTGCACCCCTAGATAAATTAAAAGAAGCTGCAATTTATCACACTTGCCGCCTCTTAATTGTGTCAAACTCTTATTTGTCGCGAGCGAACGACGTCTTAGCCCATATGCAGGCCACCATTGACCGAAAACTCCGCGCCGGTGGCGTAACCGCCTTCATCTGACGCCAGCCAGGCGATGATCGACGCGATCTCTGAGGGTTCGCCCAAGCGCTTGACCGGCACGGTGGCAATGATCTTGTCGAGCACTTCCTGGCGGATGGCCTTGACCATGTCGGTCCCGATGTAGCCGGGGCTCACGGTGTTAACAGTCACGCCTTTGGTGGCCATTTCTTGTGCCAGCGCCATGGAGAAACCGTGCATGCCGGCTTTGGCGGCCGAGTAGTTGGTTTGACCCGCCTGGCCCTTGACCCCGTTGACACTGCTGATGTTGATGATGCGGCCCCAACCATTTTCGACCATGTCGCCGACCACTTGTTTGGTCACGTTGAACATGGAGTTGAGGTTGGTCTCAATGACGGCGTCCCAGTCTTCGCGTGTCATTTTGACGAACATGCGGTCACGGGTGATGCCGGCGTTGTTGATCAGCACATCAATGCTGCCGTGTTCGGCTTTGGCCTTGGTGAAGGCGTCTACGGTGGAGTTCCAGTCACCCACATTACCCGCAGAGGCATAAAACGTGAAACCCAGCGCGGCTTGTTCGGCCAGCCACTTGGCGTAGTCACGGGTTGGGCCGCAGCCTGCAATGACCTTGAAGCCTTCTTTGCTCAGGCGCTGGCAGATGGCGGTTCCGATGCCACCCATACCACCGGTGACGTACGCTACTTTTTGACTCATGAAACTACTCCTCTTGGTGAAATTGAAAACTGAATTGCCGTTGATTGTCTTTGATTTGCCCTTGTCGACTTCAGTCGACCTGGCGGACTGAAGTTCGCCCTACAAAAACCATGGCAGGTCGAAACTCGCCCTACAAATATCTGGTCGAATTAGATCAAATAATCAGCGTTCCAGGCAGAGGGAAACCCCCATACCGCCACCAATACACAGTGCTGCCATGCCTTTTTTGGCATCGCGGCGCTGCATTTCGTGCAACAAGGTGACCAGAATACGGCAACCGGACGCGCCAATGGGGTGGCCCAGGGCAATGGCGCCGCCGTTGACGTTGACTTTGCTGATGTCAACCGCAAGTTCCTGGTTGACGGCGCAGGCCTGGGCGGCAAAAGCCTCATTTAATTCGAACAGGTCAACGTCGGCCACGCTCCAGCCGGCACGGGCCAGCGCCTTGCGCGAGGCCGAGACCGGGCCCATGCCCATGACGGCAGGGTCCAGGCCGGTGGTGCCAAAGCTTTTGATGGTGGCCATGGGTTTGAGGCCCAGGGCGGCCGCTTTGCTGGCTTTCATGACCATGACGGCGGCAGCGCCATCGTTGATGCCGGAGGCATTGCCAGCGGTGACCGTGCCGGCCTTGTCGAAGGCCGGGCGCAGACCCGCCAGGCTTTCGGCATTGGTTTTCTTGTTGATGAATTCGTCGGCGTCAAACACCAGCGGGTCGCCCTTTTTCTGGGGGATGATGACGGGGACGATTTCGTCCTTGAATTTGCCAGCAGCCTGGGCCGCCGCCGCCTTTTCCTGGCTGGCCAGGGCCAGGGTGTCTTGCATTTCGCGGGTGACGCCTTGCGCTTTGGCGACGTTTTCGGCGGTGATACCCATGTGGTATTTGTTGTACACGTCCCACAGGCCGTCGTTGATCATGGTGTCGACCATTTTCCAGTCGCCCATGCGCTGGCCGTCACGGCTGCCCATGAGGACGTGAGGCGATGCGCTCATGTTTTCCTGGCCACCAGCGATGACGATCTCGCTGTCGCCAAAGGCGATGGATTGGGCGGCCAGCATGACGGCCTTGAGGCCGGAGCCGCAGACGGCGTTGATGGTGAGGGCCGGGGTTTCCTGGGCAATGCCGGCTTTGATCAGGGTCTGGCGGGCCGGGTTCTGGCCTGCACCTGCGGCCAGCACCTGACCCATGATGACTTCACCAATCTGGTCGGCTTTGACGCCGGTTTGTTCGAGCAGGGCCTTGATGACGATGGCGCCCAGGTCGGGGGCCGAAACTTTGGCCAACGAACCACCAAATTTACCAACTGCGGTACGGGCTGCTGCGACGATGACGATATCTTCCATGGGTTTTCCTCTGTGAATGGATTTAAAAAAAGAAAAAAATCAAGCCTTGGCTTGTACGTAACGACCGGGTGCGGGTTCGATTGCCTTGTATTTGCCTTTGCCGTAGCTCTTGGGCGCGGCAATTTCTTTGCCCGCCTGGGCGGTCAGCCAGTTGGACCAGTCGGTCCACCAACTGCCCTTGTGCTCGGCAGCGCCCTCTAGCCATTGGTCGACGGACTTTGGCAGCTTGCCGTCTTCACGGATCCAGTGGCTGCGTTTGCCCTTGGCCGGCGGGTTGATGACACCTGCAATGTGGCCAGAGGCGCCCATGACAAAGCGCTTTTTACCTCCCAGGTACTGGGTAGAGGCGTAAGCACCGCCGATCGGCACGATGTGGTCTTCGCGCGAGCCGTAGATGTAGACCGGCATGTCAACCAGGTTGAGGTCGACTTTTTCGCCGCAGACCGTGGCCGCGCCAGGTTTGGTGAGGTTGTTCTCGAGGTAGGTGTTGCGCAGGTACCAGGCGTAAAACGGACCCGGCAGGTTGGTGGAGTCGCTGTTCCAGTAGAGCAGGTCGAACGGCGGCGGGGTTTCGCCCTTGAGGTAATTGCCCACCACATAATTCCAGACCAGGTCGTTGGGGCGCAAAAAGCTGAAGGTCATGGCCAGGTCTTTGCCCTTCATGAGGCCACCCTTGCCCATTTCCTTTTCGCGGTATTTGACAAAACCTTCGTCAATAAAGATGTCGAGCACACCGGTGTCGGCAAAGTCGAGCATCGAGGTGAGGAAGGTGGCGCTGGCCACCGGTTTTTCGCCGCGCGCTGCCAGCACCGCCAGGGCGCTGCCCATCATGGTGCCACCGACGCAAAAGCCCAAGGTGTTGATGGTTTTGGCGCCCGTGATGTCCTGTGTGACCTTGATGGCCTTGATGATCGCTTTTTCGATGTAGTTGTCCCAGCTGGTCTTGGCCAGTGAGGCATCGGGGTTGCGCCAGCTCACCACAAAGGTGCGGTGACCTTGCGCCACGGCGTAGCGGATCAGTGAATTTTCTGGCTGCAGGTCAAGAATGTAAAACTTGTTGATGGACGGAGGGAACAGCAGGAATGGTTTCTCAAAGACCGTGTCGGTCAGCGGTTTGTATTCGATGAGCTGGAACAGCTCGTTCTCAAAGACCACGGCACCTTCGGTGGTGGCGACGTTTTTGCCGACTTCAAAAATGCTTTCATCGGTCATCGAGACATGGCCTTGCTGCATGTCGTGCAGCAGGTTCTGGATGCCTTTGGCGATGCTCTGGCCCTGGGTATCAATGGCTTTCTTTTGCGCTTCTGCGTTGAGGGCCATGAAATTGCTGGGGGCCGAGGCAGCGGTGATCTGCTCCACGGCAAAGCGGATGCGGGCGCGGGTTTTGGCGTCGGTTTCTACCGCCTCAGACAGCTGGGCGAGGGTCTTGGCGTTGAGCAGGTAAGAAGCTGCATTGAATGCAGCGGTAGGATTGGCCGCCCAGGCCGGGTCGGCAAAGCGCCGGTCGGCGAGCTGATGTTTGCCCTGGGCGCTGTTGCTCCACAACTCGGCAGCGTCTGCCAGAAACTGCTGTTGCAGTTGTTGCAGTTTTTCGGTCGAGAACTTGATCTTGGGCGCTTTGGCGGTGGGTGCCATCAGTTTGGGACTGGCAACGCCTAGGTCCATGTTGCGAAACGACTCAAAGGTTTTGCCCAAGCTTTCGGCCAAGGATTGCTGTAGATTTTGTGCCGATTGCAGCCAAAGTTCTTGAGCGTTGTCGTTCATGCGTATCCTTATCTGAAGTAGTCAAAAAATAATTTCGATAGTATCTTAGGCCAAGGCCTTCGAAACCCTGACATCACCTGATTTTCATCCAAAAAATACCGTCTTCCCTATGTACATCGTTGCAATTGCCTGGCTTTATGTGGCCATTCTCATGGCCGTGGCTGAAGCTACCCATAGCAGCGGCACGCTGTTGGGTGGCATCATCACCTTTGTTTTGTACGGTGTGCTGCCGCTGGCCCTGATGCTGTACGTGATGGGAACGCCAGCACGCAGGCGTGCCATCAAGGCGCAGGAAAACGCCGAACGGCAGGCTGCGCAGGCCGCTTTAGCGCTCAAGCCAGATGCTGGCGCAGAAGCGACCGGTGACGCGGTCACGCCGGTAGGAAAAGAAGCGTGAGGCATTGCCCACCGTGCACCAGGGCGCACTGCTGTCGTTGCCATAAATTTGTTGGATGCCCAGGGTACGCAGCCGCAAGCGCGCCAGCGCGGCCAGGTCAGCCAGCCATTTGCCTGGTGTCAGGGGTTTAAAACATTCGTTCGCCTGTGAATCGCTTGTGGTGAAAGCGGCGCGCACCTCATCACCCACCTCAAAGACCTGCGGGCCAATACACGGCCCCAGCCAGGCGAGGATGTTATTTGCCTGCATCGCATTGGACTGCATGTGCTTGACCGTTGCCTCAAGAATGCCCATGTCGCCCTGCCCGGCCAGACCGCGCCAGCCCGCATGGGCTGCAGCCACCCGGTGGCCATCGGCGGTGGTGAACAGTACCGGCAGGCAGTCGGCCACCATCACGGTGCAGGCCACGCCAGACTGGTCGGTCACGCACGCGTCTGCCACGGTGCCGTCCGGTTTGGAGGCATCCAGTGACACCACCTGAAGGCCGTGAACCTGGGTCAGGAATACAGGGCGTGCGCCAATGGCCTCTTGCAAGATGACCCGGTTGGCGGCCACATGGACGGGGTCGTCACCGACGTGGTCACCCAGGTTCAGGCTGTCATA
>Ga0209211_10011768_pt1 | contig 11135 bp, 9 predicted proteins | sample RifGroA2_FD_183992 | JGI IMG/M metagenome (GOLD analysis project Ga0209211, IMG submission 183992) | Groundwater microbial communities from Rifle, Colorado, USA - Groundwater A2 (SPAdes) (version 2) | ecosystem: Environmental > Aquatic > Deep subsurface > Groundwater | place: Rifle, Colorado...
TCCCCCTTTTCTTAACAGGCTTGATTATTTTTCGCGGTTTTCTTTCTGCCCTTTGATAAGGCCTTCTGTCGTCTCTTCCTCTGTCTCCGCCGTTTCTCTCATCACCCGCTCTACTTCTTCCACGAGGTCTATCATCATCTGATCTGTTTTGTACCATAATTAATTCACCGTTTCTGAAATTAAATTTAATTTAACTGCATAAAAAGTAGACCCCCAGTACACTGCAAAATCTTCCGGTACTGTAATCCTGGCTCTTCTCAAATCTTCAGGTTTTCCGGCATTTTTTACTAATCCTCTTTCTTCTAGTAAATGCACTGCTCTTGGAGACCATTTACTTGTAAAATAAAATCTTCCGTCGTATTCAAACCCGTGCGCGGACGCATTCCTCTTCAGTCGTTCGAGTGCTGTATCCATATTTAACGGTCCGTATTTTTTAGTTTTTGAATAAATCATAAACATCACTTCAACGATTTCTGCTTCTTGCCTGTTCTTATCATTTCCAGAGAAATATCATTTACCTTGACAACGGCGTATTTCACGCCAGACATGCTTCCGACTGCGCCGCCCTGGCTGCCTCCAATGCCCTCAACAACAACCTGGTCATGCTCTGATACGTGATTTATTGCGCCTGTTCTTGGAACGTGTGCAGTTATCTGCTTGCCGTTTTTGATGAGGCGGACACGAACACATTTTATAAGCCCCGAGTGAGGCTGCTTCTGCTCCACTATTCGCTTCTCAAGAACTATGCCCTTGGCCTGTGGAGCGCCTTCCAAAGGATCCTTTCTTTTTTTCAGCTTGAGAATCCTATTTCTATACTTGATCTGTTTCCACTTGTATCTCTTTCTGTCTCTTTTCAGTTTTCTTGCTGCAAATTCGCCTGCCATATACATCCCTTTTCTTGGAAGAAAAGGTCTGTATCAACCCCAAAAGAACTGAGGTATTTACAAACCTTGCCTCCAATTATTACCTTCCCCTAAATATGATGTAAAGCTTAAAAATGAACCTTTGACTATTTTATCTTAAGCGCCTCTATATCAAATAAGCGCTGCAGGAACTTGTTTATCACCTTGATGTTTCTGCCGTTTTTGCCTATTACCCGGGCTCTTTCCGAGGGCTTGATTTTTACTGTTATAACATTATCCTTCAGCGAGAATTCCTGCATCCCGGGGATGATATTTTTTACAAAATCTTCCAGAGTTTCTGCGTATTCAAAAACTTTTATGTTTTTTTTGAAAACCCGCTCGGCATTTTTTATTTTTGAACCGTTCTTGCCGACTGTTGAGCCGTACTGGCCCTGGGCAATAACAAAATAGATTTCGTCATCTTCGCTTATGGAGTCCACTACCGAAGCGCCGGTCAGGGTCTGAAATATGTTCATTGACTGGATAGCGTTCTGGTCTAGAGTTACTTTCATATTATCCTCTTTGATTAATCTCTTTCCACTTAATATGTTTCTTTTGCCTTAAGGATTTTCTTTTTCAAAGAAAAGCCTTATTTTAGCTCACTGTATATGTCCTTGAAGCCAACCATGGCAATCGGGAACGGTTTTCCTAGTTTTGTGCCAAGCTGTACCTGGTCGCCGTCAAATGTCTCCACCTTTACATTAACCAGTTTTTCCGTGAGAGCTTTGGGACAATTCTTCGCAACAACAACTTTCTTTACCTTGCCGCTCTTTATCTCGGCGATTATCTGCTTGGCGCCTATTATCATTTTGTCATCTTTTGCCATTTTAATTACTCCTTCGGTTTTCGCATCTTATTCATTTTTTCCATGTCTATGGCCAGTTCAACCATTCCGGTGCCGACCGGAGCTATCTGGCCTACAAGAATATTCTCAATTATCCCTTCCAGTTTATCCTTTTCTCCATAGAACGAGGCGTTTACCAAGTGTTTCTTTGTTTCTTCAAAATTCGCACGCGCAAGCACGCTGGCTTTTTTGCCTGAAACACCGTAGCGGCCTATGTCTTTTATTGTTCCGTCAAAGGTCATCATATCAGCAAGAAGCATCAGATGCCTTACATCTACATCCAGGCCCTGCTCATCCAGTGTTTCTTTTGCCTCGTTCAGGATCATGTTGCGTGCGGCCTCAACACCAAGGACATCATAAACCTGATAAATATCATTCGTTTTTGTGCGTGCAATGTCCACGCCGTCGACCTTGAGTATTTTTTTGAGATTTGTTCCCGTGGTCTGTATTATCCAGTCATTCTCTTCTTTTATGACGACAACATTGTCCACGCCCTTTACGCCGTGAGTATGAAGTTTCATTACCTTGCTTTTTATCTTTCTGAGATTCTTGACATTGTCTTTTTTCGGCTTTATGTAAATATTTTTTCCTCTTGTAACTACATCACAGTCTTTTATGTGCTTTTCCAGCAGTTCCTTTACCATGTCCTTGTAGCTTTCTTTCTCCAGTTCCATCTCAATCTGCAGGTTGACTAGGTCTATGGAATCATAAACAACTATGTCGCTCATCTTCAGCGCCTTTATCTTGCTGGCTATTTCCTTTGCCTTGTCCTTTGTGTTGTAATCTTCCAAGAGATAGATTATCATGTTCTTCTCAAATGTTTTACGCGCGTCAAATATTTCTATTAGCCTCGGAAGACCGTGCGTAACTTTGCTTAGTCTGTCCGCCTGGGACGCCATTGTATAACTGCGCATCGTATTGTGGGTTATTATACCATCAAACGTTGTGAACGTTTCCGTGCCTTCGACCGTGAGGTCATATACGTATTCAAAATCAGGTTTAATGTATTCTATACTTATTATTCTATCCCATACTACATCAGAAGAGAACATTCTGCGCATAATTTTAATTTCTTGGGTTATGTCAATGTCCTTTTCTTTTGCAATTTTTTCGAATAAATTGATATATCTGTGTAGTGCGGTTCTTCCTATTTTTTGTCTTTTTGTGAAATTGTTTACATATCTGGTTGGATATTTTAGTTTTTTTGCAACCTTGTAAAGCAAATCGTCAAGTCCGCTTATCATATCTGTGAAATCTTGAGATTTATTATTCCAGTAATCTTTAGTATTTTCTGCCATTTTTTCGAGCCCTAGTTTCTTTTTAGGTATATCAGAGCCTATTTTTTCCAAGAAAATTGGTGCGTACTTGTAAGGTATTAATAATCCAGATTGGTGTTTGTTTTCTTTTTTATAAGTAAATATACCGAAACGCGCTAGGAGCAGGCTTATTCCGTCTAGTAATTCTTTCGAGTTTGAGGATACCCTTATTAAATTTCTTTCAGAATGCATGTTGCCATCGCCATCAAAATAACCTTTCAAAACCCCGGAAACAAATTCTTCTTTGGCGCTGTATGCGAAATATGGAACATGCTTTTTGGAAGACCCGGCACCGCATGTAGAAATTATGAATTTAGATAGTATAGCTGAGTTTATTATTAGTGATCTGCCGTTTCCAAATTCACCTATATATTTTCTATCTTTAAAATCAAGTCCTATTTTTTCAGCAAATATTTTTGCATTTGTTATGAATGTTTCATCTATATTCGATATGCTTATTTGACTGCCGTTGCAGGCACCTTCAGATAAATAGGCACCTATAAACCATCCGAAATAGAAATCCAATTTTATAGTTGTTGGCACAGGCTTGGATTTCCACGTCGAAGTTAGAAGTCCATATTGTTCTTTTAACGGACTAGATATATGATCTCTAATATTTACCGTTTCTATACAATTTTCCGGAAGATATTTCATTACAGGTATTCTGTCATTCATAGTAAGTTCAGATCCGGCTATAGGCACTATTTTATTATTGCGTCTTGTTATGAAAGAGTGAGAATCTGTTGCAATTATTTGTCGGCCAGAAAATGTATTTATTTTCAATATTTTCTTAGGTGTTTTATGTCTACTGACAGCAAGAATTTTTTTCCACTCTACTTTTTCCTCTTCTGTAATGCCCGGAACATAAATTCCTGCAGAAGATATATCTGATACATCCCATTCATCAATATTTTTACCTATTTCTTCTACTATCGCATCTGTGAACTTGCCTATTTCAACGATATTTATTACGCCGTTTCTTTTCAATATAATTTTTTCATAAGGTGAGGTCGACATCTGCGTGGCAGGCTCGCTTATGGACTGGGCAGCTATGACGCCTATGGCTTCGCCTGGCTCATACTTGTATTTTTCAAAAGCCTTCTTGAGCTGCTCAAGTTTTTCTTCCCGGTGTTTGCCGCTCAGTCCATGCTTTTTGCAGTACGCTTCAAAATTCTCCATGATTTTTTTCGGCAATGCTGTTATTTCATCCATGATTATCACCTTTACTCTAATACCCTCTCGATATTGACTTCTCCGCTGTCTGATTTGGCCGGATCAACACCATCCTCACCGGCAACGAACTGAATAATATGATTCTTTGAGTCGCGCACAGTTCCGTCGTATTCTACACGCAGATCCTGCAACGCATTAACCAGACGTCGTTCCATGTATCCAGAGTGACGCGTGTGTAGTGATTTGTCCATGAGGTTCTCGCGGCTGTTCATGGCATCGAAGAAAAATTCAAACGGATCAAGGCCTTTCTTGTAGCCATGGCTTACGTAGCCGCAGGCTTTCAGTCCTATGTCGCCACGCTTGAAATGAGATGTGGTGCGTCCTGTATAGCCTCTGTGTATTCTTTCTCCTTCAAGAGCTTCCTGTCCGATGAAGGCGCACATCTGTGTTAGGTTAACAAAAGAGCCTCGTGCACCGGTAACAGCCATCACCACCGAAGAGTTCAGCGGCAGGTCGGCTTTTACTATTTCGCCCGCAGTGTTCGAACTCATGCCGCCCATCTGAAGTATTCTGTTTTCAAAAACCATCTTCTTTGTCATGCCGGCTGTTGATTCTATCCTGCCTGCATGGAAGTCTTTTATCAGCTTGTCAGTATTTTCCTGATATTCTTCTGTGGCCTTTTCAATGCGCTTCTTCGCCTTCTCGGTCAGGTTCGTGTCTGACACAGATATGCTGAATCCTTTCTTCGTCACGACATCCAGCACGAGCCTTGTTAAATGGTCAATGAAAATACGCGCAGCCTCGCTTCCGTATTTTTTTTCCATGACGTCTATGAGTTTTCCTGACTTTTCGCCCAGTGCATCGTCATCAATAACACCTTTCTTGAGTATGCCGTTCTTTATGACAACCATTTCATCATCAACACCTGAACTGTATACCGATGATTTGAATTCAAGATTGAGGTCTTTTGGAAGCAGCATGCTGAATATTTCACGGCCGGTGTACTCTTCTTTCAGCTCAAAGTCTTCTATTCCTATTGCAAACAGCAGTTCAGCAGCCTCCTTGCGGGAAAACTTTGTGTCTTTTTTCGTAAGCAGATAAGCGCCTGTGACATGATCGTGTTTGCCTGATATGATAGGCGAACCGTATCTTGGCGAGCGTATGTGCTTCTCAACCAGCATCAGCATCTCTGCTTCTGTCTGGGCTTCTTCAGTCTGTGGCACATGCATGTTCATTTCGTCGCCGTCAAAGTCTGCGTTGTATGGTATGGTAACTGCCAGGTTTATGCGCAATGTCTGGTAAGGCATTATCTTTGCGCGGTGAGCCATCATGGACATCCTGTGCAGCGATGGCTGCCTGTTCATAAGCGTTATGTCATTGTCCATAAGGTGCCTTTCAACTATGTAGCCGATATCAAGCTCCTCAGATATGTCTTTCTTGTTATCGTCTGTTATTTTCTTCCTGACGCCGTCCGAACGTAATATGTAGTTGGCACCTGGATGTATCTTTGGCCCGTTTAGCACATATTTTTTCATTTCATTGATGTTGTTCTTTGTGAGTATTATTTGCAGCGTAAGCTCCTTTGCTATGTCCATAGGCACGCCGACTTCGTTTATCGATATGCGCGGATCCGGTGATATTACTGTACGTGCAGAGAAGTTTACACGCTTTCCTGAAAGATTCCCGCGGAAACGGCCTTCCTTTTTGCTCAGCCTTTGCATGAGCGTCTTCAATGCTCTTCCTGATCTGTGGCGTGCCGGCGGTAAAGTAGATATCTCATTGCTCATCAGGGTAGAAATATGATACTGAAGCAGTTCCCATATGTCTGCTATTATGAAATCAGGCGCGCCTATCTCCAGATTTTTGCGAAGCCTTTCATTTATTCTTACCACGTCAACAAGCTTATGCGTAAGATCATCCTCTGATCTTTCGCCTGTCTCCAGTGTTATTGATGGACGCACGGTTACCGGCGGCACTGGAAGTATTGTTAGCACAAACCACTCAGGTCTGCCGCCATCGATCTTCATAAGCTTGACGTCTTCGTCGGTCATTTTTTCCAAACGTTGACGCACCTCTTCGCTTGTAAGTTCGACTTTGCCTTCCCTGTAGGAAGTTGGTTTCTGGAATTCCAGTTCCTTCTGCTTCTCGCCGCAGTGCGGGCAGGTCGCCTTCTTTTTCTTGTATATTTCATTGAGCGCATTCTTCATCTGCTTTACATCATCATCATGGGCAAGCGGCTTGGAGCATTTTCGGCATATCGAGCGGAGTATCATGTAGATTTTCTTTCCATAGAGCGGATGGACAACAGGTTTTATCAGTTCCAGGTAGCCGAAGTGACCCAGGCACTGTCCGATTGTTCCGCCGCATGTTCTGCAGCGAAGACCAGGATCAACCACACCCAAATGCAAATCCGTCAGGCCGCCATCTATCGGATAACCGTCCGGATCGTACAGCTCAGCATGTTCTATCTTTATGGAAGACATTTCCTTTATGATCTTCGGCGACATGAAGCCGAATTCAACGCTTTTTATTGTGTTCATAATCGATCCCTTTCTCTTGGAGAAAGCAAAGCTTTCTCAAGACTCAAGAAACCTACGGTTTCTTCGAGTTGAAAGAAAGGTCTAGATTTCATCCCAAAGAACTGGGGATCTCATAGACCTTGTCTTCAAATATTATTTTTCCTTTTTTTCATCTCCATTTTTAATATTTCTTTTGACCGCAAGCCACTTTTCTTTTTAAGAAAAGGGGGCTTATTCCTCTGCACGGACTCTTGGATAAATTCCCATGCACTTCAGTTCATCCAGCATGAGCTTGAATGCATAGGACATTTCAACGTCTATGATTTTTGTTTTCTTGCACACAGGACAGTATTCTTGCCCTTGGTGAAATCCTCGACAGCCACAAGGCCACACTTGTCGCATATGGGTATCTTGTACTTGTCGCTGCTGAAGCGCTCTTTGAGCAGCAGCGCAGCTCCATGCGCTATTAAGCAGTCCTTTTCCATTTCTCCCAGTCGCAGTCCGCCCTGCTTTGCGCGTCCTGCTGTAGGCTGCTTTGTGAGCAGCGTCACAGGTCCGCGTGCACGAGACTGTATTTTATTTGCAACCATGTGGTGCAGTTTCTGGTAGTAGCACGGACCGATAAGTATTCTGGCCTCGAGTGTCCTGCCCGTTGTTCCGTCATACATGGCCTCTTTGCCATCGTCGCGGAAGCCAAGCTTGCTGAGCATATCTCTTATAGTGTCCTCGCTTACTTCATTGAAAACCGAACAGTTAATATCCTTCCCTGAGAGAGATGAAGCTTTTGCTGCTATAATCTCCAGCAGTTGACCCAGCGTCATCCTGCTCGGTATGGCATGTGGGTTTATAATTATGTCCGGCGTTATGCCGTCAGCGGTGAAAGGCATGTCCTCTTCAGGAACTATGAGTCCGATTACGCCCTTTTGTCCGTGTCTTGATGCAAACTTGTCGCCCAGCTCTGGTATCCTGTCGCTGCGGACGTTTATCTTTACAAGTTTGTTGCCGCTTATCGTCTCCGTGATTATGACATTGTCAATTACGCCTTCCTCGCCATGTCTTATTGTCTCGCTGGTTTCGCGGCGGTTTTCCGTTTCCACCATAAAGCTCTCCACAGGACCAAAGAAACGGAGTGGCGATACTTTTCCTATGAGCACGTCGCCTGATTCTACTGAAGTCTCCCGGTTGACTATGCCATCTGGCCCCAGGTTTGCATAAGCCTCTTCGGTTCTATAACCATTAACAGCTTTGTCAGGAATTTTTATTTCATCCTTTTCGATTCCCCAGTATTTCTTTTCCTCTGTTGCGTAGCTTCTGAAGAATACCGAGCGGCCGAAACCTCTCTCAAGCGAAGCCTTGTTAAAAACTATTCCGTCTTCCATGTTGTAGCCATGAAAACTCATGATGGCAATTGTTATGTTCTGGCCCTGCGGATGGCTGTCCATGTCCACTTCCTCGCCGACTACGGTGTTGATCAGCGGAACTTGTGAATAAATAAGGACGTCCGATTTCGTATCCGTTCTCATCATGTAGTTTGTTGCAAAGATTCCCAGTGATTGCCCGGACATCTTGGCACCGAAATTTACTCGGTCGCCTCTGTTGTGTGCTGCGAAAGGCACCAGCGATGCTGACAAGCCCAGCGTTACGCCAGGATCTATATCCAGGTGCGTGTGCTCCTTTGTTATGGCATCGCTCCTTATAGCAACAAAAGCATTATTTTCTTCTTCCGCATCAAGATATTCAATTACGCCTTCTCTTATCAGGTTGTGCCATGTTATTTCTTCTGTCTGAAGCTTTTCGACATGGGCATGGGTCAGCATTGATTTTCCGTTTTCCACAACTATGAGTGGTCTCTGGAGTCTGCCAGAGTCTGTGTTAATATGAACCTCTTCGAACTCAGGCACATGAACTATGCTTATGTGCGGATCCAGGCCGCCAGTGCGTCTCTTGTGTCTTAGTTTATTGACAAATTCTTCCGGCTTGTTTGTGTTTCCTGCTATTTCGCCGTTGAGGAATATTATGATGCCGTCCTGCGTTGCTTCTTTTTTGATGAACTCCCTGACCGTGTCTACGTCTTTGCTCGTTTCTGTTATCACGCCGAACAGCGCAAGATATTTACGTAATCCGATATTCACGCCTTCTGGCGTCTCCTCCGCACATAATCGGCCCCAGTGCGTGGCATGCAAAGCGCGCGCCTCAAAATGTTCCTGTGACGCAGAAAGCGGAGAAATGACGTTTCTCAGATGCGCAATGGTTCTTACATGGTTTGTCCTCTCAAGACGCTGGCAAACACCTGTACGACCGCCAATCCACTGGCCAGTTGCCATGTGTGATATGATTCTCTTTGTTAAGTAATCAGATTCTACTATTGATTTTATCGAAGGCATCTTGCCTCTTTTGACTAATTTTTGATAAGAGTATATTATTCTTGACACCAGGCCGTATTTTCCAAGAAGTATGGAACGGAACAGGATTTCCATGAAATCCGAGACCATGCGCAGTCTCTTGTTTTCATAGTGATCTATATCCTGCTCTTCTATATCTTCCAGCCCGAGCTTGAGAACCTTGCGGATTACCTGCGAAAGATAGACGCTCTTTTTTGGCCGGTCAGCTTTTTTCTGGCCCAGATGCGGAAGCAGGTACTTGTCCATTATGTCTGTTATTCTCTTATCGCGGTATTCCTTCTGCGGTATCCTTAGTTTATTGCCTATGTACTCTTTTGCGTCTTCTGGTGTTTTGACGTCAAATTCGTAAAGGTTAAAGTATATTTCCTGTTTTTCGGCATCTGTTTTTGCTATTGCCTCGACAATTTCCTTGTCTGTTTCCATGCCAAGCGCGCGCAGGAGCACGACAACTGGCAGTTTCTTCAGGTTTGCAAATGATATTGTTACTATTCCATTCTTGCGTTCTATGGTATGTCGCTGGACAAAGCCGGATGATTCGCTGTTGATGCGCGCTGTTTCAAGGCCGTTCTTTTCCTCGATTATCGGTCGGTTTGACAACACTTCTTCAACCATGACTATTACGCGTTCTGTGCCGTTTATTATAAAGTAGCCGCCGGGATCGTCAGGATCCTCGCCGCTTTCCACAAGTTCTTCACGTGTCATGCCGTCAAGAATACAGAGTTTTGACTTGAGCATTATTGGCAGGTCGCCTAGTTTAACTTCCTGCGGCTCCTGCTCAACACCGTTTATGACAGGTACCATTTCAACAAAAATAGGAGAAGAATATGTCAGGTCCCGGATGCGTGACTCCATTGGCGTTATTGGCCGTGTGGCGCCGTCCGCTTCCTTTACAATAGGTTTTGGTATTCTTACTTTGCCGAGTTTTATTCTGAATTCCGCAAGTTCTGGTGTTTCCAGTTCAATCTCACCGATCTCGTCTATTATCTTTTGTATTCGTGTGTCTATGAATTCATCGAACGATGTTATCTGATGGTCTACAAAACCTATGGATTTCTTGAACGATCGCAAAAGTGCTTTGTATTCTTCCATTTTTTCACCATAATTAATTAAACAACCACTCTGTAATAATTATATTCGCCCGCAACCATGGATTTTCTTGTTATCTTGACCACATCGCCGTGTTTCCCCTGAATCATTTTTATTACAGGATCGTCTTCCTTTATGCGCGGCAATTGCTTGAGAGAAACGTTAAGTTTTTTCAAAAGTTCTGCTTTTTCCTCACCGCCAAGTATTTCATGCTTTGGAACCAGGTTGCTCTGGAATATATCAATATCAGATTCTTCTTTCTTTTTTGTGACCATTTTTACACCCTCTTTACGAGAACCCAAAAAATATGCGGTTTTTTTCCATTCCGGAAAATGTTTTTTCAAATTTGTAAAGCGTAACTTCCTGCAGATGTGAAAGTGCTTCTGATTTTTGCAGAAATTCTTCGCGATTCCTTGTAAGTATTCTTCCCGTTTGTGATTTTATTTCAAACCAGCAGGCTTCATACTGGGTTATGTTGTGATCCAAATTTTTCACCTAAATCTTTTATGCAACTTTCTTTTTACCGGAATTAAGCTGGTGATCAACAGACTCATACCACGTGTCGGCTATGTTACATGAAAATCCTTGTACTGGTCTGCCGAATACTGATTCAAGATGATTCTGGACTTCTCTCATCTGAGCACCACAATCCTTTTTAGTGTCTATAAATGCCCGCCCTGTGATTGTCTGGTCTACGTACGGACTAGTGACGTTTCCAAATCCATAGCTATATCCTAGGTCGTAATGTATATCTTCATTCACCAAAAATTGTCTTCTAGATAATGCAAATAAGCCAGCGCTGTCAAAATAAACGGTATCGCCTACCACTGCGTCATATTGTTTTCTGCTCCCAGGAAATCTAAACATCATTTTCATATTAATTTTTCTCCTTA
>Ga0209211_10011769_pt1 | contig 11134 bp, 12 predicted proteins | sample RifGroA2_FD_183992 | JGI IMG/M metagenome (GOLD analysis project Ga0209211, IMG submission 183992) | Groundwater microbial communities from Rifle, Colorado, USA - Groundwater A2 (SPAdes) (version 2) | ecosystem: Environmental > Aquatic > Deep subsurface > Groundwater | place: Rifle, Colorado...
CGTTCATTACTCGGTAGTACAGATTGATGAGCTGGTGGCGGCGTTAAACCGCATTACGGATGAAGGCAGTCGGGTAAATCGCAGCCTTGCCATGATTCGGCGGGAGAGCTTGGGAACAAAAGCCCCCACGCAAAGAAAAATGGGTTAAGTCATTTCTGACCTAACCCATTGAATTCATGGTGCGCCCGGAGCGATTCGAACGCCCGACCCCTTGGTTCGTAGGAGTATCAATCGCAACGTGTATCATTATTTATCAATACCTTACCAGTGTTCGCCACACTCAAAAGCAGTCCAAAACAGCTACAGGAACACCCTCAAAGCATCAAAGTGGTACGGTTTTGACTACAGTCTTGCGCGGCAAGTCTGTGGTCTGGCTTTGCACAAGAGCATCGCTGTTGTGCCTATCGAACAACCCGCAGTCTGGCATTGCCAGTCTGTGACAACACCCGCACAAGTGCGCAAGCATTTGTGAAAACTGCTATCAGTTCAATGCTGCCTGCACAGCATCCGGCGCGCGCTTGATTACATTCAGCAACACTAACGATGCACCGTGAGGCGAACGATCTCCGCGCTCCCAATGCCGAAGCGTCGCAACAGAGAACCCAAACCGTGCAGCAAATTGCTCTTGCGTCATACCCATGTGCTGACGCAATGCAGAAACATCGACCGCCTCCGGCGTGTATGTTTTAACAGCAACCTTCTTGCCCTTGGCATGTGCGATGGCCTCGTTCAAGCCACGCGAAATACTCTCAAAAGTCGTTCCCATATCTCACCTCTCAATCCATACTGCTATCAAAACATCCACCAGCTTCGCCAACTCATTGCGCTCTGACTTGCTCAAATTGTCCTGCTCGTTCTTGGCAAACAGCGTTATCAAATAGAGCGGCATCAATTCGCTGTGGTAGTAGTAAATCACCCGCACCCCGCCACTCTTGCCTCGCCCACCCCTACCCCAGCGCAATTTGCGAATACCGCCTGTGCCTTCTATCAAGTCACCAGATTTTGGATGCGCAGAAAGATAACTCAAGACATCCTGCCGCTCTGCCTCGGATAAGAGCTTTTCCGCTTGGCGGATGTATTCCGGCACTTCGGCAATCGTAATCATGGCGCTAATTATAATCCAATGGATTAGTTTAAATAAATATTTTTCACTTAGTACCCCACCATCAAATCCAACCGAAAAATCTGATCCGGTGCATTCTTGCCATTGTCATCCTGCCGGATAGTCATAAATCGCCCGCTGGCCTCGCGCATCAGCATCACCGGACGTTTATAGAGCTGGTGGCTTGCCAGCACCTTGTCCAGTGTGTCGCCGCTATTCAGCAAATGATCGCCCTTGGTTTCAACCAGCAACAACCCATCGCCCAATGTGCGCCCGTTCACCTTCACCACAAAATCCAGAAAATACTGAGCGCCACTCGGCAAGATCAAACCGATAGACCAAGGCTTGCGCGGCTCGTTGCGATGCCACCACTCCACTGTCCCTGACAAATCGCTGTCCAGCATTTCGGCAAAAGCAATTTCGTCGCGGTTCAAATCAGGCGGCATCACGCCATAGACATTCAAACGCGAAGTGCGCGCACCCGATGGCAGTTCAATGCTGACTGGCAATGGCGACGTATCCATCAACTCGGCATATTGCGCCGCACATTCTCGCGCTGCCTGTCTAATTAAGCTGGGAAAAGCCACTAAGATCAAATCAAGTACAAGATCAAGCTCGTGCTGGGTATATTCAAACCCGCGCGCTTCATATTCCGATTGCAATCGTTTAATCAACACGGCGTGCAAGTCACGCGGATCGAGATAATCCGGCTCAAATAAAACACGCTGCGCACGACGGGCAATCTCGGCTTCGGATACCGGCTCGTAATTAGTCTCCCCCACAAGGTTAGCTAATTGCGAGCCTTCTTTTTTAGCTCTTATGACTGAAGGGCTGGTGGCGTCATAAGAGCTGATCTTCTTCTCATGCTATTCTCCTTACACGTTAGGCGAAAAAGCCTAAAAAACACTACATATTGTGGTCAGATGCATCATTTTGACTAATTCTAGTGTGTCAGTATTTTTTTGCAAGGACTATTTCGGCTTAGATAATTGGATAAATAATTTGACTTGGCCAGCAGGCTGAGTTAGCTGGATAGATAATCTGATTTGGACAAAATTTTTTGCTCTTTCCTGTCTTGAACAAAAACTCCTGTTGTCTGTTCGTTCATGGGCTGGGTGGCCTCACCTCATTCATGGCCAGCCGGGGCATTGAAGACTTCGGCGAAGGGCTGGGTGAGTATCTCGCACAAGCGACAGAGTTTCATGCCAGCAAAGGCGAACCGTTTCACAGCTATGTTGGGCGCAAGGTGAAAGCCAAGGCCAGAAAATACAACACCATCCACAACAATCAGAAAAATATGGAGGAAGCTTCCAGACTGCTTGCCGAAGAAGTCAAAGCCTTAAAGCGCCCAAAGGATGACGATGATGGAGACGCTTAATCTTGAACAGGCCGCCGCATTCCTCAAAATGCATCCCGTCACGGTTCAGGGCAAAGCGCGCTCCGGCGAGATTCCAGCGGCCAAGCCCGGCAAGTGCTGGGCATTTATCAAAGATGACCTTGTGTCCTATCTGCGTTCACTCTATTCTTCCAAGTGGCGAACGCTGGAAGGTGACACACAGGAGAAATCACTATGTCACTCTACAAGCGTAAGGACTCCACCATCTGGTGGGTTCGTTTCACCCACAAAGGCAACCGAATACAGCAAAGCTCTGGCACTTCCGAGCGCATCAAAGCGGAAGAGTACGAAGCAAAACTGAGGTCGTCGCTGTGGGAGCAGGAAAGGCTGGGAGCCAAGCCGATCTATAAGTGGAACGATGCTGTTGTGAGGTATCTGGGCGAGACGAAACATAAAGCCTCGCAGGTCAGCGATATTTACCATTTGCGCTGGCTGGATCAATACCTGAACGGCATCGAGTTGCAGACAATCAAGCGGGATTTGCTGGATAAAATTTCTGCTGCGAAACAAGCCGAGGGCGTTGAAAACTCTACGGTCAATCGTGTGCAGGAAGTCATCCGGGCAATTCTCAGGAAAGCCTGCAACGAATGGGAATGGCTGGATCGTGTTCCGATGGTGCGTATGCTGCCGGAACCGACCAAGCGTGTGCGGTGGATCACTCGCAATGAAGCCGACAGGCTGATTGCTGAATTACCCCCGCACCTGGCTGACATGGTGCGCTTCAGCTTGGAAACAGGCTTGCGGCGTTCAAATGTCACGGGGCTGCAATGGTCACAGGTGGATTTAGTGCGCAGGACGGCATGGATACACCCCGACCAAGCCAAGGCCAGAAAAGCGATTCCCGTTCCACTGTCGAGCGTAGCTGTTTCAGTGCTGCGTAAGCAGATCGGCAAGCATCAGGCCAATGTGTTCACGTTTAACGGCAAGACGGTGCATCAGGTGAACACCAAGGCATGGCACAAGGCGCTAAAGCGGTTGGGCATCGAGAATTTCCGCTGGCATGACCTAAGACACACTTGGGCAAGCTGGCACATTCAAGAAGGCACCCCGCTGCACATACTTCAAGAGTTGGGCGGATGGTCAACACCGGAGATGGTGCAGAAGTATGCACACCTATCCAGTGAGCATCTGGCGCAATGGGTAGATCGTAGGCCAGCAGTTATGGCGGAGGGTTTGCCGGAAATTGGTACGTTTTTTACTACAGGCCAAGAAAAAGGGCTAAGCATTTCTGCCTAACCCTTTGAATTTACTGGTGCGCCCGGAGCGATTCGAACGCCCGACCCCTTGGTTCGTAGTTAGGTACAATAAGCTATCAGGAGCTTTCACTCGCCGTCATTCAATGACTTATCGTATTGGTTTATAAGCAATTTAATGGTTGCATTCTGTCAAGCGCTGCCATAGACTGTCACCCAACGGCAAGAAAAGTGTTCCCCCAATCGTTCCCCCAGAAATGTGAATTATGGCTACCAATCTTCTCAATGACCGGAAGATCAGACTAACGAAACCTGCCGACAAGGAATTCCTGCTTTCCGATGGTCGCGGGCTTTTCCTGCGCATTCGCCCGAGCGGGGCAAGGGACTGGTTGTTCATCTACACCTTCGCTGGTAAACGGCGCAAGATGGGCTTGGGGAGTCTTGAGTCGGTTTCACTGGCAACAGCACGATCAGAAGCTGATAAGGCACAGGACTGTATTGCTCAACAGATCGACCCCCAGCTAAATCAACAACAGCTGGTGGCTGAACAAACCGCCCAACGTGAGTCCTTGGAAGCCAAGAAATCGCGACAAACCGTCAAAGAACTTTTTGGGGTCTGGGAAAAACGGGAACTCACAAGTCGAAAAGATAAAGGTGCAGAAGTCAGGCGCAGTTTCGAAAAGGATTTATTCCCTACGCTTGGTACTGTGGCAGCCGAGGATATAACCCGGACGATGGTAGTCAAGGTGCTCGATAGCGTAGTAGAACGAGGAGCGCCAATTGTTGCGCGCAATCTGCTGGGGGACATACGTCAAATGTTTGGTTATGCCATCCTGCGCGGAATTGTTGAGCATGACCCAACCAGTCGCCTTAAGCGTGATGACTTCGGCAAGAAAGTTGAGCGCGAACGCATCTTGACCGAGGCGGAAATCAAGGTACTACCTGACATGTTGTTAGCTGCTCGTATGGCCGCGTCTAGTACCGCCGCAATCTGGATAATGCTTTCCACCTGTTGTCGCGTAGGAGAAATCAGCAGGGCGGCCTGGAAAGACGTTGATCTTGAGGCCAAGACGTGGTTCATCCCGCCCGAGAATGCGAAGAACACAAAAGCACATACGGTCTACCTCTCTCCATTTGCTATACGCCAGTTCGAGACATTGAAAAAACTCCCAACAGAAAATTGCGAGGACGGTACTCAAATCAAGTGGGTATTGCCTGCACGGTGGACAGACATGCATCTGTGCGTAAAATCATTGGCTAAGCAGATTGGTGATCGGCAACGCGGCGACAAGCCACCCATGAAGTGTCGCAGCCTACATATCAACGCATTGGAATTGCCGGGCGGAAAATGGACGCCTCACGATCTACGGCGCACCGCTGCAACGATGATGGGGGTGCTTGGAGTCAGGCCTGACGTAATTGAAAAATGCCTTAACCATGTCGAGCAGAATAAAATAGTCCGCATCTACCAGCGCCAGAAACTCGAAGCCGAGCAAGCCGAAGCATGGCGATTGCTGGGTGAGCGGCTAGAACTGCTTCTAAGGAGAGACGCTGACAATGTTGTTATGATAAGGAGCGCCGCGTAGAGCAGTAAGCGCAACAAAATGTCGGCATTAAAGTGTTACTCTACTTCTAAAATTGCTATGATTGCCACAATATACAGCGTGAGGAGATTAAATTGATCGCAATAGCCCCTGCACTGATCCAGAAACTGCAAAACCTGCCGCCGCAGCGCCTAGCGGAGGTGGAAGATTTTGTGGAGTTTTTAGCTGTGCGTGAGATGCGTACCTCTGCTGGAACACGGCTGGGCGAGTCACTTACTAAGCTCGATGCATTGAGCCTGCCTCCATTTTCTGACGAGGAGATCAACGCTGAAATTCAGGCAGTACGACAAGAACGCACAGTGCAGCGCACCTGATCGTGCGGGTTGTACTTGATACTAACACGCTGGTCTCAGGCGTGATCTCGGCAGGCGGTCCGCCGCGCCGCCTACTCGATGAAGCAAGAGCGCAAGTCTTCGAAATGTGCAGTAGCACCGTGTTGCTGGCGGAATTGCTTGAGGTGCTGTCACGCGAGAAGTTCGCAGTACGCTTGGCTCAGGCCGGTTTGACACCGTTACAGATCGTCGGAGAATTACGGCGCATGGCATACATGGTCGCTCCAGACAAAGTGCCGCGTGTAATTGAGAACGACCCCGACGATGATCATGTTGTTGCCTGCGCCGTGACTGCTCAAGCAGATATTATCGTCTCCGGCGACAAGCATTTGCACAGTCTTGGGGAACAATACAAAGGCATTCGCATTGTCAGTGCAGCGAAAGCCTTGGAACTCATCAAGACGGCATGACATCTGTCACCTAGTTCAATGTGACGAACCGTGAGGAGCCCCTTGCCCTCACCCTCCGGGCGATTTCCTGCTTGCTCTGCCGCAGCATTGCGATTTCGGATGGTTGCAGCATCCGGGGTGCGGATAAGATAGTTAACATACGCTTCGTTGGGAACATGATGACAACAAAAAAACAACTCGCACTGCCCGAAAATCAGGGAAGCGAAATATCCAATCTCCCCAAAACCACTTCATCGGCTGAAATGTGCTATCCATTGGAGGTAGCTACAAAACTCGTCCAGAAATATTATCCAAGCATTGACCTATTGAGTTATGCAAACGAGCGCATAAACGACGGTAAAATTAGTGTACTTGTAGACGTTCCAAACGATGTAGAAGTAATAACGTTTAACAGTTACGAAAATTGGATGTTGCCACGCTTTACTTGTGTTCCTGAGAAGTTTGTTTTGAGAGGGATTGAATGCATAAGAGTTGAACGTAATGGCAAAGATTGGCAATGTGATTTCAAAAGAGGCTATACATTTTCATCTGGGCAATCAAAAGAAACGCACCCTTATGATAATGCCCACCCTGGCGAACTTAAATATGCGAAAACCAACTGGGTATGGCGAACTATTTATACCGACAACAGGCAAACATGCAATGTAAAACTAACTCGTGATTGCCTATTTGTGTTGCACTCTGAGGTAGCTAAGCAATTTCCTTTAATTGAGATTGGGGATCAACCTGAGGAACGACATAAAGATAGCCAACATCAGGATGGCGCTGCATTGAAAAGCGAAAATAAAACAGAGGAACCATCCACCAAGCTTGGAGCCACGACGACCACAACGCCAACACCTGCCGCAAAGGTGGATGCCGATAAGAATGAACCGGAGACCAAGAAGTCAAAATCAAACGGTGAGCCATGTGTAATCGAAGACCCAGAACCAGAAGATAATCACCATGAGCAGGAACAAGCAATCGGAAATCAAGAGACAATTCTAGGCAGCAAATGTACTCCCGCGAAACCGAAGCGCAAAGGCAAGTCAGTAGACAAGAAGAATGCCGACGATAAGCCTTTGCAAAATGCAAGCTCCAGCGACATTCATCCCTTGTTTAGAGATTTCGACATTCTTCCTGATTCTGGATTCGTTCCTATAGAAGTGGTTTGTTCCTTGTTCCATTGCTCAGAATCTACTGTAGTGCGGGATACTAAAAGTGGCAAACTGAAAAAACACAAACGTGGTAGATCTGCTCTATGGAAAGTAGGAGAGCTTAGAGAAGCGCTTAGAAAAATCGAATCACAATCAAAATAGAAGTGTTGGTGTAAACACCTGTCCGATTTATTTTTCCGCACAACTACGTATACCCAGCAATAAATAAAATTCCAATCAAAATCAAAAAATAAATTGCGAATAGCGAACGAACCCGTTACCGCTTATTTAAAGCAATTTAGGATATATATGCTATTGTTTTTATAGTATTTAATATCATTATCTTTAATATAAATATTCGTAATACTCTAATCGAATTACCATTCAGATTAATAAGCTATCCTAATAAAAATAAACTTGCTATCCATAGAGTATGAACAACCGAATTGGAGAAAACTAAAAATGGATGAAAATACAAAGAGCACTGATTTAACGGTGCTTGACATGTACAACAGGATATTCCTGGATTCGTCCTACACCACCTACAGTTACGCAGCAGATGCTAACGGAAATGTTATCGAGAAAATGGATAAGGCAAATTCGATGACTCAGGACGAGATAGCGGTGTTGGAGCAGGAGACCGATAGTTATAAGTTTTTTCTACGTACCCTATGGCAAATTGAGAACTTCGTAACCCAAGTTATTTCCTGCGACAGCCATGGATTTATTGTGGTTGAAAATAAACTTGGAAAAATGATTCCAAAAAAAGAGGAGCCTCTGGGTAAATACTTCAAGTGGGTATATCAATATGCTATTGAATTTTTACCAGAATATCAATACAGCCCACACGTTCAACTGTTCTTTGACTGCTATATAAAACTCAGGCTTGGCGAGGTGATTTTTAATAACCCAAATGGCCCTACTCCCTGGAAAGGAAAGAAACAATTCGAAATTTTCAACGACTTTCTGAATTTGATTCGTAAAGAATCCAAAACGCCAGCATTTAGAAAGAAAATTAGTCGGGCAAAAGAAAAAGCTGAAAAAAGGTATCGCAGTGCAGAATTATATATTGATGCGTTATTTAAAAATCGGAGCACCAAGCTTCTAGTTTTACGTCTCGATTTAGCATACCGACGTGAACATGCAAAAGGTATCAACGTATCTGAAGCAAAAGAAGATTTGGCGCACTTATTGAACAACAGGAGGAGCAAGCCAAAACTGTTCAGGGGATGGGTTGGTTATATCCGCAAAATTGAATGGTCACCCCAAAAGGGAGTGCATTTTCATTTGGTCATATTCTTCTGCGGGCATCAAAGAGAACAGGACTCATACTTAGCCAGATCAATAGGCGATTATTGGGTAAGAACTACCGAAAATCGCGGAACATATTGGAATTGCAACGACAGCAAGCATGACTACAAGAGATGCGGGATCGGGATGCTCGAAACTAATGATGATGAAAAAAGAAAAATACTGCTTGATGATGTAATCAATTATTTAGCGAAAAACGAGCAGCTACTCAGACCCAGCGAACTGAAATCTGAAGGAGACAAGCTATTTGTGACAGGGATAAAGCCTCATGAAAGAACTTCCAAGGCTGGTAGGCCACGGAAAAATGTGATGGCTTGAAGACTGCGCTCCCCAAATCCTTTGCAGGAGGATAAAACTCTGCCATTACTAGCTCTCACAAAGCTCTGTAGCAAGTTAGGGAGGTGTAGGCCGTCAAGCGTAGCAATTTATGCCACAAGCCGTCCTGACACGTTGCAGGCACGTCCTGTGGTGATAAGCGCGGTGCGGATGGGTGAAGAATCGGCAGGGTAGCCGCTCTGGGTCTTGGGGGAGAGTTTGCGCATCCGCATGTCGTCGAGCAAGCGTTGGCGCAACGGGGAGATGGTTTCAGTCGTTGAGTTCATGATTCTGCTCCTGTCGAGAAATGAGGCGGATTGCCTCGCTTCTCAACATGGGGAACAGAAACTAACAGTCAACCACCAGCATGCTTAAAACCAATCTCAGACTCGGGATCGGAGCGCCCCTACCGCGAAGCGGTTTAGTCCAACGACTCGTTGCGGACGTTCAAAATAAAATGCGACGCTGAGCCCTTTTGCTCTCTTGATGATTTCTGCAACGACTTGTGAAATGCGCGGAAAATCGGGCGAATGAGCGCTGACGCAAATAATCGAATTTATCAATCCTGATCGGACTCGATTGTTCCTAGATTGTCAGGTTCTATGTTCATTAGTACCAGCCACATAGTCCAGCCAACTGGTAGCAAAAGCTGAAATGCTACGGCATTAGTGAACACCAAGAAATAGATGGCAAACTGCAATTTGGTCAAAGTGATGCTACCAATAGTGATTGCAGGCGCTGCCGGCAAAAACAAACAAACAAGAGAAATGATTAGCGCCACTAAGAAAGCACCCGCATCAACACATAAGTTATGAACAAGGCGCCCAAAATGACCTGTGCGCTGAAGATTCCGAACAAGGCGTGTATTTGCGACAGCATAAAGCAAGGCACCAGCCGACACTAAGAATCCAACTAGTGTCGCATCGACGCTCGCAATAACACCTACTGCGCTGCGGAGGTCGATTTTTCCAGCGTCAACATCAACCCCCCACAGCATCCAGACACATGCGCTGGCAATAGCAACAATGAGTGCCAATCGAGCAACAGCCACAAATTTAACTCCCATAGAAAGTCTTGAGATCGTCCTGTCGTTTGTCTACTGCCACATTCATGGCCCCGTAAAGGCTGTCTGAATTAGGTCGTCCGTTCGCATCCAATTTTACTTGGATAGTTTCAACAATCCTATCTGCGATTAAATCGACAGGCTCGCTCTCGTCTTCGAGTTGGATACGTGCAACGCGAGCCAATCCACTTTGCGCCAATACAATCGCTGCTTCTTTGATATTGCTGAGCAAGGTGTTCTTTGTTCTTCCAACGCCGATTCGAATTCTGGCATTTAGACCATGCGCTTTGCCAACGAGTTTGATAGCGTCCTGCACCAAAGCGTCCTTATATATAGTCGCATCTTTGGGCTGTTGGAAGGAAATATCAACAGTGCGTGCACTTCCACCGTTAATCAGACGCTTATAAGAGTCAGTTGTAAGGATGGGTTCAAGACCTATGGCGCGAGGCGGTGCGATAGCCATGTTCAAATAACGTTGCAGGCGCGAATAGTGGCTTCCTGTGCTGTTGCGCTGATATACAAGCAGATTTTTTGCAGGGAAGAATAGAAAGTAATTCTTCTCAACTAATCCATGCCCGGGTTTTAAATCGACATCAGTCTCAGTCCCGTCGTCCTTGGCCTGAACAGGTTTTTCACCGAAACGGCACCTACCAAATACCCCTTTAAAGCAATTTCCACCTGGAACTTTAACAATCGAGCGAATCTGAAATTTTTCATCATCGCCTTCGTCGAGTGCAAGAGCTTCGGTATGGTCAGAAGAAAGGCCATTTAGCAAATCGCGTACTGCGCTGTGTTTTCTATTGCCCTTGTCGGTGACAACAAAAAAATCAATCTTAAAACTTTTTTCTTTTTTTTACCGCCATGATGCCCCCTGAATTAATTAAACGAATTAAACGGGCCAGCATCGCAATACGCTTAAGCCGACATGGAGCGCACCCTACCCCCTGCTGCCCGGATGGTCAATATGTCGAATTGCCTAGATATTTTGTGGGCGGCTGCCCATGGCACGCAGTAGCTATAGCACCGTGCTAACAGCATTCCATAAAGCAGACGTCCATGCTCAATTCAGCACGGCCTGGATGACAGGCCTGTATGGCCGACCTCCAGACCGTCTTCAATTCGGCCTTATGTAGCGCTCCACATAAGGCCGATTATGTAGACCGCTCGATTATGTGGAGTTGATCCTGTGGATATGCGCCAACCGCTGATGTGCAGAGGCCGACGCGTATTTTGTTCTCCACATAATCACAACGTCTTCAGGAAGTCGATCAG
>Ga0209211_10011770_pt1 | contig 11134 bp, 12 predicted proteins | sample RifGroA2_FD_183992 | JGI IMG/M metagenome (GOLD analysis project Ga0209211, IMG submission 183992) | Groundwater microbial communities from Rifle, Colorado, USA - Groundwater A2 (SPAdes) (version 2) | ecosystem: Environmental > Aquatic > Deep subsurface > Groundwater | place: Rifle, Colorado...
CTGATTCCAAGGCCATACAAAATGCCATACGAGTCGCATTGCAGTTATCAAAGAACAACGTGAATGAGCACATTGTCTCCGAATTGGAAAAAACCAATTCACTCGCGGCAACTGTTATGTAACTGATTAGCCGCCTATTAATCTCCTCTGGTCAACGAACTAATTACACATGCGACAAAATCAAAGGGCATCTATTACGGGTATAGGATCCTACCTGCCAGACAAGGTTTTAACAAACTACGATTTAGAAAAAATGGTTGATACCACTAATGACTGGATTATCCAGCGAACAGGCATTAAAGAACGCCGTATCGTTGAGAATGGCGTTACAACGTCGGACATTGCCACTCAGGCCTCGCTCAGAGCAATGGAAGACGCTGGTGTTTCTCCCAAGGATTTAGACATGATTATCACCTCTACGATTACACCCGACCATATCTTCCCTTCAACTTCATGCTATATACAACAAAAAATAGGGGCAACCCGCGCATGCGCTTTTGATATCCTTGCGGCATGCGCTGGATTTATCTACGCCATGTCTATCGGACAAAGCTTTATAAATTCAGGAGCAATGAAGACCGTTTTGGTGGTAGGCGCTGAATGTTTATCGAAAATTACCGATTACACCGATCGTTCAACCTGCGTTTTATTTGGAGACGGCGCTGGTGCAGTCATCATACAAAGAAACCCTGTAAAACACGAAATTCTTTCCTCGATCTTAGCCGCAGATGGATCAGAGGCAGATGTACTTATTATGCCGGGAGGCGGGGCAAGAAATCCCGCATCTCTGGAGTCCGTTCAACAACGGCTGCATTATATTCAATTTAAAGGCAAAGAAGTATTCAAACTGGCGATTAATAATATTACCAATTTAATCTTGGAAACAACGAGGGAAAATGGACTCACCCTTGACGATATCGACTTAATTATTCCACACCAGAGCAACCTCAGGATTATCGAAGCAACCATGGAAAAGCTTGGGTTGCCGATGGAGAAGGCATTTGTAAACATCGATAAATACGGAAACACATCTTCTGCCTCAGTTCCTATCGCAATTGACGAAGCCAGAAAAGAAGGGCGACTCCGCAAAGGAAACATCGTTATGCTGGTGGCGTTTGGAGGGGGACTAACGTGGGGGTCTTCGGTCATTAGATGGTAGAAAACATGCGAAAGACTGCGCTCCTTTTCCCCGGCCAGGGCGCCCAATATTCAGGAATGGGTAAGGATTTTTATGAACAATTCAAAGAAGCACGAGAAGTCTTCGATAAAGCCAATGAAGTACTGGGCTTTGATTTGGCGTCACTCTGCTTTCACGGAAAACAGGAGGAACTAAACAAGACGTCCATTTGTCAGCCGGCGATACTTGTAACCAGCATAGCCATCCTGGAAGTCCTAAAAAAAAATTCTTCAATTCAAATGGACACGTGTCTTGCTGCCGGCGGGCTTAGTCTGGGAGAATACACAGCCCACATAGCCGCAGGTTCTTTGACTTTTACGGATGGTGTCCGGCTGGTATACAAGCGCGGCCTGTTTATGCAAGAGGCATGCAATACAAACCCGGGGGGGATGGTTTCTGTTATCGGACTAGAGGATGAAAAAGTGGATCAAATCTGCAATGAGATGAAATCACTAGGAATTATTTGTGCTGCAAATTATAATAGTCCGGGACAGGTGGTTATCTCAGGCGAAAAACCGGTGCTGGAAAAAGCCTCGTTGCTGGCGAAAGAACGAGGGGCAAGGATGGTTGTTCCTTTAAAGGTAGACGGGGCGTTCCATTCTGATTTAATGAGCCCTGCAAGCAGCAAGCTTTCAAGGGAACTTGAGTCGACGCCAATTTCGAAGCCGAATATTCCCGTTGTGGCAAATATCCATGCACACTACGTACGGGAACCAGGCGAGATAAAAGCATCTTTAGCAAAACAACTCAATAGTCCGGTACGGTGGCATCAATCAGTCTCCATGCTGATACGTGACGGATTTAATCACTTTTATGAAATAGGGCCGGGAAAGTCACTGTCGGGCCTTATGAAAAGGATTGACTCTACTCAGGAGATCAAAAATATTGACACGGTAGAGGCATTTAAAAATATGGGAAAATTGAATTAATTTTATAATAAGGAGGTAAAACAGTGTCAGCAATCGAAGAGAAGGTCAAAGAGATTATTACCAAGCAAATGGGCGTAAAAGCCGAACAAATCACCAAAGAAACGTCATTCATTAATGATCTGGGAGCGGATTCGTTGGATACCGTAGAACTGATTATGGAGTTTGAAGACGCCTTTGATATGAACATCCCGGACGAAGAAGCAGAAAAGATCCGGACGGTGGGAGACGCCGTAAAATACATAGAGGAACACAAATAAAATGCAGGAACGACGAAGAGTCGTTATTACCGGTGTTGGCGCCGTTACACCTCTTGGGCTTGAGAAAAAACAAATCTGGTCGGCGCTCTGTGAAGGAAAAAGCGGCATAAAACCCATTACTTCTTTTGATACCTCTGCTCACGAAGTACACTTCGGAGGCGAGGTCAGCGACTTTGATCCAAACAGGTGGTTTGAGGTTAAAGAGGTGCGCCGTTTGGACCGCTTCGCACAGTTTGCCGTAGCCGCAGCTATTCTAGCCATAGAAGATGCCGGACTGAAGCTTGACGGTTTCGATCAAACACGGGTGGGAGTCGTGATTGGTTCAGGCATGGGGGGGTTGACAGAACTCGAAACCCAGCATAACATTCTCATCAACAAAGGACCTTCACGGATATCTCCCTTCATGATCCCCAAATTGATGGTCAATGCCGCCCCGGCGCAGGTGGCGATACGATTCGGCTTAAAAGGTCCTAATTATGCACTGGTAACTGCCTGTACTACCGGCGTCAATTCCATAGGAGAGGCCGTTCGTATTATCCAAAGGGGCGAGGCAGACATTATGATTGCCGGAGGCTCTGAGGCGGTAATTACCCCTTTGGCCCTCGGCGGGTTTAGCGCTATGAAAGCCCTCTCCACCCGCAATGATGCGCCACAATTGGCCAGCCGCCCTTTTGATAAAGACCGCGATGGCTTTGTCATTTCGGAAGGTGCGGGAATTGTTGTGATCGAAGACATTGAAACTGCAAGGAACAGAGGCGCAAACATCTACGCAGAGATACTGGGTTATGGTCTCAATGGAGATGCGTACCATATCGCAGCGCCGGAACCTGACGGAAACGGCGCAATGCGGTGTATGACAAGCGCCCTTAAAGACGCTCAGTGCAATCCGGGAGAAATTGATTATATCAATGCCCATGCGACATCAACTCCTGTCGGTGACAATATTGAAATGAAAGCGATAAAGAAGGTTTTTGGGGAGCATGCACCCAAAATCCCCATTAGTTCTACAAAGTCCATGCTGGGTCATCAACTCGGCGCTTCGGGGAGCGTAGAAGCCATCATCTGCGCTATGGTAATCAAGGAGGGGGTTATGCCACCCACCATCAACTACAAGACACCTGATCCGGAATGCACGGGGTTAGATTTTATCCCCAACGTGGCCCGTGAAAAGAAGGTCAGGAAGGTGCTTTCCAATTCATTTGGTTTCGGCGGCCACAACGCCAGCATCATACTAGGTAAATTGTAGGATTTACCATTACACGATGTTACAAAAAGATACGGTCACCTATGCCCAGTGCGTAAATTTTCATTTCAGATCCAAAACCTCACATCTTTTCAAGCTGCTGTGTCATAGACACTCTTTCCAGCCCCAAAATACGAGTCGTATATGTGTTGATATGCTATAGTACACTTCTCGTGATAGAGTTCGGGTGTATATGTTTTTGGAAGCAGTCAAGGTAGACATATCCAAGCGATTGAAACAGTTCGATGACTGCTTGTTCAACTAACAAGTATTCAGAATAGTCCCTGATTATTAATATTTTTCTTGACTGCATTCACCAACAAGTTATAATTTTAACATCTCATCTGCCAAGTGCAGAAGGAGTTGGGCCAACGCTCTGCGTTGGCCTGCTTATTTTTTGCTGCTATTTGACCCGCTTCTCATATTTCTTATCAAGTTTAATTCTAAAATTCTGATATTCAATCCAAAATGACGTAATTAAACGTCTCCTACCGTTCCTGTATTTTTTTAAAATTATCAAATAATCATACTCTTTAAGCCAAACATATGTTTTAATCGTTCCATCATCCTCTTCGTAATCCCAATCCAATATCTCTGGTTTATCGGGGTTCGCCAGCATAGGTCTTGCCCAGGGCAAACGTTCTGAACGTCTTAAGTCGGGCAATCGTTCCCCTGTTGTTTTATCTACCCGCGATGTGAGATGCCAGAACACTACTTCCTTGCCGTCTTCTTTTTCTGGAAAGAACCATACCGTATTTCCACGATAACAGGGTTGGCTATTTACGAAATCCGTTTGAAATATTCTGTAAAGTAATTCAAATGTATTTTCTGTCCAGGGATTTACCTGAAACATATCCGGCATCCAATCAGGTATTGTTGACATATACAACCTGCCTTGGTGTAAATAGAAAGAGATTAAATTTTTCTTCCCGCAAAGGCGTTGAATGAAGCAAGTCGCGTCTTAATCCTTCTTCCAGTCGTTTTATTACAGCTTCTTTTGCAACGTTAGAAGATAATCTTCTGTGTCTATATGAAACAGCGCCGAGAAGAAAATCCGTCAACTGCATCAAGTCTGATTCTTTGGAATGGATATTTTGAATATGCTTAATCATATGACTGGTAAAATCATATTTATCGTTGCAAAGCACTTCTCTGAGTTTACGCACTTTCCGGCGACTGCGGGTGTCCTTTATGTCAAGGTAAACATTGTATTGTTCGTCTGGACTAAGAATCTTGCTTAACAACGAGAAATACATCTTGTAATAAAATTCATCATGTGACCCCTGATTGAAATATTCGTGATTCAAAGCGGGTTTGTTCAGAATTATCAAAGACCGAAAGTGAAGTGGCGTTTCTGCGAGAAACCAACTTACCAACTCTAAATAAAATTCAAGCCGTGCGGCTGAAACCTTCGTCCATTTTAATTCTCCGGTTGCCCGATGCCGTTTCTTTATGTCTCGCAATTCAGCAGCCAATCGGGATATCTCGGTTAGTGGACACCATACGCAACCTAATAGCATAACCGGCTGCCTGTCATTTTGCAAATGACATGATTCATCACAGTATATATTGAATATTTCGTTCATAATGACTTCTCTACGGTTTGTATTTTTAATTTCTCCACACCAATCTCCCCACGGATTAATTTTGGCAAGAGGAGATCACGGGTCTTGCGGAGATTCTTGTTTTTATCTTTTAGTAGCTCAGATTGTACAAACACAGGTTCGACTACTAATGAAAAATGCCCCAAAATACTTTTTGATGGAAGAAGAAAATTAACGTGAAGTCTTTATAAATTTCTTGATGGCATTGTACATTTCAGGCAATTTTTTAATTAAGACCTGGATGCGTTTTTCTTCGTTGATCGGTTTGGCAGGAGATCCCCATACGACAGAGCCAGGGTCTAAACTCTTGTAAACGTTTGAACCTCCACCAATGATACAGTTATCACCGATGGTTGCATGGTCGGTAATACCCACATCTTCGGCAATCATAACGTTCTTTCCGATCTTCGTACTTCCTGCAATCTTGGCATAGGCAATGAGCATCGTGTTGTCTCCTATGGTAACATTATGGGCAATATGCGAGTGATTGTCTATCTTCACCCCGTTTCCAATAATTGTCTTATCAAGCGCAGCCCGGCAAATCGTTACCATAGCGCCAATCTCAACGTCGTCCCCTATCTCGACTGTTCCTATTTGTGGAATTTTCTTGTGCTTACCTTTTACCTGAAGATACCCGAATCCATCGTCCCCTATTACGCTGTTGCAATGGATAATAGCCCGTTTCCCAATAATAACATTTTCACGAATAGAGACGTTGGCGTAAATAACAGAATCGTCACCAATACGACTCTCCTTCCCGATAAACGCATTCGGATAGATAGTAACATTATTCCCTATGCATACGTAATCATCAATAACAACATGCGCCCCGACAGAAACTCCCTTTCCTATAATAGCTTCTTTGCTGACAATGGCCGCGGGGTGGATGCCTGCCGGACGTTTGTATCTTTCCGCAGCCACAACCTCAGTAAACCTGGTAAATGCCAGAAATGGATTCTCGATAACGATCTGGGGACTTTTGAGCGCTTGTATCTCGCGGTGCACGACAATTGCGGAGGCCATTGATTTCATGGCTTGTGGGATTAAAGAATCATCCTTGACGAAGGTGATGCTTCCTTCTTTTGCAGTTTCAACGCTGGCAACATCGGTAATTATCGTGTCTCCGTTGCCAATAATCTTTCCACCGATAATGGATTGTACCTGATTTAGCGTATAGTTAATACCCATGCGTGGAACATCGTATCACAACCATAAATTACTGTCAAATGAACTTTTATATTGACAATCCTGTTCATTAAGCATCATAATATTTATAAATATTATGCACCCGATTGCTGCAGAGTATAATGCTGTGGAAACTTTCAACCTCCCCGCTTTCCCTTCCTTCGCAAGGAGGGGGTAAAGGGACGGTCTTCTTTTTATCTAAGTACTACGATATGTGGTATTTTTTGGGGGAAAAATCTTTATGTGCGGAATTGTGGGATATATTGGGCATAAAGAGGCCATCAAGGTGCTCCTCGACGGCATCAAAAGACTCGAATACCGCGGGTATGATTCTTCCGGAATAGCATTTATCGAGAACGGTGCCTTGGAATGTAAAAAGGCCGTAGGCAAGATTGCCGAACTGGAAAAGACGCTCAACGGAAACAACATCCACACAAACATGGGAATCGCACATACTCGCTGGGCAACCCACGGCGCCCCTTCTATGGAAAACGCACACCCTCACATCGACTGTAAAAACGAAATTGCCGTGGTACATAATGGAATTATCGAAAATTATGATTATTTAAAGACACGATTAGTACGGGAAGGGCATATCTTTAGGAGTGAAACTGACACAGAGGTATTAGCACATCTGATCGAAAAATATTTTCACGGCAACCTGGAAATGGCAGTCATGGAGGCATTGAAAGAGGTTGAAGGAACGTACGGCATTGCGGTAATTTCAACAAAAGACCCGCAAAAGATTGTTGCGGCACGAAAGGGATCGCCTCTTGTGCTGGGGATCGGGCAACAGGAATATTTCATTACCTCTGATATTTCCGCATCGCTGGAACACACACGGGACGTAGTATATCTGGACGATAATGAAGTAGCTATTCTTACCAGGAATAAGTACGAAACCAAGACCATGCAAAACATCCCCACCTCTAAAAAAGTAGAAGAGGTGCTGTGGAATATCGATATGATCGAGAAGGGTGGCTATCCGCACTTTATGCTTAAGGAGATACACGAGCAACCCCAGGCGTTAAGAAATGCCATGCGTGGAAGGATTGACATAAGTGGTAGTTCGGTAAGACTTGGCGGATTGATTAGTCACGAAAAAATACTCCGCGAAGCCAAACGCATCGTCATTGTCGCCTGCGGCACATCGTGGCATGCAGGACTGGTTGGTGAATATATGCTGGAAGAACTTGCCCGTATACCGGTTGAAGTAGAATACGCCTCAGAATTCCGTTATCGCAATCCCGTGATTGAAGAAGGCACTATCGTAATTGCAATAAGTCAGTCCGGTGAAACGGCAGACACACTTGGCGCCATGCGCGAGGCGAAACACAAGGGCGCAAAAATCCTCTCTATCTGCAACGTCGTTGGCAGCACCATCGCAAGAGAATCGGATTTTGGCGTTTATTTACACATCGGCCCGGAAATTGGCGTTGCTTCAACAAAGGCATTTACTGCCCAGATAGTTATCTTATATTTGTTTACCCTTTACATGATGAAGCTAAAGAATGGCCATTCCCCGATGTTTTCAGACATGGTAAAGGTCGCCCAGACCGTGCCTGATAAGATTCAGTCTATCCTGAACAGGGAAGAAGAAATTGTGGAGATTGCAAAGTTATACAAGGATAATGAGCATGCCCTTTATTTAGGCAGGGGATACAATTACCCTGTCGCTCTTGAAGGCGCATTAAAACTCAAGGAAATATCTTACATCCATGCAGAAGGCTACCCCGCAGCAGAGATGAAACATGGCCCGATAGCGCTTATTAATGAGGATATGCCTGTAATCTTTATTGCCACGCAGGATAAAGTTTATGGAAAAATCTTAAGCAACATAGAAGAGGTAAAATCAAGGGGTGGAAGGGTGATTGCAATTGCGACCGAAGGTGATGAACAGATCGCAGAAAAGGTAGACCATGTATTTTATATTCCCAAAACCCTTGACCCACTAACGCCACTACTTTCAGTAATCCCGCTTCAATTGCTGGCGTATCACACGGCGGTCATGCGCGGCTGCGACGTAGACAAACCCAGAAATCTCGCCAAGAGTGTAACGGTTGAATAAGATTCTTAACTACTCAGCCACAAATTAGCACAAATATACACGAAAATACTCAATAAGACGGAAGCAATTACAACCCCCTGAATCCCCATTAACAAAGGGGGATTCAGGGGGTTGTCTATTTTTGTTGTTCACTAGATTTGTGTGAATTCGTGTTCATTCGTGGCTGAGCATCAACTTTTCAATCGCTTGTAAAGTGAAATTTTGTGGCAAAGCCGCTTCGACCATCGTAATTCCACTCATATTTATCTTCATTGAACCGATGAGTGGTTGCCTTTCCCATATCCAAAGTCATATCAAACTCCTTTGCCCAGATGGAAAAATTTTTGTTCACAATCTGGGTAGGCTTGCCGGGGTCTCCCGCACCATGTAATAACTCAATATCCAGCGTTAATCTATCACCGGCGACTGCTTTTTTACGCCATTCAGAAGACTCCATACTAATAGGCAAGTATCGCACGGTTATTCTGTCTTTTGAATATGAAAAACGCCTGCAATCTTGCACGTTTTGTTGTGGGTCGGTTCGCTGCCAAAAAGACACGGGCAACCGGGATTGCAGGTACAACCCTCAAAATATTCACCCTCAATCGACCAGGCAGGGCCAGCAAAAACTGCATTAAAATTACTGTAAAATGCAATAGCAACAACGAATCCCAGCCATACATATTTCATCTTTCTGGCCATCTGTATTCTCCTTATAAATTTTCTGATTTTATTTCCGAATGAGTGGAACAAATCGGACGGGAATAATGGACTCTTTCACAACCTTCGAAGAGGCATCTTTGGTAATCAACATCAGATCCTGCACTTCGTAAACACCACCAACAGGAATAACCAATCGGCCGCCGGGTTTGAGCTGATCGACAAGAGGTTGCGGAATATGCTCGGCGGCTGCTGTAACGATAATTGCATCAAACGGGGCATGCTCCGGCCATCCTTTATACCCGTCGCCAACCTTGACTTCCACATTATTGTAACCCATCGTTTTCAACCGTTTAGAAGCCTCCTTGCCCAATCCTTCTATAATTTCTATCGTGTATACCTGTTTTACCAGTTTGGAGAGGATGGCAGCCTGATAGCCTGAACCGGCCCCTACTTCCAATACAACATCGCCCTTTACCAGCTTCAACAATTCCGTCATAAATGCTACGATGTATGGTTGAGAGATTGTCTGGCCAAAACCTATCGGAACCGGCTGATCATAATAACTATACGACCGATTCTCTTCGGGAATAAACAGGTGGCGTGGCACAGTCTGCATAGCCTCTAACACCCCTTTATCCACAATGCCCCGATAGGCAATCTGTTCTTCCACCATCCGTTTCCGCTGGTGTGTAAAGGTATCTTCATCTATTACTGCATTCAGACCACCCATAGCTGTTACCACATCTCCTTTAAATACCAACCGAACGATACAAGAGATTATAATAATCAGACATGAGACAACAAATATAAGAATGCTTAATTTCATCAACCTGCTTTTCATGGTGTAACAACGATAGAAACATCTTCCCTTTGATGTACTTCACCAACAACATCAAACGTCAGAGCGCCTCTTTCTTTGAGTTTTGTACAGAGTATTTCCGCCTTCCCTTTGGGAACCGAGATAAGCAGACCACCAGAGGTCTGGGCATCAAACAAAACGTCCACTAACTCCTCTCGAACCTTGGGATTAATCCTGATTGCATTTTTTAAATATTTTTTACTGAGCTTTGATACCCCCGGCATCAATCCCATCTTGACATAGCGTTCACAGCCATCGAATACCGGTATGCGTCCGGCATAAAAGGATAACGTCACCTTGCTGGCCTCCGCCAACTCGTATGCATGACCCATAAGCCCAAAACCGGTGATATCCGTACAGGCGCTGACGCCTACTTCCAGCATCGCCTCAGAGGCCGTCTTGTTCAACAAAACCATGCTCCTGGTCGCCAGATTTATGTGTTCCTCAAGAACCTTATCAGCCTTAATCGCCGAAATAATCAATCCGGTACCAAGTGGCTTTGTCAACACAAGCGCATCACCTGCCCGTGCACCTGCATTGGTGACAATCCTGTCGGGATGGATAATTCCTGTAACGGACAGCCCATATTTGATCTCACTGTCCTGAAGGGTGTGACCACCGATGATAACAGCCTCTGCCTCATTAACCTTGTCCGCGCTGCCCTTAAGAATTTCAACCACGATATCTCTATCCAGTGATTTTATCGGGTAGCAGAGGATATTCATTGCCGTGAGGGGTTTACCGCCCATGGCATAGACGTCACTCAGGGCATTGGCGGCGGCGATCTGTCCATAGTCATACGGGTTGTTCACAACTGGAGTAAAGAAATCCAGGGTCGACACCGTGGCCATATCGTCGCTAATCTTATAAATGCCCGCATCGGCAAAGGTCTTGGGGCCAACCAATACGCGTTCATTTGGGTATTCAGGCAGATGGTTGACTACATACGCCATGTCTTCAACGGGGACCTTGCCCGCTCACCCACCGCAGGCGGCATAATCAATCAATCGCTTTTTTCCCCACACCACAGATATCACCCCCTTTTCAAAAGCTTACTAAGAGTCGAATTCCTTACCCACCCCTTTATCCCCTCCCAGGAGGGGACTTTTTGATTCCCCTCTCGAGAGGGGTAAGGGGTGTGTTCTTTACCGTTTACCCAACATTATTGAA
>Ga0209211_10011771_pt1 | contig 11134 bp, 8 predicted proteins | sample RifGroA2_FD_183992 | JGI IMG/M metagenome (GOLD analysis project Ga0209211, IMG submission 183992) | Groundwater microbial communities from Rifle, Colorado, USA - Groundwater A2 (SPAdes) (version 2) | ecosystem: Environmental > Aquatic > Deep subsurface > Groundwater | place: Rifle, Colorado...
GGGGGAAGCTGTGTACCTATTCAAAACTGACAAAGGAGACGATATCTCGGAATAGACCGCGCGGTCGCTTACACGCTGTTTTCTCGGGGTTGGCAGTTAATTGCTAGTTTTGGAACGGTACTGCTCATGGCACGTTCACTAACAACAATCAAACAACAGAGGTTATTAAAAAATGGCAACAAATCAAAGATTATTATCAATATGTATTCCAACATATAATAGAGCAGATTGCCTAAAACGATTGTTGGATAATATAATTCCCCAGATTTTAGAATCTGAAGAAGGAGTAGAAGTTTGTATTTCCAATAATGGTTCATCGGATAATACCCGCGAGATTGTAAATAATTTTAAAGAAAAACATCCTGATTTAATAAAATATAATGAAAATGAAGAAAATCTAGGATTTGATAGAAATGTTTTCAGGGTTGTTAATATGGCTGAAGGAGAATTTGTTTGGACTTTTTCAGATGATGACTTAATTGTAAAAAATGGATTCAAAGAAGTCATAAGAGTCATAATAGAAAACAAAGATAAAGAAATGGGAGGAATGGTCGTTAAATTTAGCTCATATACGGCAGATCGCGAGACGGGAAAGCAAATAAAATACCAGACTTCTGTTGATGAAAATAAACCAGAGATGTATGGAGGATTAAGTTGTCTTGAGATGCTCCAAGATGATAATTCATATCAGGGCATGTCTGAATTAATATACAATAATAAATTTTTACAAAAAATATTAAAGGAAAAGCAAGATTTAGTAAAAAAAGGTATTGGTACCCATCATTTACATGCTTGGTTATTCTTCCTCTTGTTTCTATTAAATCGGGAAGCTAAATTTTATGTCTTAAATAAAATTATAGCAATATCACCTGATACAATTTCAAAAGCTAAGTATATGATGGATGATCATTTGGAGTTGCTTTATAGAGGTAGAATTCAATTCTATAATAATCTACTTTCAATAATAGATAAATCAGAAAAAGATATTATTAGGGCTATTAATAAAAAATTAAGAAGGCGTCCAATTTTGAGCATTATACACATTATTGGACTATATAAAGCGTTTGGTGAGGCAACCTACACTTCTAGTATTAAATGCATCAAGTTATCATTTAAATATTTTTCTTTTGTTAAGGCACTCTCCATTCTAATGTTTCTTATTATAATTTCAATAATCCCTTCTCGTTTAGTAAAGAAATTATGGAAATTCTCTTTGAGATTTAGATCCAGAACAAAGGAAAAAACAGAATTTACTTGGTTGGAAACCTGTATAGCGTTTGGTTCCTGGAGTCAAGGAGGGGGAGAGGGCAGATCAGCTAAAGGGACTGGGATTTTTCTGAAAACAAAACCTAAGGGAGAACAGGATAAAAAATAGAAAACAAAAGCCAATGGGCATGAGAATTATTAATATTAAATCACTATTACTTGACAATAAGACTATCAAACAGACCATCTTTAAAAACACTTTTTGGTTAGGGATAGCTGAAGTAATAAGTAGAGTGTTGAGGCTGATTTTAATGATTTATGTTGCCAGGATTTTGGGAGCTACTGAATATGGAAAATTTACTTTCGCCTTAGCTTTTGTTTCTTTATTTTTTATTTTTCATGATTTCGGCCTTCCTCTTACCGTTACTAGAGAATTCTCTGGAGAGAAAGAAAGGGAAAGGGAATTTTATTCTATTCTTTCATTAAAGATTATTTTGAGTTTAGGGGTATCAATTTTCATTCTAATTGGCTCGTTTTTCGTTACCGCTGACCGCGACATTCAAGAAATAATTCTAATTTTAGCCCTTTTTAGTTTAATCAGCGGTTTCCTTACCATCATCTATGCTTTTTTTCAAGCTCGTCAACAGATGGAATATCAAGCGTGGGCAACAATTTTACAAGCGTCTGTAGTAACTCCTGTTGGCATTTTCGTTCTTTTAAGTTTCCCTTCGGTTAGAAATTTAAGTTACAGTTATCTATTCTCCAGTTTAGTTGCCTTAATCTTTGTTTTATTTTTTTTCCACTTCAAGGTCATTCCTTTAATGATTTCTTGGCAAAAAACAGTCTGGCAGAGATTTTTAAAAATGTCATGGCCCATGGCTTTAATTGGTTTATTTGGCGTGATTTATACTTATATTGACTCAGTGATGATGGGATATTGGGGCTATATTACTGAAACAGGGTGGTACAACGCAGCTTATAGCATTATTCATGTTACCCTGCTTCCAGCGGGCTTCATTTCCACAAGTTGTTATCCCATATTAAGTAGATTTTTTAAAGAATCAAAAGAAAAACTTCATGATACTTTGCAGGATCAAATGAAAGTTATGATTTTATTTGCCATTCCATTGGTGGCGGGGGGGATAGCCCTTGCCCCCAAAATCATTACTTTTATTTACGGCTTGAAGTTCTCTCCTTCTATTTTAGCCTTTCAAATTTTAATAATAATAGCAGGTTTTGTTTTTCTTTCCTCTCCCCTTCATTACTTATTTATTGCTGTAAACCAACAAAAAATAATTTTGTATATTAACGCCGTTGGAGCAACAATAAATATTTTCTTAAATATTCTTTTAATTCCACGTTTTACTCTTTATGGAGCAGCAATGGCTACCCTTATTACTTATTTAATTATGTTTATTTTAGTTATATTTGCGGCGAAATATTTTACCCCTCTTTTTCTTTTTAGTTTTCAATTAACTAAAATTTTAATTTTTGCTGTTTTAGCCACCGGCTTAATGTATTTCCTAATTAAGCAGCCAACTGTTTATAATCTAAATATTATTTTGACCTTAATTATAGGAACATTAGTTTATTTTATTACTTTTTTTATTTTCCAAAAAATAGCAATGAAAATAGGATTTTGAAATTATTTATTGCAAAGAGGTTATTAAAAAATGGCAACAAATCAAAAATTATTATCAATATGTATTCCAACATATAATAGAGCAGATTGCCTAAAACGATTGTTGGATAATATAATTCCCCAGATTTTAGAATCTAAAGAAGGGGTAGGCTTTTAACTTCAAACTCTATATATGCAAGTTGTACACTTTGATCCGAAAATTTGGGAAATCCTGTTAGTATTGATAATTGGACTCACTCTGGCTGGGCTCGTGGCCAAAAGGCCTAAGCTATTTTGGCCGCTTCTGATAATTGTCAATATCTTAGGGATTGGACCGTCGTTGATGAAATACTTTTTTTGGGATAAGGTGCTCACAGGGTTTATCATGATGGGCGCACTGCAGCACAGATCGGTAGATAAGGGTCATCTGAGAAATGCCGTTAGGCGTGACGACCATAAATTGATGTTCGGACTGTGGGTAGGCTATATGATAATGGAGTCAGTTATCGGTGTGATAGCCAATTCCGACCCAAGGATAAGCTTCTGGATTATATTCTATGCCCTCTTGGGCCTGCTTTCATATATCTTATGTTGCAGGGGCAGAGACTTCCCGTTTCCGTCTATCAGGCAATTCTCGATAATCGTTCTGGTTACCGTTTCGCTCTACAATATAGCTTATCTGGCATATGGGATCATAATCGAGAACGTATTGGGCATACAGTACGGCAGGTTTGCAGCCCAATTTCTGTTTAGGGATACCTCCTTCGTCTGGTCGGGGCCATCGATTGCTCCATACCCGACCATTATTGGTATGCCTGCGGCAATCGTAGCAATGAATGACGGCTCCTTTAGAGTACGTATGCTTGTATTGGTCTCCGTATTTTTTATGATGGCAACAGCCTTTTATTACGACTCCCGTGCCGCATGGATAGTTATCTTTTGTGTCCTTCTGGTCTCTTTACGCAAAATCAGGGTCTCAAAAATTATCACTATAATACTTATCTTCCTCCCGGCATTCTATTACTTTATGGGAAGTATGAAGACATCTGACTTTTTTGGTGAAATAGCCAGTGGCACGCAAATACTATGGTCTCCATCAGAAAAAGACGTACCGCGGCAGAAACACACCGTGGCTGCCCTTTTAAGAGTAACCGACAATATGGTTACATTTTTTGTTGGCGACGGCATCTACTCACACAAACTTACGATCATCCCATACATGCAAAAGGTCTATGAAAATGTGCCCGCGGCGCCAATTGTGATACAGAGCCAAGAACTCAGAGACGATGACTTTGTCCGCACCAACGCGTTTACAGCCCTGCTTATTGATACAGGAGTGATAGGGATGATGCTGCTCATCTTGCTCTTTATATTTACCGCCTATAAGGTTATATCCCAAAAGGGCCCCCACAGGGCTGTTCTCCTCACAACGCTTTTTCTAACCTTTACGTGGCAGTTCAGTATTAACATGACCGCGATAACGCTTTTCTACCTGTTGTTTATGCCCTCTGGCTTAGTCGAGCAGATAAGTAAAATCAGCGCCCCCATAAAATCTATAAGGCGAGGTTTATGAAGATTTGTTTCTTGGCAGGTGCCAACAGTCTCCACAGTTACCGGTGGATAAGATTTTTTGTTGAAAAAGGACATGATGTCCATTGGTTATCTCTATATAAATTATCCATTAATGGATTTAATCTCAATACATATAAAAATTTTTCTTATTATGAGTTGAATCCTACCCTTGCTAAACCTCTCACCCCATTTTTACCTCCCATTACAAGCGTATTGCGGATATTTTCTGTTGCCAAATGGATAAGAGGATTGTTAAAAGACATACACCCTGATTTATTTCATGCCCATTCTGTCGGGATATACGGGTTGGCTGCTGCAATGAGTGGGTTCCATCCTCTTGTTGCAACTGCATGGGGGTCAGATGTTTTAGTAGGGGGAAAGCTAAGGATTAAAAGACCTTTTGTTAAGTATATTTTAAATAGGGCAGACCTAATAACGTGCGACGCCAACCATATGGTTGAAGCAATGGTAAGACTAAAAACAGATAAGAACAAAATATATATTGTCAACTTTGGCGTTGATACCAACAAGTTTCAACCGTCTGGGAAAGATGAGGTATTGATGAAACAACTTGGCATTGCAGGTTCTCCGACTATAATAAGTCTGAGGAACTTTTTACCCGTCTATGACATTGAATCATTAATCAGGGCGATACCCCTGGTTCTCAAAGCGGTGCCGGATGCGAAGTTCGTCATAGCTGGCGACGGCCCGGAGGAGGAAAACATCAAAAGACTTTCGGCCTCCCTCGATGTCACGGGGAGCATCAGATTTACGGGGAAAATCCCTAATACAGACCTCCCCAGATACATGACCTCTGTGGACATATATACATCCAGCTCACTCTCCGATGCCGGGATAGCGTCGAGCACTGCAGAGGCTATGGCCTGTGGTTTGCCGGTGGTGATTACAGATTCTGGCGAGAACGACAAATGGATCAACGATGGAAAGGGCGGTTTCCTTGTCCCGGTAAAAAGACCGGAAGTGCTTGCCGAAAAGATTGTACGTCTACTTAAGGACGACGGCTTTAGAACAGCAGCTGGTGCTGTAAACAGAAAGACAATAATGGAGAAAAACGACTACTATAAAGAGATGGCAAAGATGGAAAAAATTTATGAGGAGATATCAGGTAAAAGCAGCCGTACAGGTAGGTAAATATGAACTCATCGTGATCCCAGTTCCTTATATGCACAAAGGGTTTTTGATGAAATGTTTGATGCAAATAAAATATATGAAAAATATGTTGAGCATATTGAAAGAACAACACGGGCTTATAAAAATTATCCCCGAGTGTAGCGAAAGATAAAAATGGAGGCAAGTCACAATTACTAATATGCATGAAAAGATTCCTAAAATTTTATTAATTTATCCACCAAGTATTCTTGCACCAGGTTTTGCTAGGAAAACTGTTCTACCCCTTGGGATTGCTTATCTTGCTGCTGTGTTAAGAAAAAATAAAGGTGTGCATGTTAAGGTCGTTGATTGTATCATAGAGGGAATTGACACGACTTTTTCAGTTAATGGGAGTGATTATTATGGTTTGAGATTAGAAGAAATTCGCGAGCGTATCTCACAGGGGGCATATGATATTGTAGGAATTTCATGTCAGTTTAGTTCAATGCTGGAAATTGTTCTTGAAATCTGCAAAATTGCTAAAGATTGTGGAGTCAAGTATGTAATTGTTGGAGGGCCGCATGCTTCTGCTCAGCCTGAGTCATTGTTGCTCTCAAAATTAGTTGACTATGTATTTATTGGTGAGGCAGAAAAAACTATTGTGGATTTTGTAGATTTCCTAAGAGAAAGAAATTTATCTGACATTAAAGATATAGGTGGAATGGCGTATCTTGATGATGGCCAAATGCATATTACGTCTCATCGCTCTTTTATTGAAGATATAGATACTATTCCTTTTCCTGCAAGAGATATGTTCCACGTGGAAAAATATTTTACTAAATGTTCGCCGATGGGGGGAATTTTTAAAAACAGGAGGAATTTATCCGTGGCAACATCAAGAGGATGTCCTGCAAAATGTAATTTCTGTGCTTCTTCAAGATTTTGGGGAACAAAATTCAGAGGACGTTCTCCAGAAAATGTCCTTGCCGAAATTCAAGAATTAAGAGATAGATATGGAATCGAAGAGGTTCAATTTCAAGATGATAATTTCACATCGAACAAGAAAAGAGCATTGGAAATCTGTCGGGGGATGAAAGAAAGAATTGGTTTGCCATGGTCTGTACCTTCAGGATTAGCTCTTTGGTCTATCAATAAAGAGGTTATTGATGCAATGGGTGATGCTGGTTGCCATTATGCTGCAGTAGCCATTGAAAGCGGCAATCAACGTGTTTTATCAGAAGTTATAAATAAACCAATTAAACTTGAGAAGGTTCCTGAACTGTGTAAACACTTCAGAAAGAGGAAAATTAAACTCTCGGCCTTTTTTATTACAGGGTTTCCCAATGAAACGCTTGATGAAATTAAGGATACCTTTAAATTTGCGGCTAAGTGTAATCTTGATACTGCGAATTTTTATTTTCCAACTCCATTGCCGGGAAGTCCATTATGGTCTCAAGCAGAGAAAGAAAATCTATTTATCAAGGGTTTCAATTTAAAAAACGCAATATATGATAGACCTTCGCTCACATCTAAAAATTGGACACTTAAGGAACTTTTAGATGTTGTTCATCGCCAAAAGAGGATATTTTATCTGAAAACCCTGTTAAGAAGGCCACATGTCTTGTTATTTCGTATTTTTGAAATACTCAAACATAATCCTAAACAGTTAGTATCTATGATTTACAACCAATTATTTTCTAGTAAAGATTGAACGGTCAATTTATTTAGGATTCCGCATTCAGCTTTTGTCCGACGTGACGAGCCGGAGATGATTTTTTTGCCATTTTGGGTTCTCAAGGGCGCAAGAACATCAGGGTCAGATGGACCTTACAAGGAGACTTGAGAGGTGATTGGTGATAGTCAGTAGAAGGCAGTTTATAAAAATTTGCAGTCTGCTTGCTATAAGTGTAGGCGGTTCTGAGGGTTGTGGCAAAGACAACACAGATGGCGATTTCGGAATACCTATCTTTTCGTTACAAGGAGATGGCTTCCGTCTGCTGGTTGGTGATCAAGGTGCAATGGCTGTGGAGGCGGATGGAGAATCCTACATCATTGAATCATCGTACTCATATCCAGATGGGGGTAAGGTCGGAACGAACGAGTTGTCGTGCAGACGACAGATAGGTTCCTGGCAACTCAATATTCATAGGGGAAAGACAGCGCCCGAACAGATTTGTATCATTGGAAAGGGAAAGCATTATACCCTCGCTCGCACCGTTTCTATGGAGGGCTCTCGGATTAGAGTCTCTGATGAAATAGTTAATGAAACAAACGAGGCTGTGGGCGTTATCATTCGGCACCGAGTGGTTACTGCTGAAGAGCCCAAGAAAATTCTTTTCGTGGGAGCTCCCTGGGCAACGGGGGAAGGAATCGCCGGCGTCTGCAGGGACATTGCGAAACGGGTTTTGCTAAGCTTAGGGCTACTAACCTCCAAAATCGGCTACCAATCGGAGAATCCGACCCTCTTTGTCTCGCTGAAGCGGACTCACCTGGGTATTATTGCCGAAGACACTTTGTTCCGCTTACAATTTGAGGCACATCGATATCGCGCTGCGTTCTCGATGGAGCACTTTGCCTTACATCCCCGTGAAACCCATACTCTAAAGTGGGCGATTTACCCGCTGGGCAAGGGAGCCGACTATTTTACTTTTATTAACAGAGTCCGCTGTGATTGGAAAACGAATTTCACAGTCGCTGGACCGTTTGACTTCTTCAACCTTATCGATCACAGGGAGATATTGGAACAGCCGGCGCAATTAGATGAGTATCTGAAGCGGAAACGACTGCGATACGGAATCGTCGCGTTTACGCCTTGGCTGGACTACGACAATTTTAACTGGCGGACAGGTAAAACGGTTAGTAGAGAAGAATACAAAAAGCTTCTGCGGAGTGGGATGGAAGCGTTTAAAGCAGTGGACCCCGATATTAAGTGTTTAGGTTCTATGCAAAGTTGTTGGAGGTCGCTGCCTACCGACGTGATGATTAAGTTGTATGAAAAGATTCCACAAGAGCAACGTAAGCAAGGGTTCTATCGATTCACAGACGAACAGATGAAAGTTGCTCAAGACTTACCACTGGACTGGAAAAAGAGCTTTATAAAGGGATTAGATGGTCGATACATCTATGAATTGTACTACACCGGTCCACAGAAGGAACCCCTGATGGCGATTGGTGTCTATGCTGCCGCAGGGAATTCACAGCTTGCCTATTGGATGGAGCAAGCTAAATTCATTATGGAAGATGTGGGACTAGACGGCATTTATATCGACGGGTTCAGTTTAGCTTTCAAGGCTGATCCGTCTCAACGCTATACATACGACCGGTGGGATGGAGTCACGGTGGATATTGACGCCCATACGGGCAAAATACTTCGGCGTTACACAGACTGTGCGTGGGTCGGGGTACAAGCCCAAAAGAGCCTAATCCAGTATGTTCATTCCCTGTCTGGGATCTTGGTTGCAAACACCGCGGCTTCGGCGCAGGAAGTTCAGTCATCGCCTGTCATGCGTTTTATCGAGGGCTCGGGAGTCATGGATCATTTTGACTTTGTTGAAGGAAGAGAGCCGGCGCTGTTCAGGTATCTGTGCCGCGGGCAACTGGGCAGTCCCATTGCCTTGGGGTGGAGTGCACATGCGTCTGGGAGTAAAGAAGGTGGGCCTGAATATTCCAGAAAAGTCATGAGGACGGCGATTACCTACTTACGACATGGATTACTCTACTATTACTACGGTCACTACGGCATACAATACCCCCAAAATGAATCTTATTCCGGTGAATACGGCGCTATTAACCACATGTTTCCGATTACGCCTACCTATATTGGCAAAGGTTTTGTGGTGGGAAAGGAAAGGATTGTGACCTCTGTTTCGGGAAAGTTTCTCTGGAATATGGACAGGAAGCCGCGTGTTCTCTGCTTTGACATGGTGAACCATCCTAAGAGAGCGAGCTTTAGCCTGCAAAAGGTGGCACTCGGCTGGCAAATGGAGCTGGAGTTGAACGACTGGAAAGAGATTTGCATTGTTGAGTAGGTGTGGAATAGCTTGAAGTAAGCTGAAAGGGATAAATGGAAAAACGTACTTTAGTTGTAAAAAAGATAATGAAGTTGTTCCCGAACGTTCCCCGGGAAGACGATTTTGCTATGTGGGAGATTTTTAAGCAGGAAAGATTCATCTCGGCCAATAATACAGATCGTGAGGCCTTTTTACTTAAGTCTGCCAGATACCGGTACAGTTACGAAGCCGAGACTTGTTTCTTAGAAAGATACTTCAACATCATTCCTCCTCATGAATACTCGCGCAAGAGTATATTAGATCTTGGATGTTTCACCGGTGGTAGGCTCGTATTCTGGAAAAAGAAATATGGACTTGGCACTGCCTGTGGCATTGATATCAATCCCATATTTGCGGAAGCGGGACGGCTTTTCGCCAGTGAAAAAAACGTTAGTTGTCATTTTGCGGTAGGGGTTGGAGAAGAACTGCCGTACCATGAGAACACTTTTGATTTCATTACCTCTTATGATGTGTTTGAACATGTTCGTGATGTTGAAAAGGTACTGCAAGAATGTTTTCGAGTTCTTAAACCAAAGGGTAGGCTTCTTGTTGTTTTTCCAGCATTTTACCAGCCTTTAGAAGCCCATCTTGGCGATGTCACGCGAATGCCTGCTTTGCAGTGGTTTTTCTCCGGCGAAACCATTGCAAAAGCCGCTTATGAGATTGTTCAAGAAAGGGGCAAAGATGCCTACTGGTATGCATATGAAAGCCCCAATCTTAAAAAATGATAGAGATTGCCCTCTTTAAACGGGATAACGGTTGCAAATTTTCGGAGATTGATTAAACAACAGAATGATTGGGAAGTGGTCTACTGGGGGAAAGACCCCATATTGTCAGATGGAAGGCGCTCCAAACTAAAGATTTTTCGTTGGTTGCGAAAACTTTTTATTCTTCCAGCTCAGTTGCCCTTATTGGAAGAATTGTTTCTTGGCCGTATTTGCTGCATACTACAAAAGCCGGTTTAATTGTAGTGGTAGCGTCAATGAGGCATTCAATGCCTGCGATCTTTAGATAAAATATTCTTAATTGATAGGTAGTTAACAAACATATATAGGAGGATCAGATGTTAAGAGGTGCAATTGTCGGATGTGGTGTTATATCAACAAGGAAATTTATTCCCATATGTAAAAGACTGAAGAGTAAAGTTGACCTTGTTGGTATTTGTGATATGAACGAGGCTATTCTCAAGCAGGTGGGATCCAGGTTCGGAATCAGCAAGACTTATACCGACTTTTCACGGATGCTTCTCGAACAGCGGCCAGATGTTGTAATAATTTGCACCCCGCCCGCAACACATACAAGACTGGTCATTGAAGCGTTAGAAAAAGGAGCACATGTTCTTGTTGAAAAGCCGATGGCTTTAACATCAGGAGATTGCCAGAAGATGGTAGATGCTTCCAACCGCCATGGAAGAAAGATAGGAATAATGCACAATCAGGTCTTCAACCCTGCCTTTGAAAAGGCTTGTGATTTAGTCTCCAGTGGCAGAATAGGCAAGTTCTTGAGTATGCGAACATTCTTGATGACTCCAGTAGATGATATGACCTCAAATCAGAAACATTGGGCGCATAGACTT
>Ga0209211_10011775_pt1 | contig 11130 bp, 8 predicted proteins | sample RifGroA2_FD_183992 | JGI IMG/M metagenome (GOLD analysis project Ga0209211, IMG submission 183992) | Groundwater microbial communities from Rifle, Colorado, USA - Groundwater A2 (SPAdes) (version 2) | ecosystem: Environmental > Aquatic > Deep subsurface > Groundwater | place: Rifle, Colorado...
CCCCGGTCTCCTCGGCGAGGCGCATGAAGCCGTCGATGTCCTTGGTCATGAGCGCGAGCGTGAAGCCCGAGTCGAACGTGCCCGGCAGGATGTAGCGCGGGAACTTCAGCTCGCTGGCGTTCGAGCGGCCGCTCGAGGCCGACAGGATGTCCGCGGCGCGCGCCGGGTCGATCCCCGCGCGCACCGCGACCGCCAGCGCCTCCGCCGTCGCGACGAGGCAGGCCGCGGAGGTCATGTTGTTGACGAGCTTCATCGCGTGGCCCGCGCCGACGTCGCCGACGTGGAACACCCGCTTGCCCATGCGCTCGAGGAGCGGGCGCGCGCGCGCGAGGTCGGCCGCGCCGCCTCCGACCATGATCGCGAGCGTCCCCTCGACCGCGCCCTTCACCCCGCCCGACACGGGCGCGTCGAGCATCGCCGCCCCGCGCGCCGCCACCTCCCGGGCGAGCCGCCGGGTGCTCGCCGGGTCGGCGGAGGTCATCTCGACCATGAGGTGCCCGGGCCCGAGCGCGGGGAGGAGGTCGGCGTACACGACCTCGACCTCGCGCGAGGAGGGCACGATCGTGAGGACCGTCCGCGCCCCCGCGGCGACGGCCGCGGGCGAGGCGGCCCAGGCGGCGCCGCGCTCGAGGAGCGGTCGCGCGGCATCCGCGCGCGCGTCGTGGACGACGAGCGGAACGCCCGCGTCGAGCAGGTGGCCCGCCATCGGCGTGCCCATGCGGCCGGTGCCGATGAAGCCGACGGGCTCGGCGCTCACGGCGTTATCATCACGGGCTGTGCCCGGCGCGTCAAGCCCCGCCCGCCTCCGCGGCCTGCTCCTGATCTGCCTCGCGGCCGTGTCCTGGGGCACGACGGGCTCGGTGATGACCGTGCTGGTCGCGCGCGCCGGCGCCCACCCGCTCGTGATCGGCGCCGTGCGCATGCTCGTCGCCGCCGCGCTCCTGCTCGCCGGCGCGCGGCTCGTCGCCGGCTCCGTGCGCGTCGCTCGGCGCGACCGCTGGCGCGCGGTCGCGATGGGCGTGGCGATGGCCGCCTTCCAGGCGACCTACTTCGCCGCGATCCCGCTCACCGGCATCGCCGTCGCCGCGCTCATCGCGATCTGCTCGTCGCCGCTCCTGATCGCGGCGCTCGCGGCGCTCTTCCTTGGCGAGCGCCTCGGCGCGCGCGTGTTCCTCGCCCTCGGCCTCGGCGTCGCCGGCACGGCGCTCCTGATCGCGGGCCCGGGCCTCGCGGCCGGCCTCTCACCGCGCTTCGTCGCGGGGGTGCTCCTGGCGCTCGCCGCCGGGCTCGCGTACGCGGTCTACGTCGTCGTCGCGAAGGCCGCGCTCCTCGGCACCGCGCCCCTGCCGCTCGCCGGTGCGAACTTCACCGTCGCGGCCCTGGTCCTCGCGCCCGCGCTGCTCCTGCCGGGCGCGACGCGCCAGATCGAGCTCGGCTGGCCCTGGATGCTCTACCTCGGCGTCGTCGCCACGGCGGGCGCCTACACGGTCTACACGCTGGGCCTCCGGGACGTCCCGGCCACGGCCGCGGGTGTCGCCTCGCTGCTCGAGCCCCTCACGGCGACGCTCCTCGGCGTCCTGCTCTTCGGCGAGCGCCTGGGCGCCGCGGGGGTCGCGGGCGGTGTCCTCCTCTTCGCCGCGCTCGCCCTCGTGCTGACCGCCGGCGACGGCCCGCCGCCGCCCGCCGCGCCCGACCCGTAGCGTGAAGCGCCCGGCCCTGGAGCCGCCGTCTTGCGCGTGCCCATCCACCAGAACTATGATGGGCGAGACCGTGGAGCGTACGCCCACCGCGACCCGCCCGTCATCGAACGGCCTGGTCGTCTTCGACTTGGCCGACCGCCGCGTTGCCTTTGCCGACGCTGCCGTCCGCGACCGGGTGAAGCAGGCCGGTGGGACGTGGAATCCAGAGCGAAGGGTCTGGCAGCTGCGCTACGATCACGTCGTGGCGCTGGGCCTGAAGAGCCGCATCGTCGACGAACCCGCATTCAATAGTGGATGCCCGGGGTCGAGCGGAGAGCATCTCCATGCAGATGCCCCGGCGGCATCCGGATAGAGATGCTTGCATCCACTGTTGGATGCCGGCATCCCGTGGAAGATGACGGCGTTCCAGTCCAATTGTAGTTCGGCAGCTGATGAGCGCGTACCCAACATCGGCTTCGGCACGGGCACGAAATCCATCACAGGAGGGCTCTGTGAGAGCCTCAACCCGCCATACTATCCTGCATCGACTCCGTCCGCTTCTCATCTCCGCTGCGATAGCAGGCTGCGCGAGCGGGTACCAACAATTCTACCAGCCGGCACCGGGAGCATCTCCAGCGGCCATCGCAGCCCGTCGCCTCGGACCAGCGCCGGTCTCGCCAATCGTCGAACGTGCACAGCCGGCGGCCAGTGCAGCGCTTCTGGACGCGTACGCGAAGCGCGGCTATATCATGATCGGTCAATCAATGTTCAACAGCGGTCAACGTGAGTCCGACGACTCCGCCGTGCGCCAAGCACAGCGCGTCGGCGCCGACATCGTCGTGATCCTGGATCCGCAGTACACGGGATCTGTCACTTCAAGCATACCCATCACCACGCCAACGACGTCTACCGCGTATTCCACGGGTGCTGCGACTGCTTACAGCCCGGGTGGACCCGTCACAGCCTACGGTACTGGTACCACGACCACATACGGCACCACCACGAACTATGTGCCCATCACTATCCATCGGTCGGACTACGGTGCGCTGTATTTCGTGAAGCAGCGCTTCACGCTAGGCGTGTTCCTCAGAGAATTGAGTGACCTAGAACGGCAAGAACTCCAAACGAACAGGGGCGCAGTAATCCGTCTCGTGGTCGACGGGACGCCCGCATTCAATGCAGACCTCCTGGTTGGCGATGTCATCACGGCCATAGATGGTATTGCCATCTCTAACGCTGACACCCTCGGTGCGCTTCTTCGCGAACGTCAAGGACAGTCGATCTCTGTTTCTGTCGTTCGCCGCGGCCAGCGCATCGAGAAGACCGTCCGCCTCGCCCCGTAACGGTATGAACGCTGAACAGCCGAACAAGCCGTCTCACCTGACGACGGCCCTCGCTCCCTCTGGTCGCTCGGTCCGCCGCAGGTGAACGCCGACGTTAGACAGCCTAGAGATGACTGACTGGTTGACGAAGCCCAGGGAACGACTCCAAGCAATTGCCGAGCAGCTTCGGCGCGGCGAGCAGCCCGGTCCGGAAACGGTCCGCACGGTGCTGTCGTGGTTTGGTGGTCAGCGTCGTGGCTCTTGGATCGTCGGACGGATCAGGGCCGAGTTAGAAAATGCAGGTCTCGAGACGACTCCTGATATCTGGGCTACGTATCTCGACGGCCGCTTGCACTTCACCTTGCGGAAGGAACCCGCAACGACGGCGGCCTCAGCGCCTGTGCCTGAGACGAATGCGGGCCTCCAAGCCCCGCCCACTTCCCTACCTGATCCTACATACAGGCTGGCTCGTCTCCCTTCGGCCAACGCAGCTCCGTTAAGCATTCACCCGGATGAGCCGTTGGAGCTCGCCGTTAGCCACATGATCAAGAAGGACTTCTCCCAGCTACCCGTGATGGAGGGTCCTCGAAGCCTGAAGGGTGTTGTCAGTTGGGCTTCCATCGCGAGGCGCCAATGCCTTGGCGTTCCAGCGTCCCGGGTTCGGGATTGCACGGATCCAGCTCATGTGCTCGAGCTCGGTACGCCTCTTTTCGCCGCGATCGAATCAATCTATCGGCATGACTACGCACTCGTCCGGCATCCGGACAACCGCATTGGAGGTATCGTAACGACCGCTGATCTAAGCTTGGAATTCCATGCCCTCGCTGAGCCATTCCTTCTCATCGGAGAGATTGAGAATCATCTACGTCGCTTAATCAGCACGCGGTTCAGCCTCGACGAGCTCAAGGCGGCAAAGAACTCGACAGATGAGAACCGCGAGGTGACGGCTGTTGATGATCTGACCCTTGGCGAGTACATCCGATTTCTGCAGTCCGAGGACAAGTGGAAGCGACTGTCGCTTCGGCTCGATCGCGCCCAGTTCATCAAGTGGCTCAAAGACGTCCGTGACGTTCGCAACGACGTCATGCACTTTGACCCAGACCCAGTCTCGGCTGATCGGCTTCAACTACTTCGTGAGGTGGCGAATATGATGCAGACTCTGCTTCGCGTGGGAGCTGTCTAACGAACCGCTTCAGCGGGCCGGCTTCGCCGGCCGCTGAGCGCTAGCGTTGGGCGGCAGTGATGATGGTTTTGGCGACGTAGCGATGAGCGACTGGAAGATTAGCGAAGTGCTCGGTCTTGGCAGCGCCGCTGCCTTCATCCTCACGATCGTATATCTGTACGGTTATTCGAGAGGACTCGGCGTCAACCTGTTTCTGTATTTCAGTCTGAACGACTACTTTCGGCTCGCCACCGAATGGCTGCCTCCCCTCCTCGGGTCTGGAATCGTCGGGACGCTGATCAGCAAGTTCTTTACTCGAGTGGAGCGAGGCGCCACCGAGGCGGAGATCGCAGCGCGCAGCCGGAATCCAGGGTTCACGAGGACTTTTCGGCGGTTCGGCAATGCGGCCCCGCCGACGGCTCTCGTCGTGATCGCAGCCTTTGAGACGGTCCGCTCCTTCTTCACCTCTGTGCCCCATGAGAGACTGTATGTGGTCTGGGGTGCCGCCGGCGTGGTGCTCTGGTTCGCGCTCGTAGGTTGGTATGTCCGAGAGCCCAGGCTTGTGGCGAGATGGTCGAGACCGTTGTATCTTTGCGTGACACTTTTCCCAGCATTAGCAATCGCGGCGCTCACTTCTGGATTCTATGCGGGCAAGAATGGGACACGGTTGTATAGCCCGCCTGCCGACGTCCAGATCTGGATCAAGGGCCAGGCGAGTCCGGTTGCCAGTCGGGTTCTCTTCGTACTCGATGACTTCTTCGTGTTGCGCGGCCATGATGACCCCTCAGTAGTCGCCATTCCGCGAGCCGAGGTGACCAAGGTTTCTCATTCCAAGGACAACTGATGTCTGCCCCCATGCCGGCACTCACGCCCAACATCAGCATGAACCCGTCGGCCGGCTCACGGGGGTGCCCAGTCGCGAATTCGGCGCCGGCCGCGGGTTATGCTGAGCGTTGGGCACACGGCGAGTCCAGGGAATTAGAGACAGTGTGAATGAGAAATGTGGAGGTAGCATCATGAAGCGTTCAAAGGAGCCCACGAATCGCATCCGCGGAAGCATCCTCGCGGAAGCCACCCGCCAGCCCATCCCCGGCATCACCGTCACCGCGTCCCAGGTGCAAGGGGCGAAGCGCGCCCCCCTCGGTCGCGCCGTAACGGCGAAGGACGGAAGTTACGAGCTCGAGCTGGAGCGGCTCCCGAGCCTGCCAGACAACACGGCGGCAACGGTCGCGCTCTCCCTCGCGGACGGCCAGGGCCGCGCGATCCTCGCCCGAGAGCAGATGCTACGCGTGGGCGCGCGCCAAGACGTTCGGATGGACTTCGCACTCCCCTGCTTGGAGCATGGAGATGACTGGCCGGACATCCGCTACATCGAGGGCGAGCCCGTCAACATCCGCGCCGCGGCATCGCTGCGACGGGATGAGTTGATCGAGGCCTATCGCTTCCTGCGCGGCCGCGGCAAGCAGCCAAAGCGCCTCGCGGTCGTGCGCCGGGCCTTCCCATCGCTGTTCGGCCGCCGTGCGCCGTGGGACGACTGCGGTGAAGGAGGCCTGCCTGCGCTTCGGCATTTTCTCGCCGAGAAGGCGGGCGATGCGGACGTGGACAACAGTGACGCGGACGACCTTCCGGCAGGCGCGACGATCCACTGGTTCTACACCGCGAAGATCCAGGTGAAGTACACCACGGATGCGGCCTTCCCCAACGACGCAGTGCCCGCCGGCCTGCCCGCGGCCGACTCTAGCGTGGCGCTCTCGAACGGCACCGTGATCGGCACGGTGCGCGCCAACCTGGTGGACCTCGACCCCTCGAACACCGAGGTCGCGCCCGCCTACGTGCAGCAGGTCGGCCTCATCGCCGAGTACGCGCTCACGCAGTATCTGTCAGCCACGTTCGGGATGCGCGACCCGCGCAACGGCGCGGCGCGGCTGGAGTACCGCATCCGCCAGATGCCGGCCGGGATCGTGGGCCAGACGAGCGGCTCCTGGAGCCACGTCGAGGTCGGGCCCGGGAACTCGCTCATCCAGAACCTGCACACGGTGCCCCACGAGATGTTCCACCAGGTCCAGTACCGCTACAACGACACTACCACGCGCTCGGGGATGTATGGCTCCCTGCGCGAGGGCGGCGCGCGGCTCATCGAGGACAGCATCAACGATCAGCCCAACCGCTGGGTGGACACGGCGTCCCTGATCTTTGGCGATCCAACGCAGTCCCTCGCTGACTCGGCTGCGGTGGGCACGGCGGCCGGCGCAAGCACGGCCATCCGGTACGCCGCTGGCTTGTTCTGGAAGTATCTGGCCGAGCAGCACAGCACACACACCGCTGCCGCGGACGAGCCGGCAATCGGCATCGAGACCTACCGAAAAGTGCTCGAGGCGATGGCCACTGTGCTGCCGGGCGATCCGGGCGTGGGATACGATCCGCCGGCGCTGCGGACCATTCGGCGCGGCCTGGTCTGGTACGGCCGGTTCGACGAGTTCCGGTACTACGACGCCGCGCTGACCGAGCTCGATAGCCACGAGACCACTTGGGGCAACTACGTCATCGCGAACTATCTGCACGGCACGATGAACCCGGTGGCCGACCGCCGCTTCGAATACAGGGTCTTCGTGAAATCGTGTGGGTGGTTTCGGGCACCTGTGGGTATGACGGCACGGTCAGAGTGCCGGCAGCATGCAGGTAAGGATCTTGAGGCGCAGGTATTCCTGGTCGCGGAGCCCGTAGGCGCGGCGCTGGAGGACGCGGATCTTGTTGTTCAGCCCCTCGACGAAGCCGAGCGCGACCTTGTTGTCCGGGCGGCAGTAGGCGGCGATCCCGTCCCAATGCCGGTCGATCATCGCGGCGAACTTCTCGTAGGGCCGCAGGCGTTGCCACTTGAGCGCCGCCCGCCAGTGCTCGAAGAAGCGGCGGGCCCAGGCCTCTCGGCCGTAGTCCCAGAGCTGCCCGAACGACTCCTTGAGCAGGTACGCGGTGTTCAAGCGCTTGTTGGCGGCGAGCAGGGTTTTGAGGGCCCGCCGGCCGTCGAGCGTGAGATTCTCGCGGTGGGCCAGCAGCGTGTACTTCTGCCCCTTGATGAACCGGCGCTGCCGCCCGGACACGCGGGCGTACTCGCTCTTGCGGACCTGATCGAGGGCGTCGCCGAGATGCCGCAGGATGTGGAACTTGTCGAACAGAATGCTGGCCTGCGGGGCGTGGCGCGCGGTGGAGAGCCGGAAGGGCTTCCACATGTCCATCACCGCGAGCCGGAGCCGGGCCGCTTTCCGGGGGCCCAGCCAGGCGTAGAACTGATCCAGGCTCGCCTCGGAGCGATCGGTCCCGCCGAACCAGATCGGCCGCTGCCGGATGAGATCACTGACGACGATCCGATAGGTGTGGCCCTTGCGGATCGAGACCTCGTCGAGCCCGATGACCCGGGGGCCGGGCGTCCCCACGCGGCGCAGTTGCTCACGCATGTACTGCTGCTCGAGCGCCTTCACGGTGTGCCAGTCCAGGCGCAGTTCCTGGGCCACGTCCCGGATCGGCGAGGCCCGACAACGCCGCCCCACGTAGAAGGCGAACCGCTTGCTGTAGAAGGGATTGTCGGCCAGGAAGTCGAGCCGTTCCTGTTTCACCTTGCCACAGCGCCGGCAGGCCACCCGCCGGACCTCGAGCTCCAGGTAGATCCGCCGATCGCCACAGGGGAGATCGCGGACGCGGCGTGGCTTGCGGTCGTACCAGCCGCGCTGGACCCGCCCGCACGCCCCACACGCCGTTTTTTTGACCGCCGGGTGAGCGTGATGATGCGCGCGAGAGGATCGCCGAAGATGCCGGTGACGGTTGGACTCGGTCGGAACCCCGGAAAGCGATACGCATCCCACAGCCGGCGCGGTCGTCGCGGAGTTGGCATGCGCCGATCATCGCTGATTCTCGCGCCCCCGCTGCTACGGTTTCGACCGCTGCCAGAGCGGCTTCCATCATCCTCGGGGGCCTCTTTTCACCCACTCACTTCCACGAAGAGCCACCAGTTGAACTAAACCCCTCGCGTGCATGGCGTACGGGGATTGTATCGCGGGGACGGCGCGGCTAGAAGCGGGAACGGTAGGTGGTGCGAGGGGCCTTCGGGGTCAGCGAGGGGTCATTGGCGCGGGCGACCGCGCTGAGGGGGGGCCCTTGAGGGCGGCCGGGCCCCGGGCCTGTGGCGGACATCGACGAACGCCCAGACGGGCGCGGCGGCGGCCTGCGGGCCGGCGGCGCCGGGCGTGGCGGTGGGGTACGGCCCCGGCTCATGAGGTGTCCCAGGCGGCGGGCATGGGTGGCAGCCGCTCGACCTGCCGCAGGCGGCCCTGCTGACAGACGGGACAGCGCTCGATGTCGATCCCGGTGACGCGCAGCATGAGTTCGCGGACCGACTCCGGCGCTTCGGGCGGCGGCGGCGCCTGCGCCAAGAGCAGATGGCACTGGGCGAGCGCCGCGCGTCGGCGGCGGTTGGCGAGCAGGCCGAAGTGGCGGATGCGGACGAAACCAGCGGGGACGACGTGGAGCAGGAAGCGACGAAGGAACTCGTCGACGTCGAGCTCCATGACCTTCGCGCGGTCCCCGTCGGCGTAGTCGCGCCAGCGAAAGCGGACGCGACCGTCGGCGACGCCGAGGAGCCGGTCGTTGGAGAGCGCCACGCGGTGGGTGTAGCGACCCAGATAGGCGAGCACGTGCTCGGGCCCCGCGAAGGGCGGCTTGCAGTGGACGACCCAGGCGGGCTGGCGCAGCTCGGCGAGCCACGCGGCGAACGCCGCCGGCTCGGCGAGGGCGGCCAGCCCGCCCGTGAAGTGCAGTTCGCCCCGGTCGAAGGCCCGCTGCAGGCCGGCGAGATAGCGGCCGCGGAAGACTTTCGCCAAGGCGCGAACGGGGAAGAGGAAACCGGGCCGCGCCGGGCTCCAGCGGGTGCCGTCCTCGGCCAGGGCGCCACCAGTGACGACGCAATGGACATGAAGGTGCTGCGTGAGCGTCTGGCCCCAGGTGTGGAGGACCGCGGTCACGCCCACCGCGCCGCCGAGGTGGCGCGGATCGCGGCCAAAACGCAGGAGCGTGGAGGCCGCGGCCTGAAAGAGCAAGCGATAGATCACGCCCGGGTGGCTTTGCGCCAGTGGGTTGAGCGGGTGAGGCAGCGTGAAGACGACGTGGAAGTAGGGAATCGGGAGAACCTCGCGCTGACGCGCGGCGAGCCAGCGCTCGGTGGCCACGCGCTGGCATTTCGGACAGTGGCGGTTGCCGCAGGAGTTGTAGGTGATCCGCTCGGCGCCGCAGGTCGTGCAGACGGCGCGGTGGCCCCCGAGCGCGGCCGTGCGACACGCCGCGATGGCATGCAAGGCACGACGCTGAACGCCGGCCAGGGCATGGGTCTGCTCATACGCCGCGCCGTGCGCACGGACGATGTCGGCGAGTTCGACCCGAGGCCTGCGGTCGGCGGCGAGGCTGACCGCGGGCGCCGCCGCGCCCACCGCTCAGGCGGCCGGCGGCTCCGGCAGGTCGAGCGGAGACGGCGTCGCGAGGAAACGGCCCTGGCTCAGGTGGAAGTAGCGCAGGGTGGAGCTGATGAAGCGGTGCCCGAGCCAATGTTGCACGGTGGGCAGGTCGCGGCCGGCCTCGATGAGATGCGTGGCGAAGGCGTGGCGCAGGGCGTGGATGCCGCCCTGCTTGCGGATCCCGGCGCGGAGCTTGGTGAGGGTGTAGAGCTTCTGGGCTACGGTGATGTCGATCGGGCGGGAGCCTGCGCGATTGGGGAACAGCCAGAGGCGGGGCGGGGTGGTGTGCCAGTAGGCGCGCCATTCCTTGAGCAGCCGCGGCGAGAGGGGTACGTAGCGGTCGCGCGCGCCTTTGCCCTGCGCGATGCGCACGGTCATGCGGTCGGCGTCGAGGTCGGAGACCTTGAGGTGCACCAGCTCGCTCACCCGCAGGCCGGCGGCGTAGGTGGTGGCGAGCAGGAGGCGATCGCGGACGCGGGGGCAGGCGTTGAGCAGGCGCCAGACCTCCTCGCGGCTGAGGATCTCGGGGAGCTTCTGGGGCTGGCGGGGGGCGGGGACGACGAAGTGCGCGCGATCGTGGCCGAGGGTGACGTGGTAGAGGAAGCGGAAGGCGTGGGCGGCCTGGTTGCACGTGCTCCAGGACAGCTTGCGCGCCTGGAACAGGTGGGCGAGGTAGTCCTGGACCTCGTCGGTCGTGAGCTGATCCGGCGGGCGCTTGTAGTGCTTCGCCAGGTGGACCACGGCGGCGATGTACGCCTCGTGGGTGCGCGGGGAGAAGCCACGCACGGTCATGTCGCGGATCATGCGGGTACGGAGCTCGCTCATGGGACACCTCCATCGAAGAGTTCGAACGGAGGCGATTGTGAGCGGTCGTCGCGCCGAGCGGGCGGCTGGCGATCTGGAGGGAGCGCGCTGCGCGTGAGCGCGAGCGGGCGAATCCGAACGAGCGGAGTCGACCCTACCGCGTCAGCGGTTTAGTTCAACTACTATTGAGCCGCAACGCTGTCATCTGCCATAGGATGCCGGCGTCCACGGGTGGATGCGAGCATCTCTACCTGGATGACCGCCGGGCATCTCTTTGGAGATCCTCTCCGCTCGATCCCGGGCATCCACTATGGGATGCCAGTTCGTCCACGATACGGGTGTTCAAGCCGAGCGCGACCACACGATCGTAACGCAACTGCCAGACCCGTCGCGCGGGGTTCCACGTCCCGCCAGCCTGCTTCACTCGGTCCCGGACTGCCGCCTCGGCAAAGGCGACGCGCAAGGCGACGATCTGGTCGTGGGCGAAGCGAGGCCGTGGCGGTTCCCAATCGCGTTCGGCGACGAGCAGCTCCACGGTTGTTCGGGCTCATGGTCTTTGGCAGTGGTCTGCTCGGGATCGTTGTCATCGCAGCGCGGCCGGCTGACATTCCCGTAGAGAAGGGCCGAAGCGTCCTGGTGTAAAAAGAGCCTCTCAACTTCCCCGT
>Ga0209211_10011777_pt1 | contig 11129 bp, 7 predicted proteins | sample RifGroA2_FD_183992 | JGI IMG/M metagenome (GOLD analysis project Ga0209211, IMG submission 183992) | Groundwater microbial communities from Rifle, Colorado, USA - Groundwater A2 (SPAdes) (version 2) | ecosystem: Environmental > Aquatic > Deep subsurface > Groundwater | place: Rifle, Colorado...
AATCATTGGGATAGAAGACAGCGGTAACGGTGCGAGATCAAAGATGCCTCTTATCGCAGGCACGGTCATAGTGACAACGAGCAAAAATACAGCTAATATGATACTGAGATTTAATTTCTTGTTTGAAAAAATAGGATAAGAAAGTATAGATGAATGTAAACTTCTGAAAGAAAAAGAGATAGCAAGTATATAAGAAGAGAAACAAACAAAGAATATAGACCGTGCCACCTCTAGCTCAAAACCAATTTTAATCAAGAAATAATACAGCAAGAAAAGAAATGTAGAACTAACTACACCTATGACAAAAGTCAGGACTTTTACTTCACGAGTAAAAATGAGCTTCATATCGTGTCCCGCATATTTTTCTTTATCCATGTCTGTTTCATAAGCAAAAGCGAGTGCAGGCAAGGACCCAGTAAAGAGATTTACCCAGATTATCTGGAGTGCAGTGAGTGGTAATGCGAGCCCCATGAGTAAACTCCCCCCGATGACAAATACTTCGTCCAGAGAGTTTGACATCAAGTATACAAAAGTCTTCCTGACATTGCCGAGTATTTTTCGGCCTTCATCTATGGCCATGCTAATTGTTTCAAAGTTATCATCCAGGAGCACTAGGTCTGCTGCGGACTTTGCCACATCAGAAGCAGTACCGAGAGATATACCTATATCCATAGCTTTGAGTGCTGGCGCATCATTCACTCCGTCCCCTGTCATGGCCACCACTTCCCCGAGCTTCTGATACAAGCCTCCGATGCGGAGCTTGTCTTCTGGGGTAACCCGAGCAAATATTTTTATATCTAAAATAATTTTCAAAAGTTCTCCGTCAGAGAGTTTGTGCAGATCGCTCCCTGTGATGGCTTGGTCTTCCCGCACCTCCCAGTCTAAACTCTTTGCTACAGAGCGTGCAGTACCTATCAGGTCCCCTGTGACTAGCACCATCTTGATACCATGAGATTCTATATTTCTAATAGCATCTGGGACCTCCGGCCGAATAGGATCATAGAACACTAACATCCCCAAGAAATTTATATCCTTTACTTCATCGGGTGACACATGACCCTTGTTGTGAGTTTTAGGAAAAGTAGCAAGCCCGATCAATCGCTTGCCGTCATTACTGACAGTTGTGATCCACTCTTCTAATTTTATATATTCTTCTTTTGAAATATTTGCATATTTGAGTAGTATATCCGGTGCACCCATCACCACATATTCGTTGCCATTTTCTGCCACAGAAAACTTATTTGTGGAATTGAAAGGCAAAACCAGAGAACTAGATGAATCTAAAATAGTATCTAGCGATACACCGTGCAGACGACATGCCTTTGCTATATTCACTTCAAATGGTCGCCCACGAAAAATCCATTCGTCTATTTTTGTTGTTGGATTTTCTATAGAAACATCTATGTTGAATAAAGCTAGTTCTAATAATTTTTTCTGATCAGCCGAAAAATTTTCTTTGTCTTTTTTATAAGACTCTGAAGAGAGGGCGTCAGCTTTTGAATGTATCCCCACGAGTTGCATATCAGCTTTTGTGAGTGTGCCTGTCTTGTCAGTCATGATGAGAGTAGTAGAGCCCAGAGTTTCCGCTGCAGAGAGCTTGCGGATGATTCCTTTTTTGCTTGCTATGCGTGTCGCCCCTATGGCGAGTATGACAGTGAGCACTATAGGTAGTGCTTCCGGCACTGCCCCCACCGCCACCGCCGAAGAGAGCACGAGCATAGGCAGTACTGGTAGCCCACGACTAATTCCTAAAACAAATATTCCTACCACGATAACTAGAACTACAATAAAAATAAACCAAGCGAGCTTTCCCACCCCATGCTGGAGTGGTGTCGGAACACGATCAATACCAGAAACTATCCCCGCTATTTTTCCTATCTCAGTATTATCCCCTGTTGCATACACCAGGGCAGTTGCATACCCTTCTACCACCAGTGTCCCAGCATGTGCAATGTTTGTCTGTTCAGATATTTCAGATACAAGTGAAACTACATCTATCTTTTTTTCTATCGGCAGAGATTCCCCGGTAAGTATCGCTTCATCTACTCTCAAATTATTTATAGAAATTAGCCGAGCATCTGCAGGCACTCGTGAGCCGTAAGATAGCTTTATTATATCCCCCGGCACAATGAGTGATGAATCTATCTCTTGTTCTATCCCCCCTCTCATCACTTTTGCTCTATCTTTTATATAACTCGTGAGTTTGTCGAGAGTGCTCTCTGCGTTGTATTCATGATAAAATCCTAGTGATACATTTAACAGCACAGCAAAAACTATAACAGAAGTATCTATCCACTCTTTTAAAATACCAGTGACAGTAGCTGCTCCTATAAGTAAAAAAATCAACGGACTGACAAATTGTTTCAAGAAAATAGAAAAACTACTTTTCTTTTCTTTCTTATGAAAAGAATTACTGCCGTATTTCAAAAGCCTAGCATTCGCCTCTTCTTCTGCGAGCCCTGCATCTACTACTATTCCCCCACTACTAATCAAATCGTCTATAGAAATAGACCAGGGTTTATCTGTTGGTTGCATAGGGGTATTTTAACACACGAAAGCTTTTTTTCTAATTTAAAGAAATGAAAGAATCGTTAACTATGAGATCATACCATTCTTGAGGTTGTAATACTCTTCCGTCAAAAGGACTGTTTTGAGAAAGAATATTTGGATGAGTGTTCAAATTAAATATTTTGTAAACATTTGATTTGTCATTTTTATTTGGATTAAAGACTTTAACAAAAATTTTTACATTTTTAGACTGAGTGAGCACGAGAAGTCTTTTTATTGATTCTTGATAGGGACCCTTTAACAATTTATTGTCCGGTTCGTCTGTAAGAACAAGAATTTTTTTAGAACGAACAATTGATTTTTTAAAATCTGGATTGGAAAGAAATGCGATTAAGCTCTCCAAATGAGCTTCCTCATTCCCGCCTTTTATTTTAAAATACTCTGGGAATTTACCTGTTTTCTTTAATTTATCTAATTCTATTTCTACTTCTTTTACATCATCGTTCATTGAAGCTGATTCGTCTCCAAAAATAACATCAAACCCACGCAAGTCTCTTATCTTTAATATTTCTTTATTGATTTTGAGCACGATTTCTGTTCCTTGATTTGCATCAACCAATTTACTCTTTTTTTTGTCAGACATTTTTTCTAATTCTTCTTCAGAATACTTTTCAAAAAGAGAAACTCCTTTAGCTTCCACTTTTATTAAAAACCTCGCTATTTCTTCTTCTGAATAGCCCTTCCTAGATAGTGCTTTCTTCACCAAGAAGATGCCGTTGTCTGCCCTACCCTTGGCTAGCTCCATGTTTTTTGCATCACTTTCTTCCTTATTTAAACCCTTAAAAGCTCTGTCAACAGAATACTTCCCTATTATTTGTATTTCTGAAAGATTGAAGTCCACTTCGCTCAAAAAATTTTCTATACTTTTGAGTGCCTCCTCCTCTGCCTTATCATCTACAAATTCAAGTGTCCCTGTTTTGTAGAATTTCTCTATATTGATAGAACTTGAAAAAGGACCTCCTTCTTCGTCCCCATCTGGACCCCCTATTTCTTCTTTTTCATTACCTACAACAAAACCACTTTCTTTAACAGGAGCAGCTTTAGTATATTCAAATTCTTTCCCCCCAACATTTTCAAATTTATCTGTTGTTTTTAAAGGCTTTGTGTTTGACGTCTTTCCCTCTAAAGTATTAGGTAAAGCAACGGCTACAGCAACACCTAAATACATAGCCATTTCCTTAAAATTCTTAAAACTATCTTTATTAAATTTCATATTATGAATAATACCATATCTAAAAAAGTTATCCACAGTTTTGATATTGTTGACAGAAAAATACACTATATGCTATATATATTAATATGTTGTCCGCTAAATTCTCGGGTGAAATGCAATCACATTACTTGGTAATGTTTTAATGATACCATGTTCATAGAACATCTCATACGCACTCTTTATTATTATTAAGAAATGTTTACTCAAGGGTATTACCCTCGCAAACTTCTCAAGAGCTCGTGTTTGATTTTTTTCTAAAAGATAACAAACAAAAAAGAAACCAAACACGAGCCCTTGAGAAACAAGAGTTTTTTTGTTTATAGGGCGTCATTTTGTTCTTTACAATTGTTGGATGTTTTATTTAAGTAGTTGATATTAAACTTTCGACTTTTGAAATAAAACATCCAACTTATGAAAAAAAACAGTAACGCCTTGCCGGTGTGCACAGACCGGCAAAAACCCAAAAAAAGTTTGATCCGTAAGAGGATCAAACAAGAAAAGAACGAGGGTTCCCTTCCAAAAAGGGGGCCGGGCCGATACAGCCAGAGAAACTGGCTATGTCGAATTCTTTTTGGGTTTTAGTAATAGCCCCGGAGTGTGAGAACACCCGGGGCTTTTTTTATTCCTTTTTATTTCAAAAACAAACTAGTTAAATAAGAGAAATCATAAAAACCCTTCAATATTTTTTTTATTTACTAAATTAACTTTCACATCAGGAAAGGCATTGTTCCACGCACGAGTGATTATTTTGTCTGTATTCCATTTACATTCAAAAGCTTCGAGTTTATCTCGTGTTTCTTCTACAAGATCAACTTCACTCCCATCTTTAGTCCTCCAAAAATATTGTCTAACATCGTGTCCATTTCTTTGATATACTTTCAATCGTTCAGCTATAAAGAAATTTTCAAATAAAGCCCCTTTATCGAACCTATTGTCTAATGGGTCAAAATTATCAATTAAAGCATTCCTAACACCTGTATCGTAAAAATATATCTTTTCAAAACGAGTTATTTCATTTCGTGGATTTTTACCAAGTGGTGGTACACGAAAAATAATAAAAGATTGTTCAAGAAGACGAACATAACTCATAACTGTTTGGCGAGATACTTCTAACTTTTGTGCGAGCTCATTGTATGAAACTTCTTGTCCAATTTGATATGCAAGTAATTGTGCAAGTTTTTCAATAACAATGGGCTTACGGACAATATCAATTCGTAAAACATCTTTAAACAAATAATCTCTAGCAAGCAATTTTATTTCTTGTTCTGGGTTGTCTGAATTTATGACTGCAGGATACATACCAAAACGAATTCTGTATTCCAAAAGCCGTGTTGCTTCTAATCTATCCACAGTATTTTTATATTCATCAAAAGAAATAGGGTAAAGTGTGAATGGAATATTTCTACCTGTTAACGGTTCTGCTGTTTCATTTGCTAGATCAAAAGAAGAAGAACCTGTAGCAATAATAGTAAGCTCTGGATATGTATCATGCAACAACTTAAGTGAGATACCAATATTTTTTACTCTTTGAGCTTCATCAATTACAATAGTTGTGGCTCCCCGTAAGAAAGCTTTCATATCTACGGATGTTTTTTGTGTAAAAGCTTCGACAACATCTGGCTCATCGCATGAAAAATAAGCACTATTTTGTTTTTCTTCTAAAATCTCTTTTACAAGGGTTGTTTTTCCTACTTGCCTAGCTCCATAAACAATAATAACCTTCTTTGATGTAAGGGCTTCTTCTATTTTTGATTTTATATACCTTTTGAATATCATACTTACTATTATATGCCTATAATTGCAAATGTAAATACATTTATGTGGATAACTCGTTATCCTATTATATTCCCTATCCCAAAAACAAACTAGTTACATAAGAGAAATTATATGCGAGCAGGGTTATGGAGAAGATGAGAATACAGATAAATGCAGAGACAAAGCACCAAGAGCAACCTTTTTTTAATATAAATATTTGCACAGCTATGAGATAGATAGAGAACAGGAAACCTGTGACAGATGCAAATGCCATCACCCCGATGAGCGCATTTGGCATAGCATAAGGCAAGAACAAAAATGCGAGATAAGACAGACACACAAAAGCATAATAAACCATCCCGAGAAATTCTACCGGTATGCCCATGAATTTAGAATAATCACTGTGCACCACAGTCGCACAGTCAAATCTTACAGGACACACGAGTGGAGCTTCTTCGGAATGTTTGTGTTTGTATATATGCCTAGCGACTAAAAAACCAGAAAATCCCAACAGGGATATGGCAACTTGAATTATTATGTCTTGTCCAAATAAAATCATACTTATATAATATATAATAACACTTTTTTGCTTAACTTCAAATTTATATTTTGAAAATAGGTGTTAGTGCAACTGGCTTGTTGTATAGGTTTCTCTTACGCATGAAGTATTTTGCAATTTCATTTGTAGCTATATACACCACAGTCAGAGATAATAGTGTCAGTATGGTAGTAAAAGAAAGCTCAGTAAATTTAAATACTTTTGCGAGACTGTCTGTATAGACAAATATAAAAGGCAATACCACAGACACACTCACCCCGATGACCAGTGGCATGGACATACTTGGAGACTTCCATATAGAACGAGAAGAACGAATAGAGAGGATGAGTGCAAGCTCTGCTAGGATAGAGAGCACAAACCAGCCAGTTTGGAATTCTGCTACTCCTGCGTTTTTATAAAGCTGAAAATAAATCAGGTCAAAGACACTGGAAACAAGACCAAAGATAAATACCCGCTTCATAATTTTTTTCGGTTCAAAATGTGGCACATGACGAAGGGCGTATTCATCTGGATTGTCGGTGATGATGAGCATCAGGGGCAGGTCAGTGAGCAAGTTATTCAAAAGTATTTGAATAGGTAGCATCGGAAGCACCGGATAGAAAAAAGAAGCTGCGAGGAGTGAGAAGAAAGTGCCGGCATTGCCAGAGAGCGTGTACATGATATAAGTCAAAATATTTCGCAGTGCCTTTCTACCCATAGACACACTAGCGAGTATTGGATTCAGGTCTTTCTCCATCAAGATTACATCTGCAGATTCTTTTGCTATATCGGACGCATTTTCCACGGCAATACCTATGTCTGCCCGCTTGAGTGCCAGTGCATCATTGATCCCGTCCCCGAGAAATGCCACAGGGCCGAGCTTCAAATACCTGTCCATCAATTCTAGTTTATTTTCTGGAGTACACTTGGCAAATACCACGGAGCGGAGAAGTTGCTTGTCTGTAATATCCCCCACTTTCACCATATCAAGAGAAATTATATTATCTTCATTTTTTATAAGGTGCAATTCTTCGGCTACATTTGTAGCTACTGCTCTGGTATCTCCTGTTAAAATCTTCACAGCTATACCCCGCTCGTGTGCAATTTTTAATGATTCGGAAGCTGTTATTTTTATCGGGTCATGAAATGCAACATAGCCAGAAAACTTCCACTCCCCTGCACGAGCATACGCCATGGCGATGACCCGCATACCCTTCGTCTCGTATTCATTTGCAGATTTTACTATAGAGTCAGAAATAAAATGACTGCGTTTGAAATCAGACCGATTAGAGAGTGCCAGAATTTGTGACAATATTCCCCTCGCTACTTTTGTTCCATCGTCCAGCACAAATACTTCATAACCCAATGCATGTTCAAATGGTTCAAAGTTTGTAATTCTTTGTGTTGCTATTTTTATTTTCCCGACAGAAGAATTGAGTGCTTCATCATATGCCACATCCATCGGGGTCCGCTCATACTCAGCTTCACTTATAGTGTTTGAGTACTCCCAAAAATTGTCTATATCAGAAACTGTAGCTACTTTTAATTTATTCTCTGTGATTGTGCCTGTCTTGTCTATGAGCAGAAACTGCACCGCACCGAGACTAGACAGAGATGAGAGGCGTTTTACTATGACTTTTTCTTTTGAAAGCACGAGCGATTCCCTAGTGAGAATAAGCATAATAATCAACGGCAACATCTCCGGTACGACACCCACCAGCATAGCTATAGCAAACACAAAAACAGAAGCTAGGGTGTATTTGCCCATAACAAAAACAAGTACAATCATAGCTACGAGGAGCGACACTAGTGAGATAATAAAAACATATTTAATAACTTTTTCTGTGAACAGACTAAAGCTACTCCACTTTTTTACAGACTCTAGATTTGTTAGATATTTAGAAAGTGATGACTTCTCCCCGAGGGCTATCACATGCCCGACTATTTTCCCCCCTGAAACTATCGCCCCAGCAAAAATATTATCCCCCATTTTTACTTCTTTTGGTAAGCTTTCTCCTGTACGCATGGAGTCATCTATATATGCATTTTGAGATTCTATGATCTGTATATCTACCGGCGCCACAGACCCAGCCACCATGTGCACTATGTCCCCCAGTACTAGCTCGGACACTGGTATCTGAGACAGTACCCCAGAACAAAGCACATATATCTTCGCCTGTACTAAATGCAATAATTTCTCTGATGCTTTGGAAGCCTTGAATTCTTGAAAAAAACCTAGTAGAACATTTACTATCATTATGATCAGAATAATTATCCCATCTACTTTCTCCCCCATAAAAAACGAAACTCCTGCAGATATCAGAAGCAAAATAAAAAATAGAGAAGCACACTGCCTCCATACAATAGTCGATGCCAATTTTATATTTTCAGCCATTTTCTATAGTATAACAAAATAAAATTAAAACATTGTGTATTGCCCCCCTGACAAGGGGGTTAGGGGGTTAAAATACAACCCCTCCTATCTTCCCCTTGTCAGGGGAGGTATAAATCCATAACATTTTGGGGGTGGAAATAAAAAAACCGGAAGCGCAATGTTGCACTCCCGGTTTTGTTTGACCTACCAGATTTTTCGATCATCTGACAGATCCCTTCCCGGTATTTTAACCGGGGGTGGAGGTGGTGGTTGATTTTTCATGTTTTTTTAATTTTTTTGTATATTTTTAAAAAAATTTTTTTGTTCTGGGGGGTTAAATTTTTGGCTCGATTTTTTAAATCTTGCCTAAGGCAACCAGCTTCTTGCTGGTGGTCTTCTTCCAAGATTTTAAGTCCTTTAACTATTCTATTCAAGTTAAAAAACTCTATATCCTTGGGTCCTGGGCCGAAAAGATCCTGCATAAGAAATAGTTTTTAACTACAAACAAACCGAGTGCCTAAAAGGCCCTCAAATTATTTGCAGTTATTTTAATAGTGAGATATTGCTTATGAATACTGACTTTTACAAATCAACATTCATAAGCACTCACTTCTATTCCTACTTACTCACACCAACCACTATTCAATTCGCCACGCTAACTTGAACGCGAATGTACATATTTAGATACATTCTAACACACCTGAAATAAAACGCAAATTTTTAGGTAAATTATTTTGCAAGCAAAAAAGATAATTGTGATTGATTATTTTTATTTAATGAGATTACTGAAATATTACTTTCTTCAAATAAACTTACTCTATTATTATATTTTTTTATTCTTTCGGTTATTATTTCACAATAATCTTTATTAATTTCAAATCCAACATATTGCCTGTTATTGGCTATACAAGCAACAGCAGTTGTTCCTGTCCCCATAAATGGATCAAAAACTACACCACCTTTTGGACAACTTGCTTTTATTATTCGTTCAATTATTTCTAATGGCTTTTGTGTGGGATGTTTTTCTCTTTCTGGAGCTTGTGCATGTATTCTTGAAGTACTCCATATGTCCTTTGGATTGTATCCCATCTCTAACCATTTTTTACCGACAAAGATTGATCTAGTCCTAGCTTTTTTAGTTTCTTCATCATAAGGAATTCTAATACTATCTATATCAAAATGATAATCATTATTGTTTACAAAAAATCCGATATTATCGTGGACAGAAGAAAATTTTCTTGTAGAACCACCCATACTTGGCACTCGTCTATCCCAAATAATTTCATTGACCATCCTTAATTTCTTTTTTAGATAAACAAAAATCTCTGGTGAATACTGCCAGCTTAAAAAAATATAAAAACTACCATTCTTTTTTAATTTTGGCAAGACTGCATCTATCCACTCATATGTCCATTTCAAATATTCTTCTGACGATTTTTGATCTGAATCATTTCCATAATCTTTCCCTAGACAATACGGGGGATCAGTCAATATCAAATCAATAGAATCATCTTCTATTTTACTTATACCTAACAAAACATCTTCATTAAAAATTTTATTCATATATTTATTTTAAAATAATACTTTTAGCTAAATTAGCCTGTGGATTCAGCTTTTCTGGTGCTGATGTCAAAGTTGTTGTATTTCGCCCAGGCTATGACCCGCTGCCGAAAAGCTTTTGGATAAAAGGCATTCAAAGCATAGCGGGCATTCGACTCCTGAGGGAACACCATCCCTGCCCGTGCAAGGACTTCATACATAGCCGAAGCAGAACCCATGCCGAAAAACGCATAATCATAAGGAATCTTTTCTATGTACTTATTATATATATCCACGAGCATTTTCTTCTGCTCTGCTGTGACGGGGATCTTTACAGAAGTAGTATCCTCCCCCACTGTGCTATCTAGCCAAGACAAAAATGTCTCTTTGTAAAATTCTGCATTGAAATGTTCCCTGTGGTCATTTGGCACTAGGTGCATCCACTTGTGACTGTCTTTTACTCTAAACCCATACACATGCCTGTCTATCTGCATCAGCACTCTGCCCCCTACAATATTTGCCTTTGCCAAAAGAAGTAGAGTCTGTATAGATGAGGCATATTGCCCTGATTCAAATTTCGGAATCCTGCCGTGCACAAAGTGCAAAGTAATAAAACCCCCGTTGTTTTCGGGGAGCATAGCATCATGTATTTTGTAAAGGTAAATATCCTCTTGTCTGTGTAATACAGCATCAGGACAAGAATTATCCCTGCTACTATGAGCATGTTTATCAGGGTCATGGGAGTATTATGGCTGGTTTGAGGAGTATAAGCAAAAAAACTTGACTTTTTTAGTATATCATGCTTAAATATACATGAATCCCCCGATCTCTTAATCCAAAAATTTTCATCATGAAAAATTGGAAGGAAGAACTCGGGCTTACGCTCGTTCTTATCGCAATTCTCCTATGGGGAATCAAAGAATGGGCAATATAATCCCAAAACCAAAAGCGGCCCCCACCGCTTTTTTTATTTGCCAAAAATTTGTGTCTGTATTGTACCAAGCTCGCACCTATTTCCAAAAGAAGTGATGTCGCACGCTCCGCTCGCGTGGGGCTTCAATGCGGACTCGGTTTTGCCAAAACTATTTTTTGGGGAAAGGATTTCGCAAAACACTCGGCTAATCTTTTTTGAATTCGGATGT
>Ga0209211_10011778_pt1 | contig 11129 bp, 15 predicted proteins | sample RifGroA2_FD_183992 | JGI IMG/M metagenome (GOLD analysis project Ga0209211, IMG submission 183992) | Groundwater microbial communities from Rifle, Colorado, USA - Groundwater A2 (SPAdes) (version 2) | ecosystem: Environmental > Aquatic > Deep subsurface > Groundwater | place: Rifle, Colorado...
GGCGGTTATCCCGAATCCATTTTTTGATGTTATCGGAATTTTAGCCGGCATGCTGAACTATCCTCCGATGCGATTTTTTGCAATTATGCTTGTCGGCCGATTTATTAGATATTGGGTATTAGCCCAAGTCGGCGCGTACTTCTAACTATGGCAGCTCATGTTTTCATAACCGGATTTGTTCAGGGAGTAGGCTACAGACAATTTGTGCGTCATCACGCCTTAAAATTAGAATTGACAGGATGGGTAAAAAATTTATCGGACAATCGGGTGGAGGCAGTTCTGCAGGGCAGAATTGAGGATGTCGAAAAGATGGTTCTGCTTTGCAGAAAAGGACCATTTTTATCGGAGGTAAGGGATGTCATAGTTGAGTGGGAAAATAAATCTCTAGCTGGGATAGAATTTAAGGATTTTAGAATATTATGATATGATTCAGGTATGTTAGGCTATATTTTACTGTTTACATTTTTAGCTTCAATTGTTTCCCTGTTCTTGGTTGCAATTTTACTTTTACATAAAACCCTTATTCGCAAAACTTCCTTTTTGCTTGTTTCTTTTGCAGCAGGGGCATTGTTAGCAACAGGATTTATGGAAACTTTGAAAGAAGCTGTGGAAATTGCAGGAGCAGATGTGTTCTTATGGACAACTGTTTCCATTGCGGGATTTTTTCTGATAGAAAGACTATTTATATCTTTACATCATCATGACGAGGAAGATCCGTCAATTAACAGCGGAAAACTGAAGATTCCGACCTCTTTTCTTGTGTTTGGGGATGCATTGCATAATTTTATTGACGGAATGTCGATAGCGGCAGGATTTTTGGTAAATTTTCAATTAGGCTTTGTTACCAGTATTGCGGTATTTATTCATGAAATTCCTCATGAACTTGGAGATTTCGGTATTTTGATTCACAAGGGATGGGGCAGAGCAGGAGTTTTATGGCTTAATGCTGCAACAGGACTAGTAAGCATTTTGGGCGCAATTGTAGTTTTCTACTTGGGTAAGCAGTTCAGCGACATCGTTCCTGTTTTGCTTTCTGTCGCAGCTGCCAATTTTATCTATCTTTCAGCGACTGATCTTTTACCGGAAATTCATCATCGGGCGAACAAAAACTTTGCCGTCAGATATACTCTCTCATTTTTCATGGGAATATTTTTGATAATCTTCCTGATCAAGATATTGAATTAAGAAGCCTTAAGCATTTAGCTTGCTACCTGACAATTGGTTGCAGACCATGTTTTATTAGCTAATTCTGCTTTTATAGCAGAGTCAAAGGTTGAAGATGGACAAGCTCCAATAATAATTTTTCCATTTACAAAAGTTGAAGGTGTGCCGTTTACTCCCGCATCCGATCCTTCTGTAATACTTTCTTTAACCAACTTTTCATATTTTCCCGAATCCAAGCAAGTTTGAAATGCTTCCTGATTAACGCCAAGTTCTGCTGCCAAATGCCCAAGCTTATCCAAAGCAAAACCCGTGCCGTTTGCCGTAGTTCTCTCAAATATTGTGTCAGTGTATTTCCAGAACACATCGTTTCCTCCGAGTTCCGCAATACATTCTGACGCTTCAGCCTCTTTTTGGGCATTTTGATGGAAAGGAAGAGGATAGTGTCTATAGATTAATCTTATTTTGTCTCCATAAGTTTTTAACAATACCGTTGCTATGGGATGGAATTTTTGACAGAATGGACATTCAAAATCAGAGTATACAACCAAGCTTAGCTTGGCATTAACATTGCCTCTGATATGGTCAGAAGAGTTTACTGGTTTTATTTTTCCTGTGGCAGGTTGCGCTGTGCCGGCATCAGAAGGAGCCTTTGGCGCGGCAACTTGCGGGGGAGGGTTGATAGCTCCATTTTTTTCCAAAGTCGCAACTTTGTTGGTTAAAGATCCTAAGAAAAAAGCAGCAATTACGATGGCGACCATGAGAATCTTGTTCGCGGATTTGAGCCTATTTGCTTCGGAGGTCATATTTCGATTTTACTCAATATGACCCTGAGCTCGTCGAACGGGTCATCTGCCCATTGTACAGATTCCCAAAAGCATTTGTCAATATGTTTAAAATTAATAAAAACTTAACGCATATATATAGTTCGTGATAGCAAAAACTTTTTTATTCCATTTTTAATTTTACGCTTAAAGACTTTTTCTTTATCGGTAAAATAACCTCTAAAGTTTTTGAGAGGAAAGGGATCGGGTAAAGATATTAGCAATGGCGTCTCATATATTTTATTCATAATTTTCCCTTTCTAATTTAGAACAATACAGCATATGGATAATGCGTGCAGTGATTCCTATTGCTTAAAAAATGTGAGATTTCTAACAATCTGGTATAATCCCATAAGATTATGAGTATTCTTGCGACCCAAAAGCTCAATAATTTTTTCTCTAAATTCAAAAAATATTACTATAAAAAGAGTGAAGTGATTTTGCGCGGCGGCGATGCCCCTCAGGGAGTTTATTTTATTAGTAAGGGTTACGTGAGGGATTATTCAATTTCAACGAAGGGCGAAGAGCTGACTCTAATTGTCTTTAAGCCTGAAGATTTTTTTCCAATGTCTTGGGTATTTAATGATAAGCCTAATTTTCATTATTTTGAAGCAATTGTTGCAGTTGAGCTTTGGCGCTGTTCAAAGGAAGATTTTATCACTTTTCTGAAAGCAAATCCTGAGGTTTTTCTTGAATTAACCAGCCATATTGTGTTAAGGCTTGGCGGAATAATGCAAAGGATGGAATATTTGGCTTTCGGGAATGCTCATGAAAAAGTTGCTTCTCTGCTTTTGATTCTAGCCGAACGCTTCGGGAAAAAAGAAGGAAGGAATGTGGTTATTCAGGTTCCGTTTACTCATAGAGATATAGCTATGTTTTTGGGTCTTGCCCGCGAAACCGCAAGTATAGAATTAAAGAAATTAGAGCGAAAACGATTAATAGCTTACCATAAAAAATTATTGGTTGTAAAAAATATGGGGAAACTGCGGGCAGAATCTTTATCCGATGATCCGAATGGCACGATGGGGTAATTTTGTTTGGATAATAGGAATAAATCTTTACATTCTAACTTAAACACTATAAAATAAATTTAACATGGATCAGACGAATTTATCTTCAAGTCCAGCTTTATCAAGGCTTTCAAATCTGCTTATTACCTCTTTTGAAAGGGAGGAAATTAAAAACCAGACCAAAACCGGAATCAATGTTAATCGTTTTGTTTCAGAGCTGGCCACCTGGTATGAAAAATTCCGCAATGCCATGGATTACCGGGATGAAGAAGTAGTTAGACGCGCCGCAATTGAAAGAATTCTCAAAAGAAGATTATTTTTTGGCGGAGATGGTGAAAAAATCGCTACCCCTTTGATGCGGGAACTATTGTGGGCCCGCTATTTTCCGGAAGCCAGCATTTCGGATGAGGAAATAAAAAAGGTGGGACGTGTTATCGATTTGTATCTTGAATTCAGAGAGCAACTTTTAGCCCGTCCCCACGATGTAAAAATAAAAATAGACAAACTTATTTATCAGCTTCTTTCATCCCATTTGGAAATAATGCTGAATAAAAGTAAAGACATAGAGTTAATTTCGAATTTCATCTTCCATCTCTTGCGGGAGCGCATTGTGATTAAAGACGATTCGGCAGAGAACCGCGACATACAAGTATTTATTGCCGTAAGGCGAGCTTTTGCCAAAGACGATATTGCGTTTTTAAAATTCCATTTATTCGAACAATATTTTGGCAGAATAACAGAGGAGAATGTGCATACGGTGGCTGGCAATTTTGCAAAGGGGTATAAAGAGCTCGAGGGACAGATGCACTATCCGATTAAAGAAAGAATTATCTCTTATGTTAAAAAACAACTTCCGCCATTTCTGATTTTCGCCGAAGTTTTACGTAAGGAAAGGGGAGGCGTCAGGGCTCTGATTGGTAATATAACAGAGTTCAGGAATAGCATTTTTGCAACTGCAGATGCTCGCTACAAAACTATCTCCAAAAAAGTCAGAACAGCGATTGTCAGATCGGTAATCTTTATTTTGCTTTCGAAATTTGTCTTTGCCTTTTCCGTTGAGGCAGCCTATGACAATATTGTTTTGGGATATATCGCCTGGAATTCTTTGATTATTAATATTGTGGCTCCGCCTCTTTTGATGGTTATCTCCAGTCTTTTTATCAGAACCCCGGATAACAATAATACCAAAAGGATTTATGACAAGCTCATGAGCATTCTATTTGTTGATAAGCCCGAATTGGATAGGCCTTTGGTTATAAGTCTTAAGCCCGAGAGAAGAAATCCGGTCCTAAATTTTATCTTTACATTTCTTTGGTGGGGAGCATTTATCCTGATTTTTGGTTACATGGCTTATATTTTGAATAGGCTCAAGTTTAGTCCTGCGTCTCAAGGAGTTTTCATTTTCTTTGTGGCAATCATTTCATTTTTAACCTACAGAATTACTCAAACAGCTTCAAGCTATACAATTCCGGCCAGACAGAACTTTTTAGCGCCTGTCTGGGATTTTTTCTTTACACCCGTTATCAGAGTGGGCCGCCGTTTTACCGAAGGGCTATCGCAAATAAATATTTTTATTTATATTTTTGATTACCTGATTGAAACTCCGTTTAAAGAAATTTTCGGATTTTTGGAAAAATGGTTCTACTTCCTCCAGACCAAAAGAGAAGAGATGGGATAATTTTTAGTAAAAATCAAAAATTTGACATTTGACTTATAGTTGTGATATTATCTCAAAATTATGTTTCAGCGCTTGGAAGGAGAGCTAAGAGGAACAGGAGATCCTCGTGATCAGGGATTTGCGGATATGGTTGCTGGTGCTCTTAAGGTGCGCGGCAAGGATATTGTTGCCTCCTCTGCAGTTCCAATTGAAAAACAATCAGCAGAAGTAGAGGCCTCAATAATTCCTAACTTCTATATAAAAAGACCAATAGAGGGATTGTTGTTCCCATCTTCAGATCAATTAATAACAACTGCAAGAAAAGAATTAAAATCACATTTTGGCAGGGATTTTGAGGTGCCGGAGCCACCGCAGGATCTATTTGTTACACTTCAAAACCTTGCTGAAAGAGATATTAAGGGATTTAATGAGGTTTATTATCAGCCGAAATTAGAGCTTACAGAGAAGGATAAATTTTGGAAGGGTAAAGGTATAGTAAAACCAGAGCAATATTTCTGGCAGCAAATAAGAGATGGTAATTTTCCTGCCGAAGCAGTTATGCTAGAAGAGGGATGGTATATCGGAGACAGCAGGGCAAAGCCAATGTATTATAATGGCAAACAAATGTATGGAAAACGTGATTATATGGAGCCTTTAATGGCATATTTGAGAGCTTCTAATAAAATTAAAAAATACAATGGTATTGCAGATGACTCTCGTTTTGGAGCCTCTCCAGAAGAAATCGAAGAGGTAATCATTCCAGAATTTACAGTTAGGAGTGGTGCCAAAGGGATTGTCAGAAATAGAAAGTATATGGAGTTTAATGTTCGCGGAAACATAACTCATCCCGAATATGGAAAGACCAATACATGGGAATGGTTTAGTGATCATGCTTTTCGGGATGCTGGCCGGCTCTTTGGTGGCCGCTCCGGCCATGGTGGTTTAGCCTTCGTCAATGACAATTCTGTTGACTGTCACGATGACTCTACCGGTTTCTCGCTTGTGGTAGGATTCCCTTCAAAACCTCAATAACTTGGTAACTTTAATCTCTTGGTTTGGATCCTTGATGATTGACCCTTGAAAACTTGGTCTTTTTTCTCTACAATTTCTTCGATAAGGTTAATGTATCTCAGTGAATTTACCGAGATCACCGGATCTTTTGTTGGGTTAAGAATTCAGAGTTTTAAGTCTGCGGACTTAAAAGTGCAATTTGCCAATAAAAATAGGAAGGGGATACTACGTACTTTGGGCTTTGCTCCCGATGTAATATTGGGACGAATAAAATACAGAAAAAATAGTGAAAACTAAATTTTCAGTGAAGTAAAATCGGCTTAAAGTACTATTTCAGGATGCTAACCGGCTCATTGGTGGCAACTCCGACAATGGTGGTTTAGCCAACGTCAATGACAATTCTGTTGACAATCACAATGACAATACCGGTTTCTCGCTTGTGATAGTCTCTCACTCCTTAACAGATTTAATCCAGCCACCCAACATCTTGCCAATTTCAAGAATATGGGAGATTATTTGCTGGTATTTATTGTTATCCATACATTTAGTTTCGTTAGCCAACCTAAGAAGTATTTTTACAAGATCGAGTTTAATGCTGACTTTTTGCAGGATAGGCAGTTTTTGTTCATGAGTTGAATATCCTGCTATTATTATTAGCTCAATAATTTCAAGGATGGTTTGGTCAATTTTCTGTCCGAGAGTATAACGTTTACCTTTCGGGAAAAGAGTTATAAATTGACTAAAAAGCTTATAAATTTCATAGGTTTTGTGAAAGATTGGGATATCTAGGCCACTATAGGTGTGTGTGTGTGTGTGTGTGTGTGTGTGTGTGTGTGTGTGTGAATATCGTTATCTGTATGCATGCTGATTATTCAAATCTTATCTCAATAGAAAATATATTTCAAGCCTGGAGTGAATTTAGGAAAGGAAAATCTAAGCGCCTTGATGTGCAGATATTTGAAAGAAATTTCGAAGATAATTTATTTATTTTGCATCAAAAATTAAAGAATAAGATCTACAAGCATGGAGAATATCAATCGTTTTATGTGAATGATCCCAAACAGCGGCATATTCATAAAGCAAAAGTTGCAGACAGGGTAGTTCATCGTTTGCTTTATACCTTTTTGTATGAGTTGTTTGATAAGTCTTTTATTTACGATTCCTATTCCTGCCGTCTTGAAAAAGGAGCTCACAAAGGAATAAAAAGATTAGAGCAATTCGCAAGAAAAGTCTCACAAAATTATACTAGGCCTTGTTGGGCTTTGAAATTAGACATCAAAAAGTTTTTTGCCAGCGTCGACCACCGAGTGCTGAAAAAGCTGATAAGACGTAAGATAAAAGATTCAAATATTCTTCAGATAATAGACCAAGTTATCGACAGTTTTTGCTCCGTGCCTGCCAAAACTGTAGGGTGTCACCCTACAGCCTCGAATAAGAATAAGGGGATGCCGCTTGGAAATTTAACCAGCCAGGTTTTTGCCAATATTTATCTCAACGAGCTTGACCAATTTGTGAAGCATAAAATAAAAATAAAACATTACTGCAGATATGCAGACGACTTCGTAATTTTAGATTCAAACAATAGTAATTATTACCAATATACTAGTATATTGGTAAACTTCTTAAGGAATAATCTTAAATTAGAATTACATCCTAAAAAGATTATTATTAGGAAGTTAGATTGGGGAATTGATTTTTTAGGTTATGTTGTGCTGCCGCATTATATTTTGCCGAGAACAAAAACAAAAAGAAGGATTTTTAAGAAATTAAGAGAAAAGGTTGGTTCAGAAAACTTTAATCAATCGTTGCAGTCTTATTTAGGATATCTGGCGCATGCTAATAGCTTTAAGATAGCCCAAGAGCTTAAAAACCAAGTTTGGTTATGGGAAAATTGCTATTGACAGGGGTGTATACAAAGTATATACTAGGTGTATATGAATACCGCAGTTATAAATATCAAAACCGATCCGAAAGTTAAAACAGACGCGCAAAAAATTGCCCGCCAGATAGGCGTAAGCCTTAGCTCATTAATCAACGCGTACCTTAAAAGATTTATAGGGACAAAAAGAGTAAAGCTTGATCTTAAAGAGGAGCCAAGTCCATACCTAGTTAAGATGTTAAAGAAAGCAGATAAAGATATAAAAGCAGGCAGAGTCTCTCCGGGTTTTAAGACAGGGGAAGAAGCTGTCGCATGGCTCGAGAAACAAGGCATATGACAATAAAATATACCAAGGAATTTATTGCACAGCTCAAAAAGCAAAATGTTAGAGTCCGCAAGAATTTTAAAAAAGCAATTATTCAATTTTCAAAAGATCCCAACGGTAAAGAACTTAATAATCATGCATTGCGTAGGGATTGGCGGGGACATAGGAGTATAGATATTACCGCTGACTTCAGAGGGATTTATAGAGAGACTCGGCTGGGAAACGAAAAAATCATCCATTTTATTACTCTTGGAACCCACAGGCAATTATATAAATAAAAAAGGGAAGAGATGGAGTAACGAAATTCAAAAGTCAAAATTGTTTTTTAAAGTTAAAAATGCTATTATCAAGCTATGAATGAAGAGTCGTCAGTAAATAAACAGCTCAATGCAATTGTGGATGGATTTACTCAGCGTATTGGAAATGGAGTTATCCCTACAGTAGATGCTTTTGAAAGAGATTCTACAAAACTAAGCCAAGCCGCTTCAATAATAACCGATAAGGGCTTAAAGCTAAAGGTTTATGCGAGTAAAAAAGTGGGAGCAGGAACCATTGAAGATATCACGCTCGGCATCGAAGATTATGGCGATGATATCAAGTTGGCGGAGCTTAGCAGGGAAAAAAATGGGATTTTGGTATGGGGAATTGAAGTGAACATGCATCACGAACTCAGATCTGATGAGGTTGGAGAAGGAAGATTGATTAACCCTCCAGGAGAATTCGGTTCTGGAACCCATACGTCTACATTTACATGCGTTTCTCCTATTTTTACGCAGGCCCTAATGGAGCGAATACCCCTAATGTCTTCTAAGTAAGATAAAATATTTTCCTCGTTGACAGAAAATATAATCATTGCTATTCTAGATAAGTTTTATGGCGCCGAGTCAAACTCGGCTTCGGATTTAAATATGTCGGATATTGTATTTACAGACGCTAGTTTTAAGCAGGAAGTTTTGGAGGATAAGGGGGCAGTAGTTGTGGATTTTTGGGCGCCGTGGTGCGGTCCATGCAGAACTGTTGGCCCAATTATTGACGAATTGGCCAAGGAATTTGCAGGAAAAGTAATAATTGGGAAAATTAATGTTGATGAAAATTCTCAGATCGCGGGGGAGTATGGGGTAATGAGTATTCCAAGCGTTATATTTTTCAAAAATGGACAGCCCATAAGAACAATGGTCGGCGCGCAGAGTAAAGAGAATTATAAGCAGGAAATAGAAGCCCTATTAGCTTCGTAAATCCGAAATTCGAATGTCGAAACTCGAAACAATCTCAAAATTTGAATATTTAAAATTCAAAAACGTTTTTGTAATTCGATATTTGATCATTTGAATTTGTTTCGGATTTCGTATTTTGGTATTCGGATTTTTTTATGGATAAAATGTACGACGTTATAATTATCGGAAGCGGACCCGCAGGCTTAACTGCTGCGATTTATACTACCCGGGCAAATTTAAAAACTCTTATTATTGCCGGCACAAAATGGGGAGGACAACTCCAGTTGACAACTCTGGTTGACAATTTTCCGGGTTTTCCGGATGGAATTCAAGGACCAGACCTTATGAATGCAATGCGAAAACAGGCAGAAAGGTTTGGCACAGAAATAATTGATAAAGATTTTACCACAGGCGACTTTTCTAGCCGGCCGTTTAAAGTTTCAACCGATGAAAAAACTTACGAGGGGAAATCGGTAATTATTGCAACCGGATCGGATACAAAATGGCTGGGAGTTAAGGGAGAAAAGGAAAAAGTCGGACGCGGAGTTTCCACTTGCGCGCCCTGTGACGGATTTTTCTTTAAAAACAAGAATATCATTGTGGTCGGAGGAGGGGACAGCGCGATGGAAGAGGCTTTGGTCTTAACTAAATTTGCGAAAAACGTGACAATAATTCATCGCAGAGATACTTTTAGAGCCAGCGAAATAATGCTGCAAAAAGCCCGCCAAAATCCCAAAATAAAATTTATTCTGGACACTCAGATTATTGAAATCCTAGGGACAAACAAGGTAGAAAGAGTAAAAATTATGAACACCAAAACCAAAAAGATTTCAGAGTTGAAAATTGACGGAATCTTCGTAGCAATAGGGCACATCCCCAATAGCGCTGTGTTTAGCAATATTGATGTTGATGAGAAAGGATTTATCAAAGTCCGCGATCATTGCAAAACAAATATTGACGGAATTTTCGTCGCAGGGGACGTGCATGACAGCATTTACAAACAAGCCGTCACCGCGGCCGGCTTCGGATGTATGGTAGCCTTACAAGCAGAGCGTTGGCTGGAAGCTTCGGAATAAATATGTGGGTTTACTATTCGCTTTTTGTTGCGATTTTTTCGACTTTAGGAACGTTTCTTGTTAAAAATCTAACGAAAAAGATTAATTACTTCCCGCTTCTTTATACATTCCTTGCGTTTAACATCTCTATTACTTTTATTCTACTTTTATTTTTGGGAGGCATTCCAAAAGTAACTCCCCAGTTTTATCTATATATTGGTATTGCCGCATTATTAGATTCGGTTGCTTTTACGAGTTCTTTTTGGGCAATAAGTAAATCTCCCATTTCGCTTATCTCGCCCATAGCGTCCTTTACTCCTGTTTTTACCACTTTCATCGCCATGTTTATTCTCCATGAGATTCCAACGCCAATAAAATTTGTCGGAATCTTATTAGTGGTTTTAGGCGCATATCTTTTGAATGCCGCTGATATAAAGCAGGGGATTTTAGCTCCTTTTAAAACACTCTTTTCCCATAAAGGAGTTTTGCTATTTTTGCTGGCTAATTTTCTTTGGGGAGTTACGCCGATTTTACAAAAGAAAGCAATTTTTGAAACTTCACCCCAAATTCCTTTATTCGCTTCGGTTATAGGAATGGTTTTTGGATTTTTGTTTCTGACTCCCTTTGCGTTTAAAAAAGCGATAGGCTCGTTAAGAGAAGTAAGGAAAAACATAAAATGGTTTATACTTAACGGAATTGGTACGGCATTTTCTCAAGCTGCAGCCTACGCAGCCTTTGCCCTGGTATTCGTCGGCTACGCGACATCAATTTTTAGATTATCCACGCTTTTTATTATTATCCTGGGCGGAGTTTTTCTGAAAGAAGAACGTATCAAAGAGCGCTTATTGGGCGCTTCTGTTATGTTCCTTGGCGCAATTCTCCTTGTGGCGTAAAGTTTAGTTATTGACATTTCATATCATTTGTCATATTATCATAATAATGAAGTGAAATATTTTGATTGGGATGAGAAAAAGAATAGGATTTTGAGTAAAG
>Ga0209211_10011781_pt1 | contig 11128 bp, 10 predicted proteins | sample RifGroA2_FD_183992 | JGI IMG/M metagenome (GOLD analysis project Ga0209211, IMG submission 183992) | Groundwater microbial communities from Rifle, Colorado, USA - Groundwater A2 (SPAdes) (version 2) | ecosystem: Environmental > Aquatic > Deep subsurface > Groundwater | place: Rifle, Colorado...
CGATCTTCGTTACCGCCAGATCGATGCCGCGCTTCAGATCCATCGGGTTGGCGCCGGCCGTCACGTTCTTCAAGCCTTCACGGACGATCGCCTGGGCCAGGACGGTTGCGGTGGTGGTGCCATCACCGGCTACATCGGAGGTCTTGGAAGCGACCTCGCGGACCATCTGGGCTCCCATGTTCTCGATAGGGTCGGTCAGTTCAACTTCTTTTGCAACGGTCACGCCGTCTTTCGTGATGGTCGGTGCGCCGAATTTCTTGTCAATGACGACGTTGCGTCCTTTCGGACCAAGCGTCACCTTCACCGCATCCGCAAGCTGGTCAACACCACGCTTGAGGGCGGATCGGGCATCCGTGTTGAAATTAATTAACTTCGCTGCCATAAGTGTATCTCCTTAACAATGAGTGTGCTTTGATTGTGCAAACCTTGGAAAAGATCGGGAGACCCATTGAAGCTCGGATCCCGCGTCGCATTACTTCTTCGGCATCTCGGCAAAGATATCGCTTTCACGCATGATGAGGAGCTCTTCACCGTCAATCGTGACTTCCGTCCCCGAATACTTGCCATATAGCACACGATCACCGACTTTTACTTCCATCGGAATGTGCTTTCCATCCTCGGAGTAGCGACCCGGTCCGGCTGCAATCACATCCCCCCATACCGGCTTTTCCTTTGCGGTATCGGGAACAATGATGCCTCCTTTGGTCTTCTCCTCAGCCGCTGACGGCTTTACGACGACACGGTCTGCCAATGGCTTGAGTGATGTCATAGGTGTAACCTCCTTGTAAATGTTTATGATGAAACAACTTAGGTAGGCGTTGTGTTTTGAATTAGCACTCTACCAAAAAGAGTGCTAACAATATAGCGGTCTGAAAGTGAGATGTCAAGCGGGATTTTCTAAAGAAATCTGTGGCCTTGCCACAAAGTCACAAGGACACGAAGTTTTCTTAAGGATGAGAGGAATCTTTAGGATTGAAAGCCTTCGATTATGACGACATACTCCCCACGGGTGGGCTTTTTGGAAAGCTCCTCCAGGACGAGGCTTACGGGGCCGCGGACGATCTCTTCAAACTTCTTGGTCAGTTCCCTTGCCACGACGACCTGGCGGTCGCCGAAGTACGTCGCAATCTCCGCGAGCGTTTTGAGAATCCGATGAGGGGATTCATAGAGGATGATGGTGCGGGATTCGGTGAGAAGCGATTCCCATTTGGTCTTCCTCCCCTTCTTCTGCGGAAGGAATCCCTCGAACACAAACCGGTCCGTCGGGAGGCCGCTGACGATCAGCGCGGAGATGAACGCCGAGGCTCCGGGAATGGGAATAATGGGGATGGATTGTGCGAGGGCTTCTCGGACAAGGTAGAAGGCAGGATCGGAAATCCCCGGCGTCCCGGCATCGGAGACCACGGCAATCGACTCCCCCTGCAACAGCCGCGCGATCAGCTGGGGTGCACGCTGACGTTCATTATAGTTGAAGTAGCTCACCATCGGCTTCACAATGCCGTAGTGGTCGAGGAGGATCTTCGTCTTGCGTGTGTCTTCGGCGGCAACGAGATCGACCGAGGAGAGGACCTTCACCGCGCGGTAGGTGATGTCATCCAGATTGCCGATGGGGGTTGCAACGAGGTAGAGCGTGCCTGGTGAGATTTCAGTAGTCATGACGAATAGATTTTTTTCCACCGATGGCACACGGATGAGCACCGATGAGAATAAGAATCTTGAGGTTCTCTATGTATGCGGGGTCTAATGTGTTATCGGTGTCAATCCCTGCCCGCCTGCTGACCCGCCCGACTGAACGATCAGTCGTTCGGGCGGGCGCAGTCAGGCAGGCGGGGGTGTGCCATCCGTGGTTCCATACTGAGAAGTCACATCCCCCAGTCGCGGGGATACCGGAAATCGACGTTGAGGGTACGGTAGGAAATTTTGGCGATCAAGGGGGGCCTACGCTTGAACTGACTCTTACGCACAAGCTCCTTTATCCTCGTGATGAATTTGCCATCGAAGCCCAGCACCTTCAACTCCTCCTCCGAACGCCGCTCATCGATCATGTGAAACAACAGCGCATCCAGGCGGGTGTAGGGGAACCCGATCTCGTCCTCGTCCGTTTGTCCTTCCCACAGATCCGCGCTCGGCTTCTTGCCGATGATCGGGTCCGGGACGCCGAGCTTCTTCGCAAGCTGCCAAACCTGCGTTTTATACAGGTCGCCCAAAGGGTTGAGGGCCGAGGCTGTATCGCCAAAGAGGGTCCCATACCCGACCAGCAACTCGGTCTTGTTGCTCGTTCCGATCACCAGCCCTTTCTCCCGGGCCGAGATATCGTACAGAACGATCATCCGCATCCGGGCCATGATGTTGCCGCGCCGCACACGATCGGTGATCTTGTGCTGATGGCAATAGACATCCACCATGGGGGAAATATCGACCAACTCGGAACGGATCCCGAGCTTCTCCGCCACGAACCTCGCATCCTTGAGGCTTTGGGGGCTGCTCGATGCATGGGGCATCAGCACACCGATGAGGTTCTTCGCTCCGAGAGCCTCGGCTGCGAGAAAGGCGCTGACGGCCGAATCGACGCCTCCCGAAATTCCAATGACCCCTTTATGAAAGCCCGCGTTCCCCGTCTCATCGCGGAGGAACCGGACCAGCAGGTCTTTCACAAGATCCATGTTGATCTCAAGCGACCCGACCGAGTTATGCTGTCGCGTTTCCATGCCTTCCTTTCGCCGGTGAGTGTGGCCTTACTCCCCGAGACTGATCTCCTTAAGCGCCTCACGGATAATCTTCATTCCTGCGTCCACCTCCTCTTTGCTGAGGTTCAAGGGAGGCCGGAAACGGATGCTATGATCTCCGCACCCGATCAGGATGAGCCCCTCTTCGTAAGCCTTGATCCGCAACTGATCACGGTTCTGGGCCGTGTCGAGGTCCATGGCACACAGGAGCCCCTTTCCGCGGGCGTTGGAGAGAAGTTCCGGAAACTCGTGCTCGAGCCCCTCGATCTGCTGAAGGAGGTGTGTCCCCACGGCGGCCGCGTTCGCAACAAGCTGTTCCTCTTCGATAATCTCCAGGACCCTCTGGAAGCGGACCATATCGACGAGGTTGCCGCCGAAAGTGGAGTTGATGCGGCTCGGTTTATGAAACACATTCTCCATCACATCATCGATCCGTTTGCTGCTCATAAAGCCGCAGACTTGCGTCTTCTTGCCGAAAGCGACCATGTCCGGCTGCACGAAATATTCATGGGCCCACATCTTCCCGGTAATGCCGATGCCGGTCTGTACTTCGTCGAAGATCAACAGTATTTCGCTCTCATCGCAGATGCGGCGGAGCTCAAGGAAAAATTCCTTCCGGAAGTGGAGATCGCCCCCTTCACTTTGGATCGGCTCGATGATGATCGCGGCAATGTCGTCCGGGTTGTTGATGATGGCCTGTTTGATCTGCTGCATGGCCATCACTTCTTCCTTCCTCACTTGTTCAAGGTTCTCCTTGTTCAAGGGGAACCGGACCGCCGGGTTATGGATGCGGGGCCATTTGAATTTCGGAAAATAATTGGTCTTCGTCGGGTCCGTATTCGTCAGCGAAAGGGTGTAGCCGCTGCGGCCATGGAACGCACGGCGAAAATGGATCACCTGCCGCCCACGCTCCTCGGTGTACCCTCGGACAAAATTCTTCCGGACCTTCCAGTCGAAAGCCGTCTTCAGGGCGTTCTCGATAGCCAGCGCCCCGCCGTCCACATAAAAGGCGTAAGGAAAGTACTCCGGGGCAGCGATACGGGCGAACGTCTCCACAAACTCCGCCATCTCCACGGTGTAGGCATCTGAGTTGGAGGGTTTGTTGACGGCGACATAGCCCAGCTTTTCCATGAACTCCGGAGAGGTCATCTTCGGGTGGTTCATCCCGACCGAGCCGGAGGCAAAGAAGGTAAAAAAATCGAGATAGCGCTTATTGTACCGGGAATCGTACAGGTACGAACCCTGACTCCGCTTCAAATCGACGACGAGGTCGAAGCCGTCTACCAGCATATGCCGGGAGAGAGCTGCGTGCACGTCCGTCGGGGAAATGGTAATGGGGTTCTTGGTGGTGGGCTTTCCGGCCGACGAGGAAAAAGAGGGAGTAAACAACTCCTTGCCGGCGGAGGTGGAACGATCAATTTTCGCGATGACTTTGTCTGACATGGCACACCTCAGGTTTTTCATATTCGTGGAATGGGTTCTCAACACAGAACGGAGTGATCCCACGCCCGTTAGAAAAACTCCTGGTGCTCGTACAATGAAACGATAAAAGGTCGACCTTCGTACTTAATTGTCAGCATTGTCTATCTGGGCTCGTTGAAGTTGTCCGCTGTAATCGACGTACACCGTTTTCCACTCGCTGTAGAAATCGTACACGGTCCATCCCCCCTCGCGGTGGCCGTTGCCGGTCTCCTTCACCCCGCCGAAGGGCATGTGGGCTTCGGCCCCGATCGTTGGGGCATTGATATAGGTGATACCGGCCCTGATGTCGCGGATCGCCACATAGGCATTATTGATATCCTGAGTGTAGATCGAGGAGGAGAGGCCGTAGACCGTGTCGTTGGCAACGGCGATCGCCTCCGCCAGTGACTTTACTTTAATGACGGAGAGAACGGGGCCAAAAATTTCCTCCCGTGCAACGCGCATCGTGGACGTGACCCCCGCCAACACCGTCGGTTCGTGGAACCAGCCCTTCGCGAGACCGTCACCGGTCGCCTTATGCCCGCCGGCCGCAATGGTAGCCCCCTCCTGCACGCCGATCTTCACATATTCTTCCACCGTTGTTCGCTGGCGTTCGTTCACGCAGGGACCGACATCCACCTTCTCCTGCAACCCATCGCCGAGGCGGAGTGTTCCGGCCTTCGCGACCACCATGGAGAGGAACTTGTCATGCACCTTTTCATGGACGATCAGCCGGCTGGTAGCCGTGCAGCGCTGACCGGTCGTCCCGAAGGCGCCCCAGAGCACGCCTTCAAGGGCAAGATCAAGGTTGGCATCGTCCATCACGATCTGGGCATTCTTGCCGCCAAGCTCCAGGGACACCCGCTTGAGTGTGCGGGCAGCGATTTCGGAGATCTTCTTCCCGACCGCGGTCGACCCGGTGAAGCTGATGAGGTCGACATCCGGGTGTTCGACCAGAGCCATCCCGACCTCATTGCCGCCGCCATGCACCAGGTTTACCACTCCCGCCGGAATGCCCGCTTCCTGGAACACTTCCACCAGGAGGGTCGCTGTGGCAGGGGTATCGGAGGCCGGCTTGAAGACCATGGTATTCCCGCACACAAGCGCAGGGAACATCTTCCACGTGGGGATGGCCATCGGGAAGTTCCATGGCGTGATGATGGCAGCGACGCCAATGGGGACGCGGATGGCCATGTTGAATTTATTCGGGAGCTCGGATGGGACCGTGTGCCCGAACAGACGCCGCCCTTCCGATGCCGCATAGTACGCCGTATCAATTCCCTCCTGCACATCGCCGCGGGTTTCCAAAAGCACCTTTCCCATCTCACGGGTCATCAGGCGGGCGATCTCCTCTTTCCGCGCGGTCAGGATGTCACCGACCTTCTTCAGGATATCCCCCCGCTTCGGCGCGGGGACAAGGCGCCACGATTCGAACGCCGTCCGGGCGGCTTTTACCGCCTGCTGGACCTCTTCTTTCCCCGAAAGCGGGAAGATCCCCACCACTTCGTCCCAGTTGGCAGGATTGCGGTTCTCAAACGTCCTCCCCGATGCCGCATCGACCCATGCACCGTTAATATAATTTTGAAATTTCTTTGCCATGCCGACTCAAGCCTTCAGTTTAAACCAACTTGTTCAAAGATATAGTCAACGTGTTTCAAGCTTCGTTGCGGATTAAACAACTCTTCGAGTTCATGCGATGGAATGAGTTTGGAGATTTCAGGACTTTGTGCCAGCAATTCCTTAAAGCTCCGTTTTGTCTCCCAGACCTTCATGGCATTTTCCTGAACAACTTTGTACGCCTCCTCCCGTTTCATCCCCTTCCTGGTCAGCGCCAGGAGCACTTCCTGTGAGAAAATCAGGCCGTTCGTCCGGTTCATGTTTGCGGTCATCGCCTCCGGATAGACCAGGAGCTGATCAACAATGGTGGTAAACTGCGTCAACATATAATCCAGCAGGATGCAGCTATCCGGAACAATCACCCTTTCGACGGAGGAATGCGTGATATCCCGTTCATGCCACAGCGCGACATTTTCCATCGCGGCGAGGGCGTTCCCCCGCAGGACGCGGGAGAGTCCGGCAATGCGCTCACATGTAATGGGGTTCCGTTTGTGAGGCATGGCCGATGAGCCCTTCTGCCCCTTCGAGAAATATTCCTCCACCTCGAGCACCTCGGTCTTCTGCAAATGGCGAATCTCGGTGGCAAACTTTTCCAGAGAGCAGCCGCACAGGGCGAGGGTGTTCATGAACTCGGCGTGGCGGTCGCGTTGGAGCACCTGGGTGGAGATGGGCGCGGGCTGAAGTCCCAGCTTTCCGCACACATAACGCTCCACGAAGGGGTCGAGATGTTGATAGGTTCCAACCGCCCCGGAGATCTGGCCGACGGAGACGGTCGAGATCGCGAGTTTCAGACGCTCAATGTTCCGGGCCGTTTCTGCGTACCAGAGGGCGAATTTCAGCCCGAGCGTGATCGGTTCGGCGTGGATGCCATGCGTGCGCCCCATCATCACCGTCCGTTTGAATTCCTTCGCCCGCCGACCCAGAACCTCCTGCAGGGCAATCAGGTCGGACAGCAGCATCTCCCCCGCCTGTTTCATCTGCACCGCCAGCGACGTGTCGAGGACATCGGAGGAGGTCATGCCGACGTGAATGAAGCGCGACTCGGGTCCGACGTGCTCCCCCACATTCGTGAGAAAAGCGATCACGTCATGCTTCACCTCGTTCTCGATCTCCAGGACCCGTCCCACATCGAACTTCGCTTTCGCACGAATGGTCTGTGCCGCTTCTTTCGAGATTACCCCAAGCTCCGCCTGCGCTTCGCATGCGAGGAGCTCGATTTCGAGCCAGACCCGAAACCTGTTTTCATCCTCCCAAATCTTCCCCATGGCGGGGCGAGTGTATCGTGCGATCAACCCTTGATTCTTTCCGGTTTAGGATGATTTCTGTTCAACCCGTAATTGCACCTGTACTTCCTTTCGTTCGCGATAGACCTTCAACCGGAGCGTATCTCCCGGCCGAGCGTCGTTGAGAACGGCAAACAGTTCCTCCTCGGAGTTGATCTTTTCGCCGCTGATCTCCAGGATGATGTCGCCTACTTTGATCCCGGCCTTCTCTGCAGGTCCGTTCCGAAACACATCACTCACGATAACCCCCTGGACCTGCGCCATACCGAAATACCGGGCGACACGGGCATCAACCTGCTGTGCTTCAAAACCGGTCCAGATATCCCGCTCCACCTTGCCGCGCTTCCTCAGCTCGGCCACAATCCGTTTCACCTTGTTGACGGGAATTGCAAACCCGTACCCGACGAACGTCTGGCTCACCCCGCCGGTGAAGATCAGGGTATTGATCCCCACCACCTCTCCGAGGCTGTTCACCAGGGGTCCGCCGCTGTTCCCACCATTGATCGCAGCATCGGTTTCGATCATATCACGATAGACCCGGTTGTTCTGGCGGCCGAGGTTCATACCGGTCGAGCTGATCACCCCTACCGTCACCGTGGGCTTATCGTTGATCTCAAATAATCCGAACGGATTCCCCAGGGCAATCGCCCATTCCCCAATCACCACCTCATCGGAATTCCCAAGGGTGGCATTGGGAAGATCGTTTCCATCTACCTTCAACAAGGCCACATCGGAGAGGGGATCAGTTCCGATCAATTCGGCCTTCAATCGCTTCCCACCGACAAGGGTGATCGTAATTTCTGTGGCGTTGCCGGCGACGTGATCGTTGGTGATAATATACCCGTCCGGCGAGATAATGACGCCGGAGCCAAGCCCTTTCACCTCATACTTCCGGTTTCCAAAGTATTGACGGAAGAACGGGTCCTGGTCGAAAAACCGACGGAAGAAAGGATCGTTCGGTATCAGGCCTTGCTGCTCGCGAACCTCTGTCACGTTGATCCCCACCACTGCGGGGCTCACCCGGGCAACCGCACGGGTGATGGCGTTCTGGCGGGAATTTGAGATCTGGTCGGTTTCCTGCTGAGACCTGTCCTGCACCTGCACCGAGACGGGAAAAGGCTCCCCGGCTTCGGTCGGCGTGGGCATCGCCCCGGTGGCCGGTTTAATGGCATAGCCGATCCCAAAACCAATGATAAGAGGAATCGAAAGAAAGAGGATCCACTTCAGTCCGTTCTTCATGCCTTATCTCTTCTTCTCAAGTGAATGATCGTCATTCGTCGTTTCTCCGGCGGCCCCCTTCCAGATATCACGCAGGATATCATCGTGGCGGGCAAGCAACACGAGGCTCAGAAGGATTGCGACGAGCAGAAACTGAGCATCATCGGTTCGTGCTGGGAGAACCGCCGCCACCCACTCCCATGGAAGGATGGCCAGGATGAGCGGGGTGATGAAAATTGCGATCAGGTTCGAAGTCAGTATGTCACGCCCGAACCGTTTGGCAATCGCCCAAACGGTACACCAAACAATCGTGTAACTCAGTCCAAACACGAACAGTCCGCCTGCTGCCGTCGCAAGTCCCCTCCCCCCTTTGAATTTGAGCCAGAGGGGATAATTATGTCCGACAATGGCCCCGAAAAGGGAGAACGCCTGGATACTCAAGAGAGGCCCCACGAAGTAGCCTGCCAGCAAGACTGCGCTCAACCCTTTCATGCCGTCCAGAACGCCGACAAGGATACCCAGGGTTTTGGAACGGGTCACAAGAAAAGTATTGAAACCGCCGACATTTCCACTTCCCGCTTGCCGGATGTCGATCTTGCTCGATCGCTTGACAAGAAGAAAGGCAAAGGGAACAGACCCGATGAGGTATCCACCGAGGAACACACCGATCAATGTGAGCACAGGGGCGGCATTAAATGCGATTGTGCAAGAATTACAGAATGAAAATACAAAAAAGGGGTGGGAGAAGCAAGGTAAGCAAATGGGGGGTGGAAAGGGATTTTACGACGACTTTAAGATACTTTGGCAGGTACTGGGGATTGAAATTTCTTAAAGAAGGGAATTATCCCTCCCCTTTTGCATCGCGGATCATCAATTCTCTCATCGTGCGATTCGGGTCGATTCCTTCGAATAGAACGTTATGGACCGCGGTAATAATCGGGAGTTCAATCCCGAACTTCTTCTCGATCTCGCGGGCTGATTTGGCGGTGGCGACCCCTTCTGCGACCATCACCATTTCCTTGAGAACCTCTGTCAGCGCTCTTCCTTTCCCCACCTGTTCGCCGACGTACCGGTTGCGGCTGTGACGGCTCATGCAGGTCACGATCAAATCCCCCACTCCCGATAAGCCGGCGAAGGTGCGCGGCTGGGCTCCCAATTTCACGCCAAGCTTGGTAATCTCGTAAATCCCGCGGGTCATAATGGCGGCCTTGGTATTGTCGCCGAACCCGGCCCCATCGCTGATGCCGGCAGCAACCGCAATGACGTTCTTCAGGGCTCCCCCCAACTCCACGCCACGGATGTCTTCATTGACGTAGACCCGGAAGTAGTGGGTCATAAAAGCATCCTGAACGCGCTTCGCTGTTTTCATGGCATAGGAAGCGGCGACAATGGCGGTCGGGAGTTGCTTGGAAACTTCCTCCGCATGGCTCGGGCCGGAGAGGATGGCAAGGTTTTCTTTCCGTTCATGTTCGAGAACATCGATCATCACCTCGGACATCGTCATGAGGGTTGCATTCTCAATTCCCTTTGCGACGTTGCAGATGACGGTGTTTTCGAGGTCGAGGTGGGCGATACGGCGAATGACGGAACGGAGGTATTGAGACGGAACAGCCGCAACGATCATATCCCGGTTGCGGCATGATTCTTCGATATCGGTGACAATCCTGAGGGATGGGGGGAGAGGAATTCCCGGAAGAAATGAAGGGTTCTCGCGCTTCTCGTTCATCAGCGCGGCTTGCTCGGATTTGTACGTCCAGAGGACGACATCATGGCCGTTTCCGAGGAGAACGAGAGCAAGCGTTGTCCCCCAGCTTCCGGCCCCTAGCACCGTAACATTCATGAGAACTCGGTCGAACCTCCGGACTATGCTGATGGACGTACAGGTCTTACGTTACTGTTCCGGCGAACAACAACGCCCCGCAGGCACAGGCCTGCATCGGGGAAGCATTCCGTTTCTTGATGGTTCAGGAATTGGTCTCTTCGGTCTGCGGAAGTGAGACACGACTCTCCGTTCCCGAAAGCAACCGTTTGATGTTCGCACGATGGGAATAGATCAACAGGAGAGCGACACTGAGGCTGAAGTAGATCAGGGTTTTATAACTGTGGATCTCGTCGCCGATGATATCGTGCCGCACAAACAGTGAGAGGGGGAAGGCAACGGCCCCGGCGATCGATCCGAGGGAGACATATTTCCACATGAAGGAAACAATGAGGAACACGGCTGCTGAAATCGCAAACTCCGTAGGAGCAATTCCGATCAACATGCCGGCGCCGGCAGCAATCCCTTTTCCGCCCCGGAACCCTGCAAACATCGTCCAGATATGCCCTACGATCGCCGCTCCACCGCAAATCATTTGGATGATGGTAAAATCATCGAAGGGGGTCTTGTTATAGAACGGGAGGGTTGGATCCCAGAAGAGTCGGGCGATCACCGTCGTTGCCAGCACCGCCTTGCCCATATCGACCAATGTCACGAGAATGCCATACTTCCATCCGAGCACCCTGAACACGTTGGTCCCACCGGCATTGCCGCTCCCTTTGGTCCGGATATCAAATCCATGAATCCACTTGGAGAGCATAATGCTGGTCGGGATGGATCCAACGATATAGCTCAGAAGTATGACGATTGCGAGATTGATCATCCGGTAACTCCTTCCAGTATTTCCCTTCGAAAAACGTGCAGTATATTAGTGCATTCAGGAACAAAAAGCAAATGCTTTTCTATAGGCAGAACGAGAGATTTTGCTCTAAATCAGACCTTTGCTTTTCCATCGTTCGAGAATAAGTTTCCCGAGTTCAAGATCCTCCTGGGTCGTGATCTTG
>Ga0209211_10011783_pt1 | contig 11127 bp, 9 predicted proteins | sample RifGroA2_FD_183992 | JGI IMG/M metagenome (GOLD analysis project Ga0209211, IMG submission 183992) | Groundwater microbial communities from Rifle, Colorado, USA - Groundwater A2 (SPAdes) (version 2) | ecosystem: Environmental > Aquatic > Deep subsurface > Groundwater | place: Rifle, Colorado...
ATGATGGTCTGCACGCGATGTCCGTGACGTCGAGCGAGTTCCCGCATCGCCACGTAGCCGAGCCGATAGTACCCGAAGTCGGCTTGACCCCATTCACGCAGTTGCTCTCGAGAGAGGAGCCACCGGTAGTCCCATCCACGGCACCGGGCGATGAGCGGAAGGCGCTGGAGACGATGCCAGCCGCACACCGCTCGCACAATCTGGAAGAGCGGGAGATGGCGAGGCGTCACGACGCACTCCTCAGCCAGGGGTTGCAGTCGAGGCAGCAGCGATGGCGGAACACTCGCGGGCGTGAACCGCTTGACGCACGCGCCTTGTCGGCTCAAGAGCTCCTTCAGCCGGCCGGCCCATCCGTCGGTCAGCGTGCCGGGCGTTAAAAATGAGCGCGGCTCAATCCAGGTATAGATCAGGGTGAGCGGCTGCGGCACGCCATCGAAGTCATGGGCCGCATGGCGGAAAACCCGCTTCACGATCAGGAACGATCTGATGGCGGAGAGCAACGTGGCCCCCATGACCCGTGGGACCTTGGCCAACCAGAAGATCGCATCCTGCAGACAGGCACCGAGACTGCCGCCGCACCACGTGACGCGGGGATGTCGAGCGAGGTGACGCCGTAAGGTCAGCGCCAACCAGGGATCTTCCACGATCACCAGGCGCCGCGGTCCTTCGCGGTCAGCATCAAGCCACTCCTGCACCAGGCGGGTATAGCAGACAAGCAGGAACAGGTCGCTTTCCAACGGATTGCTGGACGCGAAGGCGGAGGCCCACCAGTTCACAGGGTTCCCCTGCTGTCGTCCGATCGTGTCGATCCAATCGAGAAACGGTTGTTTCATCTCGGTCGCCACACGGGTGAGGGCATCCCCGACGCGAATCCAGTGCGCCCCTGGCAACACCGCGGCCACCGCGGCCTGCCGCGAGAGATCAGTGCCGAAGTAGCACCAGTCGAACGCGCAACCGGCCACGGTCCGCGCCGCTCGCGCGGCCTGCTCGGGCGCGGCCACCAGAAGCTGAAGCGCCGTCGTCATCTCATGCCAGCGCCTGATCGGCGTCGACCTCATCCTCATTGGGGGTGAAGAACTGCTCGACGAACTCCTTCCGCAAGGCCTCCCACGCGGCGTCTCCCTCCGGCGTGAGCGCCTCCGCTCGCTTGATCTCCGGCCAGCGCGATTCGGGAAACTTCACGTACAGGACGAAGCAGCGCCGGAATCCCTCGACCTGCGCACGCGGAAACTGCGGCATGTCGAGGATGGAATCTCGTGTCAGCGAGCGCGTGATCACCTCCGGCGTAATGTAGCCGAGCCGCTCGGCCAACGCGCGCAGGGGGGTCCCGTGAAACGGGGAGAACGAATAACAGTTGTAATTATCCGCGTTGATCCGACGATTGAGCTGCATCGTGTCCCGCGCCAACTCATACGTTTCCGCGGGAAACCCGACAATATTGTTGACGCTGTAGGGCACGCCCAGATCGTTGAGGATCCTCAGCCATCGCACGAGATCGTCATTGCTCATGCGCCGGTCCACCACCTCTCGACGGAACGTCTCGTTGCCGTGCTCGATGCCGCAGGCCACCCGGTGGAGCCCGATCTCCTTGAGCCGGCGAATGCGGTCGTGCGTCAAGGTTTCTGGCCGCGTCTGCATCCAGAAGGGGATCCTGATCTCCGCGTACACCTCACAGAACTCGTCGAACTGCCTCTGCGACCACGCCAGGAAGGTGTCCGCCCAGAAGTAGAAGTATTCGGCCTTCCAGATATCGCGATAGTGGAGGAGCTCCTCCCGCACCTTCGACATCGGTTTGACCCGGAGAAACTTCTTGCCGGTTGTTTGGGCATAGAACCGTTCCTGCGACGGCGAGTTGCAGAACGCGCAGGTGAACGGACACCCTCGATGCGTCTCCACCGGCAACATGCGGTACGCCCTCCCCGCCATGGGACGGTAGAGCCGCGACGTCTCGAAAATCCCAATGTCCGGCATCACCATCTCAGCCAGATCCACCGGGTCCGTCACCGCATTCTTGACGATCGTGCCGTCGCGCTTTTTGACCCACAGGTTGGTCACATCATCGTAGGACTGGCCCTTGCGCATCCGTTCGCACAGCTCGATGATGCACCGCTCCCCCTCCCCCACACACACCATGTCGATCTCATCGTACGAGAGCGCGAGCTCCGGCGCGAACGTGCCAAAGACGCCGCCAAGGAGCGTCGGGATGCGCGCCCGGCGGATGTGCCGCAGCAGCCGAAGCCCCACCGGGAAGATGTCTTCCGTCGCCGAGACGGCGATCAGATCCGGCGAGAACGCTTGGACCTTCCTCGAGAAATCCTCGAACACGTCGGTCTCATGCAGCGTCACTCGTTCCTCGAAGTCAAACGGGCGGACGTTGAGATTCTTTTCCTTCGCCTTGTCGCTGTCGAAGTGCTCCTCCCCCGGGATGAGCCAATGGGTGGTATCAAAGAGGTCAACGGTGTGCCCCTGCCGCTTTAAAAGCGCCGAGAGGATGGCGACCGATGGCGGCAGCATATTCATCCCCCGAAGGTTCGGATACAGAAAGAGCACGTTCATCTGACCGCCTGGATCATGCCGCGCCCCCGCTGGTGACGATGACCCGCTCGTGCCGCTGGTCAGACGGCAGGCGGGCGTAGATCTCGTGCAGGCACTCGAGCAACCCCTGCCCCATATCGATGTAGCAGTTGCTCACCAGCTTGTTCCCAACCTTTGGCGAGAAGGAATAGGGGGTCACGACGTAGTGCGCGGCGTTCGGGGTATTGGTGAAGGTAATGGTCACATCTCGATGAAGGATTTCGCGAATCATGCTGAGGAGGTCGACCGCCTTCATGGGATGGTGGCCGGTAATGATGATGTGCTGGTTCCGAAATCCTTCCGAGAGAATCTCGACGCTCAGCCGTGCGGCGTCTCGCACATGGAGGTATTCGCGCACATCCTCTTTTGATCCTGTGAAGGCAATCCTGCCCTCAACGAGTCCTTGCCGTAAATACCTCTGGAGGCTATTTTGCTGACTGGCCCGAGGGCCGTAGAGCGTGCCATGCCGCAGGATCGTGTAGTCGAGCCCGTAGCGTCGATGGTACTCCTCGACATAGAGCTCGCCGGCCTGCTTGCTGCACCGGTAGAACCCGCCGAGGTGGCTATACACGTACACGGTGCTCGCATAGACAAATCGTTTGACCCCCGCGTTCCTGGCGGCCTCGAGGAGGATCACGGTCCCCCTCACGTTTTGCTCAACGGTCTCCACTGATGTGACCGCCGCGTCGTCCAAATCCGCCAACCCGGCAAAATGGTAGACGTAGTCGCAGCCCTGAAAGACCTGAGCCGCCGCCTCGCCATCCAGGATGTCCCCCACCACCATCCGCTGGGTCGGCGTCGCATGAGCCGATGGTTGCCGGTCAAAAATGGTGACGTCATAGCCCCGTTCCGTGAGGGCATCGGCGACGTGGCTGCCCAGGAACCCCGACCCACCGCACACGACTACCTTCATTCCCGGCTCCTCCCTGGCTTCCTCCCAGCCACTCGCCACGCATCAAATCGATGTTCGAGCGCCTCGAGTTTCTCCATCCCTTCTTTGGACATCGCCTCCCGATCAGCGGCATAGTAGGACCAGAAGAGATCGCGTTGATACTCCTGCTTGTACGTATCGGGAAGGGCCTCCACCGTCGCCCACCCTTCCCGGAGAAACCGTTCCACTTCGATAAAAAATGGGTCACAGCGATTCCCCGCTGGATCCTGTACCGACGTCAGGTTCAGCTTTTTCCGCAGCATATTGAGATACGCGATGTTCGTGTGCACATAGCTATAGTTGGCGTCGTCGATGGCGATAATGGCGTGGTCCCGGAGGACGCCGTTCACCCGGCTGAGCTCTCCGAGCAAGACGTGGCGCGTATGCTCGCTGTCAAAAAAGCAGAAATCGACTGTCGCGCCAAGCTCCCGCAGGATGTCGATGCCGACGTACTCTGAAAGACTGTTCGCGGCAATGAACTTCCAGTGGTCAAAGAGGGGTTTCCCATAGTGCCAGCCCAGCGTCTCGGTGCACACGGACCGTAGGAAAGAACCTTTCGAGGGATTCAGGTCCCATGAATACAACACGCCATCGTGCTTCATGGCGTGGTTGAGGAGGACGATGGTGCTCGCTCCCACGCCAGTCTCAACGAGCACCGGCTTCCCGTCCCGTGACGGCCCCAGCGCCAAGCAGTTGTGGATGGCGAGATACTCGGAGTCCGGGATGGAGTTGCACCACCGAGGGAGCATCCGTTTGATGAACAAGAGGTACTTGCTCTCGTTCGCTATGATCTCTTCTTTGGTCCCGAAATAGAAGTCGTACATGTCACCTCCCACACGCTCCTCGGACCGCGGTCAGAGCCAGTCCCCGCCGCTCACCGTGACGCACTCCCCCGTGATGAAGGAGGCGCCGGGCGAGAGCAGGTAGCTGATGAGGTGCGCCACTTCGTCCGGAGTCCCCATGCGCTTCAGCGGAACCAGCGCCGCTCGCCGTGTCAGCTCCGCGGGCCTGCGCCCCATCCGCTCCACATGGAACGGCGTGTCGATGAATCCTGGTGCGACGGCATTCACCAGAATCCGGTGAGGCGCCCCCTCCCGCGCCAGCGCCTTCACCACGCATTCAACCCCCGCTTTGGCCACTCCATACGCCATCGTGGTGGGTCCGCCCCCGTGCCGGGCTGACGCGGTGCTCGTCAGGATGATCCGCCCTCCCCCATCGGCGCGCATATAGCGCATCGCCCGTTGCGCGAGGAAGAACGGGCCGTTGAGGTTGACGCCAAGATCCGCCAGCCAGGTCGCTTCGGAGATCGCCTCCCAGCGGCATGGCTGATGGACCGTCCCGCTCAATTGGACGAGGCCGTCGATCCCGCCCGCCCAGCGGACGAACCGGTCCACCAGATCATGGCAACGCCGCTGCGTGCTCAGCTCGGCCTGATACAGCCGCATCTGCGATCCACGCAGACGCCCCTCCGCCAGCAAGCGCTTGAGCGGACCTGGATGCCGGTAGTAGTGGGCGCCGAGCCGCGTCCCGCGCTCGAGCAGCAGCCGCACGACGGCATCACCGATCCCGCCGCTGGCCCCGATGACCAGCAACCGGCGACCGGCCTCAGGCCGGGGATGCGCGATGGGCGACATGGGCCTCCTCGCCTGGAAAGTAGCAACCCCTGACGTAGGCGACGCTCTTGGCGATGACCTCGCGCGATGGGCCGAAGCCGCGGCGCATCTCGAGAGACACGAACCCTTGATAGCCCGACCGGCAGAGCGCCCGCCCGATGCGCGCATGATCGATCCCGGCAGAGCCGGGCGGAGCCAGGCCGGGGTCTGAGACATGGAAATGGCGAAGCGTGCCGCCGTAGTGCGCCAAGACCGCTTCGACATCCTCGCCCGATCCCACCAATGCCTTCGTGTCCAGGTGCAGCCGAAAATTGGGGTGCCCGACCCGCTCGACGAGCGCGGCGCCTTCCAGGCTGGATTGAATAAAATCGGTCTCCGACGGGCCCAGCGGCTCAATGCAGAGGCTTACTCCGCAGCGCCCCGCTTTCTCTGCCACCTCGGTGAAGGCTTCCGCCGCCCACGCCAGGCATTCTTCGACCGACCGGCCGTGCCGCACGCGGTTCCTCGGCGAGCCAAAGATCAGCAGCCGCCCATCCAGGTCAGCGCACAAGTGGACGAGCCGATTGAGGTATGCAACCATCTCCCGGAGGCTCGCGTGGTCCTTGAACAGCTGGAGGTCCGGCCGCGTGTAGAGCAACGAGTGAAAGCCCGTCACGTCCAATCCCGTGCGCTGGATGAGCGTCTTGATCCGCGCGCGCTCCTCGGCCTCGGCCTCGACCGGCTCCGGCCAGATGCAGCTCGGCGCCAGCTCGACCCCGTCGCAGCCAAGGTCACGCAGGAGCGCCAGATGGTCGGCCAGCTCGGCAGGATCCCACGCGATGTTGGACACCGATAGTTTCATCGTGCCGCCCGATGCGTGACGGGATCGTATGGCGTCGCAGACTCGGAAAACCCGTGCGCCCGCAGCCAGTGCTCCACGCCAGGAATCTGCCAGGCGAAATCCACATCGCACCCCCCCTGCTGTGCCAGCGGGTAGATGCGCTGTCCCATCCACCGTTGGGGCAAGAGACCGTCCCGCAGGTCCTCCAGGCATCGCGGGCGGACAATGGAAAGGGACATGTCCGCAAAGTAGACATCCCCTTGCGAATCGCGGTCGCAATTCATCGTCGAGGGATCGCCGAACGTCTCAAACGGCACGAACGGATGCAGGAGTCCGTCTGCGCCGATCTTCCTCGCCCGCAGGGGACTCCACATGTTGTAGCACGAGACGGTCACGGCGGAATCGAGCGTCGGATCGGCCCGCAGCCGCTCAATGCCCTCATCAATCAGCTCGGCGGTGACCGTCGCCGCGTTCGCAAAGAGCAGCACGAGCAGTTCAAGGTCCTGCTGTTGGGCGGCGAGCCGTTCACGGATCACGCGGTAGCCGTGCGCAAATGCCTCCTCGCCCAAGGCCGTGGCCGTACACAGCTCGGCCGGCCGTTCAATCGCCTCGGCTCCATACTGCCGCCCGACCGCCATGATCGCCAGCGAATCGGTGGAGACGTACATCGAGCCGACGAATCGGCTGGCGCGCGCGGCCAGCAGCGGATACGCCATCAACGGGCGCCCCAGCACCTGATGGAGGTTCTTCCCGGGGAAACCCTGGCTCCCTTCCCGCCCCAACATCAACGCGCAGACCGTCGTGGTCATCTACACCACGGTACACCGGTTGCACGGCGAACAGCGCGACCGGTTCTGTTGCGCGTGATGCTCACGCAACTGCTGATACCGGTCCGAACGCCACAGCGCACTCAGGGACGCGGCGTTCGCATCGCCGACTGCCAGCGTGGACTTGTAATCCACGTCGCAGGGATTCACCGTCCCGTCCCACCAGATGAACATGCGGCGCCAGAGATCGGAACAGGGGGTGGTAAGATCGTTGACCGGCCGCCCGTAGGTGTTCTCCCACGGGTTGTACTGGACAAACGCCACCTGGTCGACCACATCTCCCCAGATCGCGGTCATGTCGTCGAGGGTCGAGGCGCCCTCCACCTTCACCCCGGAGACCCGCGTAATGGTCCGCGACCGGGGATACTGCGTGGCACGGATCGCCTGGAACCGTTCCACGTTGCGCCGCACACGTTCGAGCGCCCCTCCCACCCGGAGGCGGCTGTAGGCTGGCTCCGCGGCGGCATCAATGGAAAAGACGACCGTGTTCACGTCTGACTGGAGGATGGCGTGGCACATCGCTTCATCGAGGAGCGAGGCGTTCGTGTTCAGCTTGAGCGCCAGGAATTTACCGGCGAGGTACGCCAGCATCTCCCTGAACGAGGAACACAGGAGTGGCTCACCACGCGAGGCCAGCGTCACCGCCTCACACCGGCCCTCCGCCTCATCCACCACGCGCTTGAAGAGCTCGAGGGACATCGTCCCCATGTGCCCGTTCGTCCGCTTCGTGAAACTGGCATCCGTCTGGTAGCAGAACACGCACCGGTAGTTGCACACCGAGGCCGGCTCCACCTGCAGGCACGGTGGGAAGGCATCGAGGAATTTCCTCGACGGATACACCTCGTACCGGTAGCGGTACCACAGGTACCGTGGCAGCGCCTGGTCCGGAAGCCGGCTGATCTCTTCGACCACGTAGGTCGGCAGGGTAAACGGCCTTCCGCCCGGAGGCGGCGTCTCGTCGAAGAGCTCTGCGCAGGCTTGCTGCACCACCGCCCGACGTCCCGCATCAGGCTCGAGCACCTCCAGCCGATCCCGCACCCTCGCGATCCGCACCCACACGTCGTCCGACAGCGGGACGCGGTGGCGTATCGCGGCGAAGCTGTCGTGTTTCCGGTAGACAGTCGCCTCCCCAACGCTCATGCCCTCACCCCCACGAGGCGGTCGACCTTCATCAACTCCCGATCCAACACCGGTGTCCACCACGCCCGCCAATCATGCCGACCCAAGGCGTACCGTTCAATAAAACGCTGGCGAGCCTCTTGCACGGATGGGGAACTCCACCAAACATGAGGAGCCTCGTAGACCTCCGTCACGTGTCCTGCCGCAGCTTCTGGCGAATCATACAGAATCCCGGCGGTCCGGAGTGCCTCGACGTAGGGTTCCGCCTCCTCTCGCACTTCCGAGAGTCGCGGATCCCAAAACAGCACCGTGGGCACCCCACAGCGAAGCACTTCAAGAAAGGTCGTCCCGGAGTGATCCACCACCACCAGACGCGCATCCTGCAACGCCAGCGTCAAGGGCCGAGACGCATCATCCCATTGCAACGGCCCCAGATGATTCGTCAGGTGCTCACGCACCGTATAGCCGAACTCTTCCGGATAGGGTCGGAAGCGTACGACGCGACGCAGCCGATCCGGAATCGCCGCCAAGAACTGGACTTGCCATTGGAGATACGCCGGGGTGTGCAGACCGACCGGGCAGGAATGAAAGCGCAACAGGTACCGCAGATGTGCCGTCGAGACAAACAGGAGTGCGTCCGAGGCGGCATGAGGAATCTGGCGCGCCTGTCGGGTCATGAACCGCTCAGAGAGCTGGGGGCTGGGGGCGTTCACGAGCTGATCGCCCGCGTCGCCATTGGCCCACCCCCAACTGAGAAACGTGTCAGCGGCCCGTCGCTCATGCTGTTCAAGCGGGGAGTAGCGAAAGAGACCGTAGCCGCCACCGTGTTGGACGGCAACCAGACGACTTCCCTGGGCGGACGCTTCCGCGGCCAGGAGCTTAAAGGGTTCCTGGTGATGCCACCCTGTCGCTGACACGATCACGCGGGACTTCCGGCGCATCGCATGGACAATCGCTTCCCGTGCGCGGTCATACCCTTCGAGGTAGAGGGTGGGCAGGTGTTGCGGCAGCGACTGCACCGCCACTCGCTCAAACGCCGTCACGGCCCCAAGCGTTGCCAAACCGTTCCGACGCGCATCCATCACAGGGTGCTGGATCGGCAGCGGCCGATCCCAGGTGATCTCTCGTGGAATCACTCGCAGACGGTTCTGCCAAGCCAATGCCCAGAGTGATGACCGTGCGCACGACATCTCACAGAGCGCGACGTGTGACCGCTTGCGCTGGATCCACGCCGCGGTGTGTTCCGCTGTCTGAGCACCTCGCCGCCGAATCTCGCGTATCGCACGGCGCCACTGAGACAATGCCGGCGCTTGTGGAGCCGCCGCATGAGCGCGCTCCCACATTTTCTGAGGAAATGCGTACCCCATGTGCGCAAGTTGCTCAGAAAAGAGCTGAAGGTTACGCAGATCGCCCATCAAACTCGTCACCGAGGCCAGGGTATCCGTGGGCACCTGAAACGCGCGAGGATCAAGCACCGTCGTGCGCAAGGACGGATAACGGCTGAAGGCTTCCGTCAAATGAACGTACCGATCATAGGCCGCATGGAGGTAATGGATGAGCCACGTGCCAATCAGAATGCGCCAGTAGCGCGTCCCGTGAGAGGCGCCATGCACGGCGTTCAGGTAATCGGTTAATTGGCTCAATAACCGCTCGCCGTACGTGTCCAGATAGCCGGTGGCCTCGGTGAATCGCGCGCGATCATCCCAGGGATTCGGCATCAGCTGATAGGCGAGCCCTTCCCACTCCTGCCGCCGATCGTGACGCAGACACCAAGGCCCCAAACACAGGAGCTCCTCCTGCGTGTCCCAGAATTCCGTCAATCCTGTCGTCGCCAAGAACATTTACACCTTCTCCAACCCCACGCAGTGGAACCCGCCGTGAGTACGATCCCGCTGATCCAACTCGTACAGTTCTTGAAGGATGGGCCGCACGCGGTCCATCCACTCCAGTTTGATGGCGCGGCGGTCGGCCTCGCCCAGTCGATGGACCATCTTCATGAGCGGCCCCGCGACCGGCCGCAAGCCGATGTCCCAGATCCTCAGTGTCAGTGGCGAGAGATAGCGCGTCGCTGACACGACGCGAAAACCGATCCGAGCCGCGAGAGGTTCCAATTCCGCCATCGACGTGGTCCAGCGAATCGAGTCGCGGCGCCCGGCATTGATCCGCCGGAGCAGCTCAGAGCGCTGCTCGTGCCAACGATAGCTGGGACACAAGGTGGAGAACGCATGGTCCGGCAGGCACACCCAAGCGCGTCCTCTCGCGCGGAGGATCCGGTGCAGCTCCCCAAGCGACGCCTCAGCCGACTCGAGCCAGTAGAGGATGTTGGAGAAAATCGTCTGCAGACTCTCGTCGGCAAACGGCAGCTCCGCGTTGGCATCGGCTAGCCGTGTGGCGCGATACCAGCCGAGCGCGCTCGCCTGTTCCAGCAGCGTCGCTTTGGCGTCCAGGCCCCAGTCGAACTGATAGCGCGGCGCCTCAACGATCCACGCCCCTCGAGGCGGCGTGCCCAGGGCGTCATACATGTCGCCGCCGGGCCCTGCTCGCTCGGGATCGACGTTCCGGTACCAATCATAGTCCGATGAGAACCGGCCACCCGCGGTGATGAAGCTGAAGAGGCCGTGACCGCAACCTAAGTCCAGCGACGGTGACGGAAAGTCGGTCTGGGCCATCACGGATGAGGCGATGGCATCCCACAGCGCTGACTCAGGGCGCAACCAGTGGACATTCAGGTGCGCCTCGAGCAGGCTCGATGTCTCGGTCACGACGGGCATGGCATCCTCGCGCGGCGTCTGAGCACCTGCTCAGCGAGCCAGAAATCAAATTCATCATCGATATCGATATTCTGCTCGCGGTCCAGGATGACGCGTTCCTGTTTGGCGCCGTAGCGCTCTCCGGCTCGGATCAAATCCGCCCGGACGACGTACACGTTGCCGTCGTCATAGAAAAATCCGGGAATCTCCTGGCGACGGTGCTCCTGCCGATTCGTGCCATACTCGACGTATTTACAGATAAAGCCGGACGCCAGGGAATCCGCCCCGGTGTCAAGAAATCGCCGGATGCAGCGGTCAATCAGACCGTCATCCCTCACCGGGCAGGTCGCCTGCAGCATCACCAGCGTCTGAGCCGGCACGACGCTTAGGACATGCTGCAGCACGGAGAGGGTGGTCGCCTCATCCGTCGCCAGCTCCTTCGGCCGATCGACCACCTCCGCGCCCCAGCGTCGGGCGACGGCCGCAATCTCAT
>Ga0209211_10011787_pt1 | contig 11125 bp, 9 predicted proteins | sample RifGroA2_FD_183992 | JGI IMG/M metagenome (GOLD analysis project Ga0209211, IMG submission 183992) | Groundwater microbial communities from Rifle, Colorado, USA - Groundwater A2 (SPAdes) (version 2) | ecosystem: Environmental > Aquatic > Deep subsurface > Groundwater | place: Rifle, Colorado...
GGAATGGCATGGGGCGGAGTATTCTATACATATATTGCTTATCGGGTGATGGTGGGAGTTGTGGTTGGGGTAGCTATTTTATTAGCGCTAGCGGCATTGCATCCGAAGATTGGTTTTCCGCACTGGCGACGATACGGTAAGCAATTAGTGGCGGGTGTGATCGCGGCAGCGGCAGTGTTGGTGCCTCTGGGGTGGTATTTTGTGCAGCAGCCAGAGGCATTTGTAGGTCGGGCGGGGCAAGTATCAGTGTTTAGCGAGAATTTACAGAAAGAATATGGAGGAGGAACACTGCTTGGCACATTAGCCTATTCGACCAGGGAGACATTGTTGGCATTTTTTACAGGCCAGGGTGATTTGAATTGGCGACATAATGTAGCTGGCTTCTCCTTACTAAATCAGTTGACCGGATTGTTATTCTTGCTCGGTGTAGCTTGGACGATATGGGGATCTCTGGTGGTGTTAAAGAAAATTTGGCAAGGGACGGAAGTGCATCTGGGGATGATATATGCCTATTTGCTGCTTTTATTAGCCGGGATGTTAGTGCCGGTTATTATGACAGCGGAAGGGATGCCACACGGACTGCGGTCCATCGGCTTGTTACCGCCAATTTTTATTTTGGCAGGTACAGCAGCCGCGGTAATGGTGCATTGGGGAATGAAAAAGGCGAACCAGAGCATGAAGCAGAAGTGGTGGGCAGGTGTTTGGCAAGGGACAATTATAGGAGTAGTAATGCTCAGTATCTTATATGATGGAGCCCTCTATTTTTTGGTAGCACGGAACGATGCACAGGCGCATTATGCTTACCGAGCAGATTTAACGGAAGTGGCCAAGTATATAAATGGGTACACGCGAAATAATGCGGATAAAGAGAGGCCATACTTAGTGCTTGATAGTTTTTCTGTGCAAACAGTGCATTGGCTGACTACTGTATCGGCGCATGAATATACTGTTGGTGACGAACCGCATCCGGACGTTGAAATGCATAAGTGGGAATTATTGGATCCGGCGCAAAGTCACTTAACATCCCTTAAGCCGGGGGAGATAATAGTTTTCACGCAGTCCACTATGGTTGATGCGGATAGATATATGCAGACACATTCAGAAGTAAGACTGCTGGAAAAGCGAATGAATCGTTTTGGCCAAGAAGTGATGCGAGTTTATGGATTACAGGACGGTGCTTCTCAAGTAGAGGGAGTACGGGATGATGGTGAGGACAGAGGTTTTGATTTGGATGCGGGATAAATATCCAATGTCCAATGTCCAATTAATGACTCCAGCCTTCGCATAAAGCTACGGTGGGCAATGCCAGCCTTCGTCTTTCGACTTCGCTCTGGGCTACGGCGGGCAAGGCCAAATCCTAAATCCTAATGATCAAAGGCGTGAGCTTTGAAACTAGGTGATTTCTAAAAACTTAATAGATTGGTTGGGAGCGGGGAATATCGGGGGGGGTGCCGGTCTTGTTATTATTGCCTTGGTGTTATCGACGGAAGACTGATCGTTCCAGGCGTTCCACGCGTTGGGGCAAGTGACGAATTTCTCTAAGGAGTTGATTGTTCTCGTTAAGGACGTTAAGTACAGCCTCTTGTCCGCGTTCGAGTCGTCCCAGATGGCCATCGACTTTGTTGAATCGCTTATCTATTTTTTTAAGTCGCTCATCGACTTTGTTGAATCGCTCATCGACGACATTAAATTGCTTGGCAGTGATGGCTGCTAACTCTTCGATGTCATTAGTCGTCGCGTGTTGACTATTATTACTGAAAGCTGCCAGTTGGTTTTTTTTTCGTGTTTTCTTCATAAGCACCAGAGTGCCACAAGCCATAGCTGAAGGCAATGCAATCAAATCCCTATTTTATCTTTTCTAAAGAGGATTTACGCTTGAGTTATGCAGGGGGACTGGTATTTAGAGCAGGCAGTATTTGATACGCTGCGTTTTTATAGCCTATTTGAAATGCCTTTAACGAAGGTGCAGATATGGCGGTCTTTGGTGGTGGCTCGGGATGATTCGGGGCAGCGGTGGCATGGTCATCAAGCGCCGAGTTTGCAGGATGTCGCGGAAACGCTGAGTAATTCGGCGATGCTAAAAAAGAAAGTGGGCATCTTGTGGGGTTATTATTGGCTGCGAAGTGCGGTGCATAAAGAAGGGCCAGGAGGAGAAGAGGAAAAGCAGGAAGCTATACGTTATGTGCGGCAACGATTGACCAGGCATGCGTTGGCCCAACAAAAATGGAAGATTGCCCGACGGGTGGGGTGGTGGTTTGATTTAGTGCCACTGGTAAGAATGGTTGGCGGCAGCGGATCCCTGGCGTGGTTCAATACCAGCTGGTCCAGTGATGTGGACTTGTTTGTAGTGGCTAGGCGCGGCCGGATATGGACAGCTCGAGCGCTGCTGCTGCTGATCAGCCAATTATCCGGGCGCCGCAGAAAATATTGGGACGAGATTTCGCCGGACAATATTTGTTTAAATCATTATATAACCGAGGATGCTCTATTAATGAATCGGGCAGTAAGAAACTTGTACATGGCGCAGCAGTATACTGCGATGGTGCCGCTAATTGGTTTAGATGTATTTGGCCGCTGGTGGGAGGCTAATCAGATGTGGCTACGTCAATATGTGATTTATCCCGAGCGGCCGTTGATTAAGTCGAGATTATTTATTCAGGAGCGGGTTTGGCGGCAGAGGATTAAGGAGCTGCTGGAGAACTGGTTACTAGAACTGCCCGGCGATTTAATAGAACGAACATTGCGATGGTGGCAGCTGAGAGCAATAAAGAAACACGAGGGACGACGAGGAAGATTAGTTAACGATAGGTTGCATGATCGGGTTGTGCTGTCCGAGGATGAATTGGCGTTTCATCCGAATACAAAGGTGCCGTTAATATTGAGGAAGTATTATGAGGAAGAAGGGCAGAGGACTTTGTTATAAAATCCGAAGCACGAAACTGGAGAAATCCTAAACAAAGCGGAGCGTTAAAAAATCCAAATGACAAAGATCAAATTTTCAATTTCCAATTTCCAATTTTCAAAGAAGCATCAAGGCTGCAATTTTCAAACAGCGAGGTAGAAAAATCTAATGTCTAATCAAATCCTAAACGGAGGAAATCCGAAACAAATTTTAAATCCTAAAAAATTTCGAAACTAGAAATAAAAAAAATAGAAAATAGAAATTGGGCTCGTGAAATCCAAATGTCAAAATCCAAATGGCAATTCAATGACAAATGCCAAAAAGTGTGAATGCGTAGATGTGACAGTGAGATAGAAGGTAATAATATAGACAAAGACTTTATATGGGCGTAGTATCGGGGGTTGCGTTCTGGCTTTGATAAGTTTGTTTAGAGGCTAGAATGCATCGTGTTGGTTCTTTTCACTACCTGGACGCTTGTTTGGTTTAAGGTGTGCTTAAACTAAGGGAGCCCCAAAAATGGAGGACGTTCACATGAGTACGAACCCCTTTTCGGTCGATGTGGTTATTTCTGGACAGGCAAAAAAGTTGTTTGAACAGCTATCGGGCCTGACCACTGAGCAAGCGCAGGAGTTATTGGAGGGTGGGTATTTCACTGCACTACGCGATGCCAAGAGGGCGGGCATTTTGCCACCTATCGGCCAAGTGCGAGACTTTCTGATGGGACGAAGGACCTTGGCGATTGTCGCTACTCCCAATTGGAAAGTCTGGAAAACCATCAGGATCGGCACAGGCATCAAGAACGGCAAAGGTTTTTGCTCGGAACTGGAGAAGGATGACTGCCGGATGGGCAGCCAGGATCGTGCCATGCTGGGTCAAAAGGTGTTTACCGTCGCTACCGAGGAGACCAAGGTTGATCTGGTCAGGCTGTCCGTCGCAGATCTGGGATTCAAGGAATGTGCCCGTTATGACGCCATCTGCGCCCGCGCCATAGAGATGGGTCTGGAACTGTGTCCGGCGGAAGTCGGTCCGCAACTTCGTTGGCAATACCCCGACCAGCCGCTTGGTGAGTGGTTGGTGATCGCAATGGAAGCCATCTGCGATTCGGATGGCAACCTCCGCGTCTTCCTCGTGTGGCACAATGACGCTGGTCTGTGGCTCCACAGCGAACACGGCTGGCTTGGCAGTCTCTGGTTTCCTGACGACCGTTTCGTCTTCCGTGCCCGCAAGCGGTCAAGGGCTGCTTGAGCTCTTGGGTCTTCTTAGACCCTTTGTCCCTTGAGCCCTTTGCAATTTGAAAAATTACATCGGGCTCTTTTTTATTCCACTGCGCAGAAAACCATGGCCGTGAGATCGTGGTTGAATCAGCCGTCATCAAGGCTTTGGCCGACAAGGTGCGAATGGAATAACCTCGCGCTGCCATTCAAAGTTGAGGGTTGCGGAGCAAAGTGGGTAGACAGTTTTCTGTTACGCGGGATTCCACCATCCCTTTGAGGGGGCGGGATGGGGTACCATTTGGAATAAGCAGGCCGGTGAAACAGCCTAATAACAGAAGGTAGATAGTTTGGGCGATGATGCACTTGCGCGTTAGCACTCGTGATGATAGAGTGCTAATTAGTAGGAGGCAGATGAATTTAGCTTGCCAGGCAGGCTATTTTCAACTATAATGTAAGGTTCATTAATTATTAATTTTTAATGTCAAAAAATATGAAAATAGAACCACTATATGACAAGGTTGTGGTAAAACCTTTGGACGCAGAGGAAGTGACGGCATCTGGTATTGTGCTGCCGGATACAGTTGATAAGGAAAAGCCGATGCAGGGAGAAGTAATAGCAGTCGGTCCAGGTAAGCGCTTGGAAAACGGACAGACAGCGCCGATGAGCGTTAAAAAAGGCGATAAAGTTTTATTCACCAAATATGCTCCGGATGAGGTGGAGATTGATAAAGAAGAATACTTAGTAATCGAAGAGGATAAGATACTGGGTATCGTCCGAGACTAAATAAATAATTTCTAATTTCTAACATTCAACTTATATATGGCTAAGAAAATAACTTTTGATGAAGCCGCCCGCGAGAAATTACGCCAAGGCGTCGATCAATTAGCGAATGCCGTCAAAGTGACGCTAGGTCCTAAAGGACGGAACGTGGTACTGGATAAAGGGTTCGGTGCGCCAATTATTACTAACGACGGAGTGACGATTGCTAAAGAGATTGAGTTGGCTGACAAAGAACAGAATGTCGGTGTTGAGTTAGTAAAGCAGGTGGCGGAGAAAACTAATGATGTAGCAGGAGATGGAACGACAACTGCGACTGTTTTGGCACAAAGTATGTTTCGAGAAGGTTTGAAGAATCTTGCCGCTGGGGCTAATCCGATGGTGCTGAGACGGGGGATGGACCGAGCAGCTAAAGTAGTAGTGGAATCACTAGAGGAGCAAAAGCGAGACGTAGCCGGTAAAGACAATGTTGCTCAGGTAGCAACAATTTCTGCCCAGGACAAAGAAGTGGGTGATTTAATCGCAGACGTGATGGAAAAAGTCACGAAGGACGGTGTGGTCACTGTGGAAGAGTCGCAGACCTTTGGTTTGGAATCGGAAGTGGTGGAAGGTATGCAGTTTGATAAAGGCTATATCAGTCCCTACATGGTTACCAACACGGAAAAAATGGAGGCGGAGCTAAAAAGTCCGGCAATCTTAATTACTGATAAAAAGATTTCAGCGGTGGCCGATTTATTGCCATTGCTGGAAAAGTTGATGCAAGCCGGTCGCAAGGAACTGGTGATTATTGCTGAGGATGTGGAAGGTGAAGCATTGGCTACCTTGATAGTGAACAAGATCCGCGGCACGTTTAGTGCGTTAGCGGTCAAGGCACCCGGTTTTGGGGATCGTCGCAAGGAAATGCTGCAAGATATTGCAGTAGTGACTGGCGGACAAGTGATTTCCGAGGAAGTCGGTTTGAAATTGGAGAATGTTGAAATCGATCAATTAGGCCAGGCCGATCGGGTTATTTCCGATAAAGATGAAACCACGATTGTGGGCGGCCGAGGAAAACAAGAAGAAATCGATGCACGAGTCAGTCAGATCAAGAAAGCCATTGAAACCGAGACGTCAGATTTTGATAAGGAAAAGCTGCAAGAGAGACTGGCTAAGCTTGCATCGGGAGTAGCGGTTATTCGCGTAGGCGCGGCAACGGAAACCGAACAAAAAGAACGTCAGCACCGAGTGGAAGATGCAGTGTCGGCGACGCAGGCCGCAGTAGCCGAAGGCATTGTGCCGGGCGGAGGTTTAGCACTGCTGGTCGCAGCTGAGAAGGTAGCCGAAGAAATCAAGAAAGAAGAAGAGAAAGGCCAAGAAGAAGCGCAGCGGGATTTTGTCACCGGCATGAGACTGGTTATGAAAGCATTGGAAGAGCCGGCGCGACAAATAGCGCTCAATGCTGGTCGGGAAGGATCAGTCATTGTGGAAGAAATTCGCAAACAGGGCTTCAAGGTTGGCTATGATGCACAAAACCACGTGTATGTGGATATGTTCGAGGCCGGCATTGTTGACCCGAAGATGGTGACGCGGTCAGCGCTGCAAAATGCGGCTTCTATTGCCTCGATTATGTTAACCACCGAAGTGATTATCAGCGATGCGCCAGAAGAGAAGAAAGAGATGGGCGGCGGTCATGATATGGGCGGCATGGGTGGTATGGGCGGCATGATGTAACATTGGCAATGAGCAGTAAAAATTTCCCCAGTTGGGGAAATTTTTATATACAGTGTTGAAAAGAGGAAGAAGGGGTGGATCGTGGGAAATCTCGGTGCAACAATTGTAAAATGCTATATCATATAAATATGGCTGAAGAGAAACAAATATTGGATATGGAAGAAAAGAATGTCTTTGCCGCGCTTTGCTACGTGGGTGTGTTGGTATTGGTGCCGATACTGGTGCGCAAAGATGACCCATTTGTTAATTGGCATATCAGGCAGGGATTGGTGGTACTCGGAGTATTAATTGTGTCTTTACTGGCGTCTGCCTGGATCGAAGTGGTCGGCAACGTACTGTTTCTAGTGGTGATGATAGTAGATATTATTGCGCTGGTGCAGGCGTTGATGGGTAAGAGCTGGAAGATACCACTGCTGGGTACTTTGGCGAGTAAGTTTCGGATTTAATCTTGAGCGGGAAGACATGTCGCCAGACGGTCCCGCTTGAGGTGTGGTAAAATTTTAAGATGAAGAAGACAAAAGACCGAGGAGTCAATCGGACTAAGATTGTTGCTACCTTAGGTCCGGCGTGTAATGCGGAAGGGACATTACGAGAGATGCTGAAGGCCGGTATGGATGTGGCGCGAGTGAATTTTTCACATGGCAGTGCGGAAACAAATTTTGCGCTGTTGGCGAAGTTGCGCAGTGCGGCGGCGAAAGAAAAACGGGAAGTAGCGGTGATGCAGGATTTACAGGGGGCAAAATTGCGGGTAGGCCGTTTGCCAGATGCAGGGCTAGAACTGCTGGACGGTTCAACGGTCGTCTTGCTGGCCGGTGCGAGCAGTGCGGAAGATGGCTTGATACCAGTGCCTTATGTAACGCTGGCTAAGGAAGTGAAGCGGGGCGATGCAATTTTGTTAAGTGACGGATTATTGGAACTGGTGGTCATAGCGGTAGAGGGCAGGAGAATACTGACGAAGGTAGAAGTAGGCGGTACATTAATTTCTTATCGCGGCTTAACAGTGCCAAACAGAGCGCTAGCCATTGAAGGTTTTACTGATAAGGATAAAGCAGATTTGATTCTGGGAATTAACAATAACGTAGATATGGTGGCGTTATCGTTTGTGCGTACCGCTGAAGATGTGCAGCAATTAAAGAAAAGAATCAATCGTTTATGCGGAGATAGCATCGAGCCGCCGCAAGTAATTGTAAAAATTGAGAAGCGGGAAGCGATCGACAATTTTGACAGCATTTTGGAAGAAGCGGATGCGGTCATGGTCGCGCGAGGTGACTTGGGACTAGAAACTGCATTTGAGCGGGTGCCGGTGATGCAAAAAGAGCTGATTGCTAAATGTCTGGTGGCAGGCAAGCCTGTGGTGGTGGCAACGCACATGTTATCCTCAATGACGCTTAAGCCGCGTCCAACCCGGGCGGAAGCGTCAGATGTAGCCAATGCTGTGATAGATCATGCGGATGCTCTCATGTTGTCGGAGGAAACTGCGATGGGCAGATATCCGGTGCGCAGCGTGAAAACAATGGCCGATATTATTGAAGCGACAGAGGAGTCATCATTGGATAATTTAAAACCGGAGCGTGATTCCAAGGGTGCGCCAACCCAACTGGCGGTAGCAGCAGGAGCGGTGGAGTTGGCGAGGCAAGTGAAAGCGGCTGCCATTCTAGTAACGACCAGGTCCGGATATTCGGCGCGGGCGGTGGCTCGGTTCAGACCAGAAATTCCTATAATGGCAGTGACAGACAGTGTTAGGGTGCAAAAACAGCTGCAGCTTAGTTGGGGTGCTTGGCCAATTTACGTAGAAGGTTATACCGAACCAGACAAGATGGTGAAAAGAGCTTTACAAATAATAAAAAAAGATAAACGAATTAGTTTGTCGGGTCAGGTGGTAGTTGTGTCTGGGCTGAAAAGCGGGCGGAGCGGCTGGGATCCAACAGTGAGGGTAGTGAAGGTTTAAGATTAAGATAGTTTTGTTTGAGTAGGACAGAAAAAAAGTTCGGTGGGGACCGAACTGGAGTTAAATGATTCAGGTTATAGGGAGGGAGATTGCCCGGTAAGTCTACGGTAGGCTTCCTCGTATTTAGCGATGGTTTGGGCAATTATCTGGTCAGGGAGTTGGGGCGGACGGCTATGTTGGTCCCACTTGGCTTCTTGGGTTAACCAATCACGAACATATTGTTTGTCGAAAGAGGGCTGGCTGTGACCCGGCTGATACTGATCGGCTGGCCAGAAGCGTGAGCTGTCTGGGGTCAGAACTTCATCGGCTAAAGTAAGATTGCCTTTGTGAAGTCCCCATTCGAACTTAGTATCAGCAATGATGATACCTTGCTTGAGGGCGTATTCAGAGGCTTGCCTATAGGCAGCTAAACTGCTTTCTTGTAGTTCGATGGCGATAGCTAATCCAAGGATAGAGTTACCGACCCATTCTTGGATTATATCAGTCATCTTCTTAAGAGAAACGTTGACGTCATGCTGGCCCGATTCAGCTTTAGTGGAGGGGGTGAAAATTGGCGCAGGTAATTGGCTACATTCGGTCAAGCCGGGAGGAAGGGCAATGCCGCAAACCGATTGTGTTTTTTGGTAGGTTTGCCAGGCGGACCCAGACAGATAGCCGCGGACGATGCATTCGATGGGGGCTATCTTGAGCTTATGTACAATCATGGTGCGACCAAGATATTGCGGATCTAGGGTTTTTTGGTGCAGAGCTTCTCTTAAGATATTGGCGTCATCTGAAATAAAGTGATTGGGGAAAATGGATAAGTGTTTGAACCAGAAAAGAGACATAGCATGAAGGATGCGACCTTTGTTGGGTATGAGAGTGGGCAGGATTTGGTCGAACGCGCTGATACGATCAGTACTAACAAGGGCTAAGCGGTCGCCGAGATCGTAAATATCCCGTACTTTACCTGATGTTCGAGAAACTGCTGCACGGTCGGTGGTGGTTGTGTCCTGGGACATAGCTGGTCTCCTGAATCAATTGGGAAGTGAACTAAAGTTGGCACGACATACATATCAGCCAACGCTGGGTTATATAAGCACGAAATCGCTTTTATGCCAATAGTTTTGTTGGTTTGATTGGGTTGTAGAATATGTGTATAGTGCTGACGTTGGAGAGGTCGCATAGTGGACTAGTGCACCGGTCTTGAAAACCGGAGTCCGTTCACACGGACCGTGGGTTCGAATCCCACCCTCTCCGCCAATTTTCACTTTTTGTGAAATCGTAAGAAACAGCCTCGGCGCAAAGCGCCTCGGCATGGTATTTTTCCGCAATTTTGAAGGCATTTTTGAAATCGGGATTTTCTTGTTGAGCGTATTTTTCGGCTTGGTTGGCGTCTTTTAGAAAGGCAATGGCAAGTTCGAACCGATTATTGCTCTTTCGCCCAAAAGCATGGATTTTTTCTTCCAAATCTTTTTTAGCGAGAATGAGCTTGTATTTTTTAGCGGTATATTCCGTTTGCGACAAATTGCCGTCCAGTTGTAAATCCAGCAAGCGATCAAGTTTTGTTTCTATTTCCACAAGCTCATCTCTCGCTTTTTGGGCGAAAGAGCTTTCCGCTTGGGCAAGTTTTATTTTCTCGTTTTCAAAATAATTGATTGAAGCATTTGCCCAAGCGGAAGACAAAGAAACTTTTTTGATTTCTTCTTTTATTTGAGAAGTGATGGCGTCCTCTCTCGCATACCTTTGCGAGCAAGGATTTTTCCGTTTGGTGCAACGGAGATAGTTATGACCTTTTTGTGTTTCGGTGGTAATGAAACAACCACATTCTCCGCAACGGAAAAATCCTCTAAAAATGTAAGGTTTGAGTTTTGGCGATTTCGGCTTGCTTTTGTTCACCATCACTTCTTGAACAGAATCAAAAAGTTTCTTTGTGATAATCGGTTCATGCTTTCCGTCATACAGTTCGCCGTTATATTCAATCATGCCGTAATAGATTTTATTTTTGAGCATATACTGATAATTGGAGACGGAAAGCATTTTGCCTTTTTTGCCAACCAAGCCCAAGGAATTGATAATCTTTCGGATTTGAGCGAGGGGGTATTCGCCAGTTGAGTACATTTCAAAAGCCCGCTTGATATACTTTGCCTTTTCGCAATTTCTGGCGAATACCCCTCTTTATATTTTCCGAAAGATTATCCACATAATATTTTGATTGCCCAAAAGCGATGGACAACATAAATTTTCCCTGTGGTGTCGGATCAAACCAAAAAGTGGGGAATTTTAGCGTGGTAATTTTGCCTGTATCTACAAGATAAATTATTCGTCCGCCGTCTATGCTATTTCGAGCAAGGCGGTCAGGGTGCCACGCTAAAATTCCCTCGGCTTCATTTTTTTCTATGCCTGCTATCATTTCGTTAAAAATTTCTCGTCCGGGTTCTTTGGCAGTTTTGCTTTCCACAAATTCATGGACGATATTCAGGCCCTCTTTTTTGGCATATTCTCGCAATTCAAACATTTGCGCCTCAATACTCAAAACCTGCCTTTCGGGTTCGTCCGTGGATTTGCGGGCATAGAGAAAAATCTTTTTGGTT
>Ga0209211_10011793_pt1 | contig 11121 bp, 16 predicted proteins | sample RifGroA2_FD_183992 | JGI IMG/M metagenome (GOLD analysis project Ga0209211, IMG submission 183992) | Groundwater microbial communities from Rifle, Colorado, USA - Groundwater A2 (SPAdes) (version 2) | ecosystem: Environmental > Aquatic > Deep subsurface > Groundwater | place: Rifle, Colorado...
AAGTGACGCGCGTCTGCCCAAAAAAGACCATGGTGATGGTCGAGGGCGTGGGCAAGCGCATCAAGCACCAAAAGCCGCGCAAGGAGGGTCAGGCGGGGCAGATTGTCGAAAAGTTCCACCCCATACACGCAAGCAAGGTGGCGAAGAAATAATATGAAACTCATTCAGGAACAACAGAAAACCGCTTTTGACTCGCTCAAAAAAGAGTTCGGGTGGAGCAACCTCATGCAGGCCCCCAGGGTGGAAAAGGTGGTCGTCTCGGTGGGGGTGGGCCGCATGACTAAAGAGAAAGGCCGCGTAGAGACAGTGGCCGACCGGCTGGAGAAGATTACCGGCCAAAAGCCGGCCTCCCGCGGCGCCAAGAAGGCCATTTCCACCTACAAGACGCGCGTAGGCGACAAGGTGGGCTATCAGGTGACCCTGCGCGGCGCGCGCGCCACCGACTTCCTCAACCGGCTCATCCACATTGCGCTCCCGCGCACCAAGGACTTTAAGGGCATCAGCACGAGCGCTATCGACGAGATGGGCAACTACACGCTCGGCATCAAAGAGCACTCGGTCTTCCCCGAGACGGCCGACGAAGACATAAAAGACGTCTTCGGCTTGGGCGTAACCGTGGTCACGACCGCAAAAAATAAAAAAGAAGCGGAGGCGTACCTGCGCCACCTCGGCTTCCCGTTTAAGAAGTAATTTTGCCGGTAAAGTTGTACAAGAATCGGACACGGGTCTAAAAGATGTACAAGTTTTTGGAAAAGAAAAACCCCCGGAGTTTGATCCGGGGGTTGCACATGTTGTGTCGCGGTGACGTCTAGCTAGCGAAGAGCTCGTCCAAGCGCACGCACAAAGTTGTAGCGCACCGCGAGAAAGCGGTACTGCTGCAGGGAAAGGTGCGTGCAGGCGCCGCCGAAGAGCGTCAGCAGAATGACCGCAGCCGCAGAGACGGAACGCGCGGTCGGCAGGTCACCATGGTAGGCGATGTAGTAGTCCGGCGGCACAAACAAGTATAGTGCGTGTGCAACGACCGCCCCAAACAAAACGAGGGCGAGGCCCAACAAGGCACTAGCCTGGAGCTTTGTGCTCCACCGCCAGCTACGATAACGCAGCCGTCGGTTGATTAATCTCAAGTAGCTTTCCATTACAGTCCTCCGGGTGGCGCTCCCTGCGTTTACAAAGAGCCGGTGAAGTCCTGTTGTCATATTACCTCTTATATAACTATTTGTCAAATCTAACTTTTATAAAAGAAAAATCCCGCTGCCGGATGGCAGCGGGATTTTGTTTTTTCTGCGAGGAACTATTTTTTGCCGGAACCGAGATGATTGTCCGGGCCATTTTTTATCGAGCTTTCGTAGCGCTCCGTGGCCATGCGGAGCAACTCGGCTTCATCGGGGGCGGGGAGGCCCTTGGCCTCGTATTCCAGCTCCCGTATACCGTTAACAATGCCCTCAATGGTGATCTTTCTTAGATCGCCCACTTCAGGCGGTATGCTTGAACTTTTGTTTTGCCCAGACACCACTCATCTCCAATAATTGTTTCGGGAGTGTTTCCTATACGAATATAACCTATAAAGCCATGCATGTCAAATATTTGCTTTCTTTGGTCTGCAATGCTAGTATCTTTATCAGCCCTAGCGGGCTCCTTTTTTCTGTTAGGTCCTCCCACATATTGAGGATACCGACGGGATCACAGCCGCAAGGCACACCATATGGCAAAGAAATCTACAGTCGCACGCTCAAACAAGCCCCCGAAGTTTAAATCCCGGGTGGTGAGGCGCTGTTTCCGCTGCGGGCGCAAGCGCGCCTTTATGCGCGACTTCAGCATGTGCCGCGCCTGCTTTAGGGAGGCCGCCAACGAAGGCCTTATCCCCGGCATCCGCAAATCATCCTGGTAATTTATGGTAAACGACCCTATTTCAGACCTGCTTGTCCGCCTCCAAAACGCGTCGCGCGTGGGCAAACCCTCCGTGTCGCTGCCGTTTTCTAAAATGAAGATGGCCATCGCCGACGTACTTTCCAAAGAGGGCTACGTAGGCACTCCGGACAAGAAAAACTTCTCGCTCCAGATTCCGCTCTCGTACAAAAACGGCCAGCCGGTCATCACCGGCACCAAGCGCCTCTCCAAGCCCAGCCGCCGCGTATACTTTGGCGTGCGCGATGTGCGCCCGGTCAAACGCGGCTACGGCTTGCTCATCCTCTCGACCCCCAAAGGCATCATGACCGGCGCGCAGGCGCGGGCAGAGCGCGTCGGCGGGGAAGTACTATTTGAAATCTGGTAGATTTCAAAAAAAACCAAATAACAAATAACAAATTACAAACATGAGCCGCCTTGCAAAAAGACCAATAGCCATTCCGGCAAAAACTGAAATTACGGTTTCAGGGTCTTCGGTAATGGTCAAAGGCCCCAAGGGCTCTTTGCAAAAGCCTATCCACCGCCTGGTGACCATCGCGGTCGGGGCAGAGGGCGTGCAGGTGTCGCCTAAGGGCGAGTCATTACAGTCGCGCGCGCTCATCGGCACGTACGCCAGCCACGTCCGCAACATGATCAATGGCGTCAACAGCGGCTTCAGCAAAAAGCTCATCATCGAAGGCGTCGGCTTTAAGTGGGACGTGCAGGGCAAAACGCTCAACCTCGCGCTCGGCTTTTCCCACCCGGTTACAATGGCCATTCCCGAGGGGCTCACGGTCAAGGCCGACAAAGGGGCGCTTACGATAGAGGGCTTTGACAAAGAGGCGGTAGGGCAGTTTGCGGCTAATGTCCGGGCTTTAAAAAAACCCGAACCGTATAAAGGGAAAGGTATAAGGTATGAAGGGGAGGTTATCCGCCGCAAGCAGGGCAAGAAAGCCGCGTAATACTATATGAAAACTAACATCCAACGCCGCCACACCCGCATACGCGCCAAAGTTAAAGGCACTCCCGAGCGCCCGCGCCTTGCCGTGTACAAGTCCAACCGCTACCTCGAGGCGCAGGTCATCGACGACGAGGCGGGGAAGACGCTCTTTTCCGCCAAGATGGACGACGCGGTCGCGCTGGGGACAGAGGTAGCCAAGCGCGCCAAAACAAAGGGGATAAACAAAGTGGTCTTTGACCGCGGAGGCTTCCGTTACATTGGTGCTATCGCACTACTCGCTGATGCCGCGCGCAAGGGCGGTCTGGAATTTTAAAATATATGGCTGATGAACAAGAAATAATGATAGAGGCTGTACCGGTGGCCGCGCCGGAAGCGGCCGCACCGAGGGACGCGCGCCTGCCTGCCGGCAGGCAGGGTCGCGGCGGGCGCGACCAGCGCCAAGGCGGACGCCGCCAAAGCTCGCGCCCTCCGCGCGCCAAAAGCGAGTTCGACCAAAAGATGATAAACATCCGCCGCGTGGCGCGCACGGTGGCAGGCGGACGGCGCTTCTCCTTTTCCGTGGCGCTCATCATCGGCAACAAAAAGGGCCGCGTCGGCGTAGGCTTGGGCAAAGCGGGGGACACCACGCTCGCCATCGACAAAGCCGTCCGCGACGCCAAAAAGCACATGATTACGGTCAAGCTGACCAAAGACAACTCCATCGCGCACGAGGTGTCGGCCAAGTACACCGCCTCGCGCGTGTCGCTGATGCCGGCCGCCGGCCGCGGACTCGTTGCGGGCTCCTCGGTACGCCCGGTGCTCGAGCTCGCGGGCATCACCAACACGGTCGCCAAGATACACTCCGGCAGCAAAAACGGCCTCAACAACGCCCGCGCCGCGATTGAAGCTTTGAAGAGCCTCAAAGCTTAAAAATTTATGCAACTACATCAACTAAAACAAAAAACACCGAACAAAGGGTCAAAACGCATCGGCCGCGGCCGCGCCTCGGGCAAGGGCAAGACCGCAGGGCGCGGCACCAAGGGCCAAAAGGCCCGCGCCGGACACCGCATCCGCCCCGACGTCCGCGAAAAGCTCAAAAAGCTCCCCAAGCTGCGCGGATACGCCTTCGGCTCCTTCGGCGTGCGCGCCAAGGTGGTCAACCTCGACGTGCTTGAGAGCGCTTTTGCCGCCGGCGACACGATAAGCCCCGCCACCCTGCGCGAGCGCGGCGTAGTGCGCGCCCGCAAAGGCGCGTCGCTCGCGGTCAAAATCCTCGGCACGGGCGAGCTCACTAAAAAGTTTTCCGTCACCGGCTGCGCCGTATCCGCGTCCGCAAAGGCTAAAATAGAGAAGGCCGGAGGCGTCATAAACTAGGACGACTAGAACAACAAGTACGATGAATTCATTCACTCAAAAAATTTCGCTGCTTCTGCAGGACCCCCAGCTGCGCAACCGGCTGCTCTTTGTTGTGGGCGCCTTGGCGGTCTTCCGCGTGTTGGCGGTCATCCCCGTGCCGGGCATCAACGCCGCGCAGCTCGCGCTCTTTTTCAATAACAACCAGTTCTTCGGCCTGCTCAACCTCTTTTCCGGCGGCGGGCTCTCCAACCTGTCGCTGGTGATGCTCGGGGTCGGCCCCTATATCACCGCCAGCATCGTCATGCAGCTGCTTACGCTCATGATTCCGGCGCTCAAACAAATGTACCAGGAGGAGGGCGAGGCGGGCCGGGCCAAGTTCAGCATGTACAGCCGCTGGCTGACGCTGCCCATTGCCGCGGTGCAGGGCATCTCCTTCCTTATCATCCTCGAGCGCTCGGGCGTCTTGCCCTCGCTCGGACTCTTTCCGTTTACCGTCAACCTCATCACGGTGGTCGCCGGCTCGATGCTCCTGATGTGGATCGGCGAGCTTATCTCCGAGTACGGTCTGGGCAACGGCGTTTCCATACTCATTTTTGCCGGCATTGTCGCCTCGCTGCCCAGCCAGGTGAGTCAGGTGCTCTTCTCGTTTGACGCCTCGCAGGTGCCGGTGTACTTGGCCTTTATCGCCGCGACGCTCGCGGTCACCGCGGCGGTGGTGTACGTCACCGAGGCGGAGCGCCCCGTGCCCGTCACCTACGCCAAGCGCGTCCGGGGGATGAAGTTCTTCGGCGGCGCCTCGACCTACCTCCCGCTGCGGCTCAACCAGGCGGGCGTTATCCCCATCATCTTTGCGCTCTCGTTCCTGCTTGTGCCGCAGATGTTCGCGAGCTTCTTCCAAACCAGCTCGCAGGCGTGGCTCGCCAACTCTTCCGCCTGGATACTCGGCATCATGCAAAATCTGCCGCTCTATGGCGCGCTGTACTTTATCCTCGTGTTCCTCTTTACCTACTTCTACACGATGGTGACCTTTGACCCGCACATGATAGCGGAAAACCTGCAGAAAAACGGCGCCTTTGTCCCCGGCGTGCGGCCCGGCCCCAGCACTGAAGGCTACCTCGGCAACGTCATCACGCGTATCACCTTTGTCGGAGCGCTCTTTTTGGGCCTCATCGCGGTCCTGCCTATCGCCATGCAGTCGCTGACCGGCATCACCTCGCTGGCGCTTGGCGGCACCGCGCTCCTCATCGTGGTCCAGGTCATCCTCGACCTCGCGCGCCGCATCGACGCGCAGATCTCCATCCGGGAGTATTAATTTCCCCGTGCTTTTGTTAGAGTAGGGAGCGTGGACACTATAAACACTTTTTTGATGATGGGGCGCCCGGGCTCGGGGAAGGGCACGCAGGCTCGGCTGCTGGCCGAAAAGATAGGCGCGGAGGTGTACTCCTCCGGCAACCGCCTGCGCGAGATGGCCAAGGGACAGGGGTTTGTAAATCAGAAGATTAAATCGGTCATGGAGAGCGGCGACCTCTTGCCTGCGTGGATATCGTCCCATTTGTTTGTAGAAGCATTACTCGGCCTCTCTGAAAGCGACGGGATAGTGTTTGAGGGCGCGTGCCGGACCCTGCCGGAGGCGGAGTCTTTTGACGAGACTGCCCACTGGCTGGAGCGCCCGTACAAGGCGGTCTTTCTGATGATATCGGACGAAGAGGTGGAAAAGCGCTTGTCGCTGCGCAAGGGGGCCGAGGGTCGCGCGGACGACGCCTCCGACACGGTGGAGCGCCGCATCAAAGAGTACGAGCAAAAGACGGCCGCCGCGGTCGACTTTTTTAAATCGCGCGGCGTGCTGCTGCAGATTAACGGCGAGCAGACCCGCGAGGCAGTACATGCCGATGTGCTCAAAGCCGCCGGACTTTCATGATAGCGACCACGCCGGAAGATTTTAAAAACCTCCGCACCGCAGGCAAGATTTTGGCCGGCGTGCTTGCCGACACCGCCTTGCAGGTGCGCGGTGGCATCAGTACCGCCGAGCTGGACCTCTTTGCCGAGCACGCCATCCGCGCGCGCGGCGGCGTGCCCAGCTTTCTTGACTACCAGCCCGAGGGTGCCGCGTACCCCTACCCGGCGGCGCTGTGCGTGTCCATCAATCACGAGGTGGTACACGGCATCCCGCGCGCCGAGCGCAAAATAAAAGACGGCGATATCGTCTCGCTCGACCTCGGACTCTCGTACAACGGTTACTTTGTAGACGCGGCACGGACCGTGTATGTAGGGAAAGAGCCGGACGACAAAGCAAGAATACTTATCGACGGCACCAAAGAGGCGCTCGCTACGGCGCTGGGCGCCACGCGCGTCGGCGGCCACGTGGGCGACATCGGCGACGCGGTGGCGCGCATTGCGCGCGCGCGGGGCCTAGGGGTCGTGCAGGACCTCGGCGGCCACGCGGTCGGCCGCGCCGTGCACGAAAAGCCTTTCATCCCCAACGAGGGCAAGCACGGCGAGGGCGAGAAAATAGTTTCCGGCATGGTGCTGGCGATAGAGCCGATGCTCGCCGAGGGCAAGGGCGAGGTTGTCGTCGAGGACGATGAGTGGACGCACTCGATGGCCGACGGCAAGCGCGCCGCGCATTTTGAAGATACGGTAATTGTGACGGAAAACGGCGTCGAAATTCTCACCCAGTAGTAGAGCAAGCACACTACTGGGCAGGCCCAGTGTGATTTGCATATTACTGAAGGGCGTTGTAAGGTAAGGCGCAATGCATCCCAAGGAAGAAAAAACGTTTGTCATCATCAAGCCCGACGGCGTACGCAAAGGCCTTATCGGCGAGGTTATCCAGCGCTTCGAGCAGCGCGACCTCAAGGTGGTCGCGCTCCAGATGTTCCACGCCTCGCGCAAGGAGATGGACAATCACTACCCCAAGGATGAAAAATGGGTCCGCCGTTTGGGGGAAAAGACCATGGCCACCTACGCCAAGTACGGCCACGACGTTAAAAAAGACTTCGGCACCTCCGACCTCACGCGCGTCGGCAAGACCGTGCGCGGCTGGCTTTTGGACTTTATGTCCTCCGCGCCCATGGTCAAGATGGTCGTGCAGGGCGTGCACGCGGTGGACATGGTCCGCAAGATTGTGGGGCCCACCATGCCGTACCTTGCCGAGATGGGCACCATCCGCGGCGACTTTTCCAACGACTCGCCGCTTAACGCCAACGTCGAACGCCGCTCGGTGTACAACCTGGTCCACGCATCAGAGACCGCTGAGGAGGCCAAGCACGAAATCCAGCACTGGTTCGGCAAAAAGGCCCCTCTCTACAAATACAAGCGCTTCGGGGTTGACGAGTAAAGCTCCGCAAAAGCAGGTCTGCGGGAGTACGGATAATTTTTTGCTAAAAATTTCCTCAAGTCTCGCGCCGTCGCACTTGCGAAGCCTCCCGCATACCTCTTTTGCTCCGTCCCGTTCTGCGGTACTGTTTCTGTAATGACTAAATTTATTTTACTTGGCGGGTATCTTTCCAAAGCAACGGATGGCGGTAAAGCTTTTATAGAAGAATTGGTGACGGGGCACGGAGAGTCGCCGAAGGTGCTCATTTGTCTTTTTGCACGCCTGCAGGAATTCTGGCCCGATATATTTGCAAGAGAGGAGCAGTCGTTCAAAGCGTACCTTCCTGACAAAACACCGGAGCTACGGCTTGCCAAGCACGATATATTTGTCGAGCAAGTTCGGTGGGCGGATGTTGTATATTTCCGCGGAGGTTCAAGCGAAGCAATGACGGAATCTTTGGTCGAGAGGCCGGAGTGGAAGAAAGACTTAGCGGGGAAGACGATAGCAGGAAGCTCTGCCGGAGCAGATGCACTTTCGACCTATTATTACGGGCTGGATACGCGGGAAGTCCGCTCGGGCACCGGCCTACTCCCCATTAAAATGATTCCGCATTTTAAGTCTGACTATCATGGCTGGGAGTTTGACTGGGATAAAGCAGAAGCGGAACTGAAGGCATACAAGGAAGATTTGCCCATAATGGCTCTGCGGGAAGGGGAGTTTAAGGTATTTAACCGGTAATACTTGCGGTTTATTTGAGAGTGCTATACTTGCAGTAGGGTTGCGGAGGCAAAGTCCTTAGTTATAACTTTGGGCAAAGCTCGCGTCGGATCCAGTAATGCGTTTCCGCAGAGCGCCCACCTGGAATACTCCAGGACGCGCCTCCGAAATCCTACAGAGTGTCCCCTTTGGGGGACTTTCTGTTAGAATGACTACTCATGCAATCAACCCTTTATTTTTATGGCGCGGCGGGTACGGTCACGGGCTCAAATTTTCTACTGGACACCGGAAAGAACAAATTGCTCATAGACTGCGGATTACAGCAGGGGATGGGCGAGGAAAAAAATTGGGACGACTTCCCCTACGACCCGGCGGAGGTGTCACACCTGCTGGTGACGCACGCGCACCTCGACCACATCGGGCGCATCCCGCGGCTGGTGCGGCAGGGGTTTAAAGGCAAAATAATTTCCACCAAGGCAACACTCGCGCTCGCCGGCCCCTTACTTATGGACGCGCTCTCTATCACCTCGCACAGCGCCGAGCGCAGCGGCCGCGAGATGTTGTACGAAGAGGCCGACATACACCGCGCGCTTAGCCTTTGGAGCGGTATCGGGTATCACGAAAGGGTTGCCCTACCGGACGGCGTGGAGCTTGAGCTTTTTGATGCGGGTCATATTTTGGGTGCGGCGATGGTCCGGCTTTCGCGGGAGGGCAGGAGTATTGTTTTTACCGGAGACATCGGCGGCGGCAACTCGCCGCTCTTGCCCCCGACCGAAGAGGTGGCCGGTATGACGTACCTCGTGATGGAGAGCACCTACGGCGACAAAGCGCGCCCCGAGGACAAACAGCGCCGCGAGCGGCTGGAGGATGTTATAGAGGACGCGATGCGGCGCGGCGGAACGCTGCTTATCCCGGCCTTTTCCACCGAGCGCACGCAGGACCTCATGTACGAAATCCGCACCTTGATGGTGGAGAAGCGCGTCCCCTCGGTGCCGGTGTTTATCGACTCGCCGCTCGCCGACAAAATAACGCAGGCGTTTGTGGCACATCCGGAGTACTTTGCCCCCGCCATACGGGCGCGCATCGAGGGGGGAGAGGACATCTTTAAATTTCCGGAGCTGCAGTTTATAGAAAGCACGGAGGCCTCGCACAAGATAGACGCAGTCAAAGGACAAAAGATTATTTTGGCGGGCTCCGGCATGTCCAGCGGCGGCCGGGTGCTCGCGCACGAGCGCGTGTACCTGCCCGACCCCAACTCCACCCTGCTTATCGTCGGCTACCAGGCGGCGGGCACCATCGGGCGCCAGCTTATCGAAGGGGTCAAAACGCTGGAGTTGCATAAGGAAAGGATTCCCGTGCGCGCCAAGGTAGAAACGCTCTACGGCTACTCGGCCCACCGCGACGGCGAGGGGTTGTTGGAGTTTGCCAACAAAGCCGGCGCGGAGGTCGAAGAAATCTTTGCCGTACACGGCGAACCGGCGGCAACAGCTTTCCTCTGTCAACGTATTCGGGATTATCTAGGTATCAAAGCTACGGCGCCTTTGCTGGGTGATAAAGTTATGTTGCAGCTGTAAGTTCCAAATCTCAAGCACCAAATACCAAACAAGCTCCAAATCTCAAAATGGACACAAAAATTCCAAATAAGCCGAAGAATGATTTGGAGGAGCGGACGGCTCTGTTTGCAAAGAACGTAAGGGCTTTTGTGCGCAAGTTGCCTAAAAGTATTATTTCAATTGAGGATGGAAGGCAAGTTGTTCGGTCATCGGGTTCTGTTGGCGCAAATTATATTGAAGCAAATGAATCGTTGAGTAAAAAAAATTTCGTCGTGCGCGCAAAAATCTGTCGCAAAGAAGCAAAAGAGTCGCGCTACTGGCTCCAAATGTTCGACGACCTGCCGCCGGGGCTGTTAGGGGAGCGCGATAAACTAATTCAAGAATCCACCGAACTCCTTCGCATCTTCAGCGCCATGATTGCAAAGTTTTAGAAGGCAAACAATGAAAAGAAAGAACGAACAGGGTTTGAACGGTCGATAGTCACTGCCGCTACACAATATGGAGCCAAGGTAACAGGTACTTTATATTTTTCTATGGAATAGCAATCCGGGGCGTCTTGACCGTCCCAGACTTTCTTAAAATGACCGCTTGGGTCTTTATATGCAATAACCTCAATACCTCCACCGGAATTATCTATGGGGCCTAGACTAAATTCATAGAAGTTTCCATCTTTCCGGTAGAGATTTGCAGTACTATTTTTGTAGTCTAAATCTTTAATAACCTGAGTTTCGACTACTTTGTAAACTTCCGGATTATAGTCTTTGTCATATGCAAGTGGCTTAGTCACTAACGAATCAGCGGAAGGGGCCAAAAATAGGAAATATAAGACAATGGCTACTGCGATTCCAAAGACGGCTAGAAGCAAAAAAGCCTCTCTTTGATATCTTCTCCTCATTTAAAAATTATACCTTGTTTTTTGGGCTTGTTTGTAATTTGAGATTTGTGATTTGGATTTTATTTAGTGGTACACTAAATCCGTGGATCCCAAGCACACTCATCTGCAGATAAAAATTTGCGTTTCCGGCGCGGCCGAGACGGGGCACTGCGGCATCGACGCGTATGACAAGGGGATAGCCCTCGGCAGAGAGATCGCCAAGCATAACGCCGTGTGCGTCAACGGCGCGACTACCGGCTTTCCGCTGTGGGCGGCGATGGGCGCCAAGGAGGAGGGCGGATACACCATCGGCTTTTCGCCGGCCAACTCCGAGCGCGAACATATAGAGCAGTTCAACTTGCCGGTCGAGTACCTCGACCTTATCGTCTACACCGGCTTCGGCTACCCCGGGCGCGACCTTATACTCACGCGCAGCTCCGACGCGGTCTTGTTTGGCTGCGGGCGCATCGGCACGATACAC
>Ga0209211_10011794_pt1 | contig 11121 bp, 12 predicted proteins | sample RifGroA2_FD_183992 | JGI IMG/M metagenome (GOLD analysis project Ga0209211, IMG submission 183992) | Groundwater microbial communities from Rifle, Colorado, USA - Groundwater A2 (SPAdes) (version 2) | ecosystem: Environmental > Aquatic > Deep subsurface > Groundwater | place: Rifle, Colorado...
CGGGCGTTCTATCTTCAAAGGGAAGCGCCAGACGCGCCGAGGCAAGTATCGCTGGGATTTCCCCGCGCCGAATTTCTATCAGAGCGCATCCGGCGTGGCCGCTCCCGATATCGGCAGCCGCGACGATTTTTTCTTTCTTATGCGAATATGGCAAGCCGAACATTGCATAACATTATAACGCACAAAATAGTTGGTGTTAGGCAGTCTGACTGCTATTTAGCAGTCAGACTGCCAAGTAGTAAGTAGTAAGGAGAAAATACGGTAACAGAAAGGCCGCCCGTACATATTGTGTTTCGGCGGCCTCTTCTGCATTTCTTGATGCAGGTTACTTCTTCCTGTTGCCTTTTTTCACCGCCGCGGCGAGCCGCGTTTTTTCCGCCGCCCTCGCCTGTATCTCGAGTGTCGTTGGAAAATTCGGCCTCAAAAGCACCGAACGGCCATGAAAGCACAGAGAGAGAGTTGTCAAGGACGATTGGAATTGATGGAATTAGGCAGTCTGACTGCCATTAAGCAGTCAGACTACCTCAGCAGTTTTGTTTCGCGTTATTGCAGCACCGCTTTGATGCGCCTTATGCCAGATGCCACGGCCTCTTCTTTCAAGATTTTGAACGCGCCTAGCTCCTTCGTATTGCCCACGTGAGGTCCTCCGCAAAATTCTATTGAGAATGCCTTATCAAATTGCGGATTTTCAGGCGTGGCATTTTCCGGCCCCACTGAATATACGGAAACCATATCGGGATATTTCGCTCCAAATTCCTGCTGTGCGCCAAGTTTCTCGGCTTCTTCCTTTGGAATAGTGGAGCAAATTACTGGAAGCTCTTCGCGGATTTTCTCGTTCACTATTCTCTCAACCTCTTTAATTTCCTCCGGTCTCATTTTTTCTGCGTGGGAGAAATCTATGCGCAGGCGCTCGCTCGTGATGTTGCTCCCCCTCTGCTTCACGTGTGCGCCAAGAACGATTTGCAACGTCTTCAATAATAGGTGGTGCGCGGTGTGTAGGCGCGTGGTGGTAACTGAAGTGTCGGCCAAGCCGCCCTTGAATTTTTGCTCCGAACCCGCCCGCGACATATCTTTATGTTTTTCCATGAGCGCCCTGAATCCCATCTCATCAACCGACTTACCGCATTCCTCCGCCATTTCAAGCGTCATCTCCAGCGGGAATCCGTATGTGGTGAAAAGCATGAATGCCTGCTCGCCGGAAATATTATCCGTAACCATTTTTTCAAACTCGCGCGTTCCCTGCTCAAGCGTGTGGGCAAATTGTTTTTCTTCCTGCCAAATCTCGCGCGTAATATTTTCATATACCTCCTCGCCATCCAGCTTTGTGTACCAGCCCTTATACTTTTCAATGACAATAATCGCACAGCGGACAAGTTCATTCTCTTTTTCCTGCCCTTGGGCGCACCCCAAAGCTATCGCATGCTGCGCGGCGTGGCGGATGAGCCGACGCAAAACGTATCCGCGGTCGGTGTTGGATGGCTTAACGCCGTCCGCAATCATAAAGGTCGCCGCGCGTATGTGGTCGGCGATGATGCGGAAGCTTTTCGTGTACCTGCTGTCGTCGTAGGATTTGCCGTTCGAATAAGATTCCAGAAGCGCGATGAGCTCTTCAAACACGTCCGTTGTGAAAACGTCTGGATTATCATTTTTGGCCGCCGCTATCCTCTCCAATCCACCGCCGAAATCCACGTTCTGTTTCGGTAAGAGTGTGAAAGAGTCATCGGCTTGTTTAATGTATTGCATAAAAACAGCATTGCCAATTTCCAAAAACCGCCCGCACTCGCAGTTCGGGTGGCACTCTTTTCCATACTTTGCATCATGCGGGGTCCCAAAATCATAAAACACTTCCGAGTCCGGCCCTCCCGGCTCGCCCTCCGGCATATTCTCCGGCGTCCCCGCCCTGCTCCACCAATTTTTGCTCGCGTCGTAATAAAAAATGCGTCCGCCTTGCATGCCGAGCCGGTACCCGTCCTCCGCGGAACCGAGTGCGACCTCTTTCGCATCAACTCCCTTTTTCTCAAAAAGCTCTTTCCATATCGCAACCGATTCCGTGTCGCGCGGAATCCCGTTTTTCTCGTCTCCAATGAACGCCGTCACATACAACCGCTTCGGGTCTAGCCCAATCTCTTCGGTAAGAAATTCAAAAAGCCAAGGCAATTGTTCCTTTTTAAAATAGTCGCCGAGCGACCAATTGCCGAGCATCTCAAAGAATGTTGTGTGGCGGTTGTCGCCCACCTCGTTTATGTCCAGCGCCCGAAAGCAGGTCTGCGAATTCACGAGGCGGTCTCCCGCCGGATGCTTCTTTCCTAATAGGTACGGAATTAGCGGCTGCATCCCGCTTCCCGTGAAAAGCGTCGTCGGGTCGTTCTCCGGAATGATGGGCGCCGAAGGAATAATCACATGCCCCCGCTTCTCAAAGAATTCCAGATACTTCGCCCGTATCTCGCTGATGCTCATAGTTGCAGATTATACACTGTTTTGTGATGTCGATGCTTGTGGACACCCTTGCCATTCCTATTCTCTGTATCATCGTAGCAAGTCCGGCCGGACTTGCTACGATGATATCTTACATCAAACACTATGAGAAGCGACGTCTCATCGCATTGCCTCAACAGGGATAAAACGATAGTATTGCACAACTGTGAAATATCACGTCCATACTTTGCAAAACGGCCTGCGGGTTGTGCTCGTGCCGATGGCGGGCGCCAAGACGGCGACCGTTGTGGTAATGGCGGGCACGGGCTCGCGCTATGAGGACAAAAAAGAGAACGGACTCGCGCACTTCCTTGAGCACATGTTTTTCAAGGGCACGAAGAAGCGCCCGAGCGCGCGATTGATAAGCGAGGAGCTTGATGCGCTGGGGAGCGTCTACAATGCTTTTACCGCAAAGGACAGGACTGCATATTATGCAAAAGTAAGCAGCCGATATCTGGACACGGCGCTTGATGTCATTAGTGATATCTTCCTCAATTCAACTCTACCCGGCAAGGAAGTCGCAAAGGAGCGCGGAGCTATCATTCAAGAAATTGATATGTACGAAGACATGCCGATGCGCACCATAGACAATGTCTTTGACGAGCTGATTTTTGGGGGCGAGCATCCTTTGGGGCGGACTATTCTTGGGCCGAAGGAAAATATCCGCACATTCATGCGCAAGGATTTTGCGAGCTACCTCAAGCATCACTACACGCCGGAAAATACGGTGGTGTGCGTGGCGGGTGCGATATCGGAGCAGAAAGTTCTCGGAACGGTTAAAAAGTCGTTTGGACGTGTCAAGAAATCTCCGGGGCCAAAATTCATTCCGTTTGAAACTATGCAGATTAGCCCGCGCGTGGCGATAAAAGAAAAGAAAACCGACCAAACACAATTGATGATTGGCGTGCCCGCGTATCCGTATGCGCACAAAGACGAATATGTTTTGGAAGTCCTTGCGACGGTTTTGGGCGGCGGGATGTCTAGCCGGTTGTTTTTGGAAGTGCGCGAGAAGCGGGGCCTCGCTTATTCCGTGCACGCGATGGTGGAGAAATATCCCGACACCGGCTACCTTGCGGTGCAGGCGGGAGTGGAACATGGAAAACTGGAAAAGGCCGTCTCAACAATTCTCAATGAGTTCCGTAAAATCAAGAACGTGAAAGTCTCCGATGCCGAGCTCAAAAAAGCAAAGGCGCACATTAAAGGCACGCTGACGCTCGCACTGGAAACGAGCGACGCTGTCGCCGCTCACGCCGCCACTTCGCTCATATCTTTAGGCAAAATCCGCACGTTGGAAGAAATAATCAAAGGTATAGACAAAGTGAAAGCGGGAGACGTAATGCGTGTAGCTAAAGACCTGCTCAAAACGGAAGGACTGAATCTGGCCATCATCGGCCCAAAGGCACATAAGGAACAACTGCTCTCGCTATTACACGTGTAAATTAGAACTGGCCATCCCCTCGCAATTAGGACGGCCAGTATTGTTCGGTATCAGGATTATTCTCGCCGCTGATACCGGATATCCAGTGCTTGGAGAAATTCCACAAGCCACTTCTCCGAGGGCTTAGATGCGGCCATAATAAAGGTCTGCTCGAGTGCCTTGTCGAGCACCCAGACCTCTTTTTCCAATTTCGCCATCTGGCGCTCGAGTCGCGCCAGCCGCGCTTCGTGTGTTACCACGGACGACCGATTCGTTCGTGACTTACTTCTAGATTTCATCGCATTTACTCCCAAAAAAGACCTAAGAAACTAGGTCGACTGGGGGCAGTATCCCAAAGCCCAGAGAGAGAGTCAATCGTTTGAATTACAACCAATCAATCGGCTTTTTGTCGTGAGCCACAAGAAACTCATTCGTTTTGCTGAAAGGTTTGGAGCCGAAGAAGTGAGTCCGTCCGTGTGTATAAGTAAAATCAAAGTCCCCAATCTGCGCGGGTCAGGCCGGACTGAACAATCATACCGCTTAGTGTCTTGGGCTTGAATGCCTTGCTACCGTGATAGGGAACCATTACTTGATACGTGCGTCCGTTGAGAACACGGATATAGTAATGATGGCTACTGTCAATGTAGTTGCGAAAAAATCCGTGCTCCTTGAGTATCTCAACTACATCCTTGTACGTCCAATTGAAGACCCCTCTGGTCATACTCGAGGCCTTAACCTAAACGCACATTACACCAAAATATTTTATCTGAATCGGTGAAGATATCGGTTTTTTTGACTGAAGATTATGCCACATCGTTTCATACTCTTGCGCAGCCAATTGGTTAAGAGCATATGGAGCATCGGTGCGCGCCCCTTTAATTTTCTTCAGCGATTCTACATAGCCCTTTATCGCTTCCTGCAAATCAAAGTGAACGACTTCATATTCATCACCTTCAACGACAATATTAAATTCCAAAGCTACACCGTACCAAGTGTTACCCTCTTTAAAGACTATTGTCCGAACCCGCCCCTTTTTCGTTGTATTCATATGGCGTAGCATAGCACATTTCTGCTTTTTGCGTGTAGATAGAAAAAGTCCATAAAAATGTGGGCGATACCATGCTTCATTGTGCTATCACGCCACTTGAAGTTGTAGGAGATATTTACAACCAATCAATCGGTTTTTTGTCGTGGGCCATTAGATATTCATTCGTTTTGCTGAAAGGTTTGGAGCCGAAGAAACCTCCGAAGGCAGAGAAGGGCGAGGGGTGCGCGGATTCAATGACGAGATGCTTGGTGCGGTCTATTGAGCCGCCCTTGGCTTTGGCGTAATTGCCCCAGAGTATGAAGACAAGCTGCTCCCGCTCATCGGAAAGCTTGCGGATGACGGCGTCGGTAAGTTCTTCCCATCCCTTCCCTTGGTGCGAGCCGGCATTGTGTGCGGCTACAGTCAATGTCGCGTTAAGCAGGAGCACCCCCTGCTTCGCCCAGCGCTCTAGGTCGCCGGTTCTGTTTTTGAGCGGTTGGCCGAGGTCGCTTTCAATCTCTTTGTATATATTTTGTAGTGACGGCGGCAGAGGCACTCCCTCGTTCACGGCGAAGCAGAGACCGTTCGCCTGTTTGGGGCCGTGGTACGGGTCTTGCCCCAGAATCACGACTTCAGCTTTATCAAATGGACACAGTTCAAAAGCGCGGAAAATATTCTTAGGCGGTGGGTACACAATGGAGTGTTGATATTCGCCTTTGACGAACTCCCGCAAATTCTTGAAATAATCCTGCCCAAACTCATCTTTAAGCGCCTCTTTCCACGAGCTTTCTATTTTGATATCAGTTTCTTTTTCTTCTGCGCCCATACCCGCTTAAATCCCCAGCGTGCCATCACCGCCTGACTTTTTGGGAGACTTTTTTGCAAATGCAAGCATTTTCTTTCCTATCGTCTCGCGATATTTGCAATAATCGCACTCGGCCGATGCTTCGGGCAGTTCGTCGCTGTCCAAACATCTTTTCAATTCAACAAGTTTTCCTTCCACCCACGAGTCGTCGCCCTCGTATGCCACAAGCGTTACCTCAAACTCAAGCACGCCGTCAAACGCCTTTTTGTCTCTCCCCGCATTTGCGTAGACAAAGTATCCCGTGTCGGAAACTTTAAAACCGTTTTGGCGGAACAGCCATTGGTATATTTCCATCTGCCGTTTGTAGCCGTCGTGCCAATCTTGATCAAGCGCAGTAATCTTTTCGTCTTTGCTCGTGGCCTTGTAATCCACGATGATGAGTTCCCTATTGGGACGTACCCACACATCGTCCACGCCGCCGCTTACGAGCAGTCCCGATTTATGTTTCCACTGTATTCCTTTTCGCAATGAATCACGCCACTCGTCCATGCGCGGGTCGGCAAAAGGCACGGCATCCAACCCATATGCTTTCATGAGGGGGTGCGTTGTCTTATCCGCACGATGAGTATCAAATTCTTTTTTGAGAAGCGCATCAACCGCGCTGTTGAGATTAAACGGAAATCCGGGCGGGCGGGCGGTGCCGAGCTTGTTGTCTATATAAAAACAGCGAGGACACTCAAGAAAGAGGGCGATTTTTGAACGGGAAAGCCGAAATCGTTCCCCGCCGTAGTTCCAATTCGGGTTTCTGTCGGGTTTGTAGTAGTTACTCATCGCGACAGTATAACAGAGAAGACGTGTGGGGTATGGCGTATAGAGTATGGCGGAATTTATGCGTTTCCCTCCATACACGATACTCTATACGCAATACTATGGGTGAGGGTCCGATTGTGGCGCTTTGACTGAAGCGTCCGGATTAGTTGCATTGGCCCCTCTGTCTTCAAACCAATGCTTGAAACGATTTTCCAAATACCACATTCCGGTAAAAACGAGCAGAGTTAAAATCGTTGTAAAGATAGCTATGCTGTACATCCCGAATCCCACCGCAATTCCGAGCGCCGCTGCTATCCACAAACCGGCGGCAGTAGTTACGCCGTGCAAAGAATCCCCGCGGAATATAATAACTCCGCCACTGATGAAGCCGATTCCCATGACTATGCCCGCTGCCACGCGCATAGGATCAAAATTTACTATTCCGAGATACGCCGTGTTTGTGTAATTCGCCGTAATAATCAACAGACACGCCCCAAGGGCGACAAGGCCGAATGTGCGCGTTCCGGCCGCCTGTCGGGCCATAACCGCACGTTCCGTTCCTATAGCTCCCCCCAAAAAGAGTGCGAGGATAAGTTTTGCAAACATTATGTAGGTTGGGTCAATAAATTGTGCAGGGTTCATATCATATAGTATAGCGTATGTAGTATGGCGTATGGCGGGCAACAGTGTGTATACTGAACTTCATCCTCCATACTCCATATTTTATACTCCATACTCTTCATTATATTCCGCATAAACGTTTGACTTCTTCAAGAACAGAGGGAATTCGCGCCGGCTTTACGCCATATTCTTCCAAAAGATGCCCCGTCTGAACGCTCTTGCAGAGCACGATCTTGTTGTCCAAAAGGTGGTGTTTCTCCCCCTCCGACAATGTCGTCAGGCACGTGAGCGGATGCACCCGTGCCTCTTCTATCATGGTCACGAGCCCGTGCTCGCGCGGATAATCCCACCCCAGAAGCGTCAGGTTTGAACATTGCGCATAGCGTATCGCGTTCCTTGTAAACCGCGTATTCGTAACCAGCCATCCTTCGTTCACTCTGGAAGAGGCGTCGGGCGCGCTCTTCAAATCTTCGTAGCGCGCGTGCACGTAGAGTGCGTCTTTGATGTCAGTCTTCCCTCCCGGCTCGTTGTGGAACTTCGCTTCAATTCCGATGCGCCTGCCGTTCTTTTCCGCCAGCACATCCACCTCGTGCGGAGCGCACCTCCCTGTGAGCGCGGCACCCGTGCGCGCGGCCCATCCGTGCGCACGTAAAATTTCGGCAAGAAATTGCTCAAATGGAAATCCGGAAGGGCCAAGAGCGAAAACCGCGCGCTTGATGGAATAGCGGGCCGCGACAGGCGTAGTCTCTTCTCTCCTCAAAATATCGTATGCATGGCGATAAATCTCTTCGGTGGTCATCTCGGGCTTTAATTCGCGTTCAACATGGGCGATGACGCGCTTCCTGATTGTCTCGCCCGCTCCGGCGCGAGTAAGCGAGATGTCCAATTTTGAAGAGTCAAACAGTTCCAATTCGCCGTCGGCTTTTGTGATAAGTATCGCGCCCGACCGAGAGAGAGATACACCTCCGTTTTGTTTTTGCGCTTGGACAGTCACGGGATGATTATACATCATGTGCCAATCAACGAATGATACGAACTACTACGAACTACTACGAATATCTGCGAATGCACAGGATGTTTATTTGTAGTTATTTGCAGATTAGAATGGATTTGTAGATTAGGATTTCTGTATTACCCCGCCGCCCAAACACCGCTCTCCCTCATACACAACGAGTGATTGCCCCGGCGCGGCGATATGCGGTTCGTTAAAAATGATTTTTGCGCCGCTCCCGGCAATTGTTATTGCCGCATCGCGCGGTTCCTCCCGATATCTCGCCTGCGTTTGCGCGTGAAGCGGCATCGCAGGAACCTCTCCAATCCAATGCATTGAATCTACCGACGCTTTTTCTCGCGCCGCGTCTTCCCGCCGCGCAGATACGCAAATTGTGTTCGCGACAACATCAACAGAAACGACATAATGCGGCACTCTCTCTACATCCTTGCCTTCAATGAGAAACCCGTGCCGCTGTCCGACCGTGTAGAGCGCTGCGCCGTCGTGGGTTCCGATGACTGCCCCTCCTCTTTCCAGTACGGCGCCCTTTTTCAGGGTTATAAAGCGGGATAAGAATTCCTTCATTGTCACATCGCCGATAAAACAGAGCCCCTGGCTGTCCGGCCGCGCGGCGACGGGGAGCGCGAACCTGTGGGCCAGCTTTCTGACCTCCGATTTCAGAAGACCCCCGACTGGAAAAAGCGCGCGCGCAAGGTCGGATTGCCCCAGCGTGTAAAGAAAATACGATTGGTCTTTATTTTTGTCCACCCCTCTCAATAATTTGAAATCTGACTTGGATTCTTTCTGCGTTAATCCGCGGTCGCCGCAGGCGACACGGGCATAGTGTCCCGTCGCAATGAAATCCGCGCCTTCGCTTTCTGCGTATTGGAGGAAACTCCCGAACTTGATGCTCCTGTTGCATAAAACGTCCGGATTCGGAGTAATGCCGCGCGAATATCCGGATATCATTTCTTCCACCACATTCTTTTTGTAATCATCTGAAAGGTCAATTTCCCGAAACGGGATTAGCAGGGACACGGCAACGCGCATCGCGTCCACTCTGTCTTCAGCCCACGTACATTCTGTAAACTCCGGCTGCCAAATCTTGATGAATACGCCTACGACGTTAAAGCCCTGCTCTTTGAGGAGCATGGCCGAAACGGCTGAATCAACGCCGCCTGACAAGCCGACAAATACTGTTTTTGACATACATGTTCCAATCTGCAAATGATACGAATGCTACGAATGACTACAAATGAAAACCATCTAACATTCGTGGTTATTTGTAGATTGGGATGTATTCGTAGATTGGCACTTTATTAGTCTATGTATTTTCTCTTATTCCGCAAATGTTCCTCGTACGTCTTGCTGTAGTAAGTCACGCCCTTTCTATCAGCCAGGTAATAGAGATATTTATGTTCAATCGGAGTGGCCGCGGCCAGAAGCGAGTCCATGCTCGGGCTCCCTATAGGTCCCGGCGGCAAACCCATGTAACGATAGGTGTTGTACGGGGAATCGCTCAAGAGGTCTTTTGTGGTGAGCTGGTAGGTCCCCTTCCCGAGTGTGTAGAGGAATGCCGCGTCAACTTGGAGCAGCATGCCGATATTGAGCCGATTCCAAAGTACGCCGGCTATTTTTTGCCTGTCTTCCATCTTCCGCGCTTCGCGCTCCAAAAGAGATGCCATTATGACGACGTCCTCAAGCGGACGCCCCGACGCCGCTATTTTGTCTTGTATTGAGGCGATTTGCGTATCAAAATTCTGCCGCATGGTGCGGATAACAAGGTCTTCGGTTGCATTCGGAAGAAAGAAATAGGTGTCGGGAAACAGATATCCTTCTAACGGCCTTGCCGCTTCCAGAAATTCCTCACTATTGAAGCGCAAAAGGCGGCCTCCAAATATCACTGCCATTTCTTTTGTGGTCGCGCCCTCGGGAATTCTTATGCGCATCGGCTCCAATCCGAATGCTCCGATGGAAATTGCTCGGGCAATGCTGAAGAGGCCGCGCGGCTCTTTGAACAGATAATCGCCCGAACGAACATCGTGTTCATGCCCCATCAAGGTAACCGCGACGCGAAGCGCGAGGGCTGAACGCACGACAGAGATTTCCTCCAATTCCCCGCTTATCTCGCTTAAAGGCTTGCCGTCGGACACAGTCACGAGTTCATTTATGGGAAAGTTGTCGGGCGGCCGCACGGAAGCGAGGTATAGATACAGCGACAATGTCCCGATAACGACGAGTATTAAAATCGTCCAGCGATTCACATCTTCCGAGCGCAAAGAAATCTTCTCCAAAAATCCCTCGTATGCGCCGAGCGCGCGCTCGGTGATTTTTTTTATGTCCAATTTATCCATACAAAATAGTAAGTAGTTAGTAGATAGTAGTTAGTAGTGAAATAGACACGGCTGAAAGCGGGCTTTGCATTTTCTACTGACTACTAACTATTTACTATTTTTTGCTAACTACTTGCTATTTACTACTAACTGCCCCAATCACATCGGCAGATTCGGAGGCGGAGAAGACTTTGTGGACGGAATTCTGCTCAACCCCGGGGTTTTCACGGACGAGCTCGGCGGATGAAAGATTGATGCGATAACTTCGGATGTCATCATATTTACCGGAGTCTCCCATGGGGGATAGAAAAAAGCCCTTCGCCTATACGCGTCAATGCACCGCCGCGTCTGCTGATTCCAGCGAAAGTCGTGCCAATCCTGCCACGGATAATCAAAAGGATTGTGCCATCTGCGCGGGCGAAGCTGGCTCATGTATTGAGGATTGGCAAAAGGACGCCATATCCAGCGCAGTCCCCAGTATGTCTTGCCGAAATCCACCGACGGAGAAATATATATTCCGCGCGCGCCGACATCAAATGGATGCTTGCCGAGGTTGCGTTCCATCGCCTCAACCTGCTGCGTCTGCTTCCATGTCGCGCGCGGACGCGCCTGCGCGAGCCGCTGTCCGGAAATCTGCTCGGG
>Ga0209211_10011800_pt1 | contig 11114 bp, 11 predicted proteins | sample RifGroA2_FD_183992 | JGI IMG/M metagenome (GOLD analysis project Ga0209211, IMG submission 183992) | Groundwater microbial communities from Rifle, Colorado, USA - Groundwater A2 (SPAdes) (version 2) | ecosystem: Environmental > Aquatic > Deep subsurface > Groundwater | place: Rifle, Colorado...
TTGATAACGCCAGTTGCCCCTTTGACCACCCGTATGGTCTTGTCCACCTCGTAGTTGATGATGGACTCTTTCTTGGACGAAGCGTTGGCACCACCTGCGCCGGCTTGGCCCGCGGCAGCCAGGGGTTGTGCCTGGCCGTTGATCGGGGCTGCCGGCTGGGGCGGCGGCTGGTTGGTCGTGGCCCCGGGCACACCAGAGGGAGGCCCAGACTGTGCGCCATTGGTGCTTTCCACCAACTGCTGGCTGCGCACCGCGCTGCTGTCCGGCGTCTGGTTGGGTTTGTGCGATTCGGTGGTGGACTCGGTCTGGGAGAAGTCCAGCTCTGCCGTAACCTGGGCCTTAACGTTCTGCTTGCCCACCAAGGGCTCCAACATATCGAGAACACGGCGGCTATAGAGTTGCTCTATTTGCTGCACATACTGGAGTTGTTCGGCGTCCACGCCTGCCAGACCACCACCATCGGTCTGGGACAGCAGTTTGCCGGTGTCATCGAGCACACTGACTGCCGATGGGTTCATCTCCGGCACACTGGACGCCACCAGATGCACGATGCCCGCCAGCTGGGTACGATCCAAGGCACGCCCAGGGTGCAGGCTCAGCAACACCGATGCCGACGGTTTCTGTTGCTCGCGGAAAAATCCATTTTGGTTGGGCAAGGCCAGGTGGACGCGGGCGTTTTGCACCGACGACAGCGCCTGAATAGAACGGGTCAACTCCCCCTCCAGCCCACGCTGGAAGGTTAGACGCTCCTGGAACTGTGTCATGCCAAAGCGGTTGGCTTCCATCATCTCGAAGCCGTTCACCGAGCTCTTGGGCAACCCCAGGGACGCCAGCTTCAGACGCACGTCGTGCACCCGGTCTGCCGGCACCAGGATAGAGCCACCGCCCTCGGTGTACTTGTAGGGAATATTGAGTGTGGTGAGCTGGGAAATGACGGCTCCGCCATCTTTATCAGCCAGGTTGGAATACAGCACACGCCATTCCGCTTGGCGCCCCATGACCAACCCAATCACGCCAATCGCCACAAACAACACCACCCCCAGGGCCAGGCGCAACCGCTGGCCCTGGTCCAAGGCAGCGAGGCGCTGGCCTAGGGTGGGGTTCACGGGGATGGTGGCTACTGCAGGCATGTGGGTGTTTCCAGCTCGTTGGGGCGCAAGTTCGCCTCTTGAATGGGCTTGATTATTCGACCCACCCCCGAAAACATTAGGACGATAAGCACGCGCTTTACCCACCAATTCAAAATAATGGCGCGTAGCCCCCAGTTATAGGATCGCTGCACCCCAATCTCCTAGGGAGAAGCAGCATGGACCTCAAACTCACCCCCGTATCAATGCCCACCGCCATCCGCCCCAACACCGGGGTGCGGCCCGCGGCGTCTGTCGCGTCGGAGGGAGTAGGTGGCAGCTTCTCCGGGGCCCTGAAAAGCGCCCTCAGCTCGGTCAGCACAGCCCAAAACGAATCCACCCGGCTCCAGCGCGAAGTGCAGATGGAAAATCCTAAGGTCAGCTTGGAGGAAACCATGGTGGCGATTCAAAAAGCGCAGATCGGCTTCCAGGCCACGCTGCATGTGCGCAACCGCATGGTGCAGGCGTATACCGACATCATGAACATGCAGGTTTGAGGCCGCCCTTGGACCTGGTTGTGATAAAAATAAGGCCCTAGCCCCCGTGGAATATGCGGGAACAGCTATTAATTTAGTAGCAAATATACGCCTCCTCGAAAGCGCCCCATGGCAGAGAACGTGATTCAAAACTACCTCGACACCAGCTTCGACCATGGGGGCTATGCGGTACAGGTAGCCATGACACCGGAGGAACACCAGGCTCTGTTCGCACGCATCCAAGCCCAGTGGACTGGTTACGGCGAGAGCGAGCCCTTTGCGTCGGTACTCTCCAGCACCGACTTCCTCAAAGACAACATCCAAGCCAGCATGCCGCTGCTGGAAGCCTCCGGCCAGGAGGTGGTGCGACGGCTGCAGGTGCTGGCCGCGCGCAACGCTGTGACACTGACCCGAGGCACCTGCCTGGAGCTGGGCTGCGGCGTGGGCCGCATCACGCGGCCGCTGTCACAACTGTTTGACCGCGTGGTCGCCGCCGATATCTCGCCCGGCAACCTGGCGGTCTGCCAGCGCTATGTGGCAGACGCCGGCGCGCACAACGTGCAGACCCTGCTGCTGCAAACGCCCGACCAGATTGCCAGCGTGAGCGGACTCGACGCCTTTGTCAGCGTCATCGTGCTACAACACAACCCGCCGCCCGTGCAATACTTTCTGCTCGACAACATCCTGGGCCAGATCAATCCGGGGGGCATTGCCTTCTTCCAGGCCGCCACCTTCAATCCGGCCTACGGCTACCAGATTGGCCAGCATCTGGCCATGGACACCGAGACCTTTGAAGGCTGGAGCCTGCACTGCCTGCCCATGCAGCACATCCTGCGACTGCTGCGCCAACACGGTATCGAACTGCTGGAGGTCGTAGAAGACGGGCAGACCGGCGGCCTGCAAAACCGATTCCACTCGCACACCTTCTTTGCCCGAAAAGTGTAGCCCGTCCGCCCGCAGGAACCCCGTATGTCCAACACATTCTTTGAGCTGATTGCTGCCACTAACGCGCCCCCGCCCCAGGGCATTCTGCAGGTCGGCGCGAGCTACGGCCAAGAGTTACAGCAGTTTCTGGACCACGGTATCACGCGCGCCGTGCTGGTGGAACCTCTGCCCGAGCCTTTTGCCTATATCGCCGACATCTGCAAGACCATGCCAGGCTTCATTGCATTCAACGGCCTGTGTTCCGACTTTTCCAACAAACCGCACACCTTCCATGTGGCCTCCAACGGTGGCATGTCCAGCAGCATCCTGCCACCCAAAAAGCACCTGGAAATGTTTGGACGTGTGCGCTTCGACCAGACTGTCGAAATCAACTCCACGACGGTGGACGACCTTACAGCTTTTCTGAAACTGCACGGCTACGGCCCCATCACCGACGCCCTGGATACGCTGTACATGGACGTGCAGGGTGCCGAATACAAAGTGCTGCTGGGCGCGCCGCGCACGCTGCAACGCTTCAATTACGTCTACATGGAGCTGATTCGCGGTGAACTTTACGAGGGCATGCAACCGCTGGCCACCTACTGCGCCCTCATGGAAGCGCACGGCTTCACGCTCAACAACCTGAACTTCAACGCCCAGCACCACGCCGAGGCGCTGTTCATCCGCAAGTCACTGCTCAATCTGTGACGGTGCCTGGGCAAAAAAAGTCTGGAGTTCCCGGTCCGTGCTCTCGCTCAGTTCACCCATGGCGCCAAGGAATTTTTCGACGATGGGACCGATGTGCTTGAGCGCACCGTGTCCATAGTCGTCGGCACACCACTTGATGAAGTAGGCCCCCATCAACGAGGCCTTGTAGATCTTGCGGACCTCGACCGGGAAATTCGCACAGGCCAGATCGGCTACCTCGCTGATGTAACGAAACTGCAGGTTCATCACCCGGATCATGGCCACCTCGTCATCGGGTGACATACCCAGGTGTTTCTTCAGGTGCTCGGGCGCATCCTCCCCGGGACGCGGAATCGTTTCCACGCCCGAGATGCGCTGGTAAAAGATTGCATCCGGCACATAGATCACATCGCCGAGGGTCGATATTTCGGCCACCATGAGCACATCCACCCCCGGGCACTTGTAGCGAAACCGCACGGCCCGCACGGTGGCTGCAGGCATGAGGCCATGGATGGCCACATTGCTGGTGGTCAGCGTGAGAATGCTGAATGGGTTGAAGGCCTTGTAGTCGCCGATGAGCTGGGGCGTCTTGCCCGTGTACTCGCCGATCACTTCGTCCTTCTTGCTCAGACCCAAGCCTTTGCCACAGACCAGTGCAGCCGACGGGTTGGCCACATAGCCGGCCACCAGGCGCTCGACATAGCGCTTGTCCATCCAGTCGTGCCCACCAATATGGATGAAAAAATCGACATCGAGCTGCTGCAGACGCTCCCAAATGAAGGTCATGTGGTCCAGCGAAGCACAGTGCGCAGGCGGCGTCCACAGCTGGATGTTGGGAAAGGCCTTGATGTAGGTGTCGATGATCTCGCGCGAATTGTCCGTGGAGAAATTGTCCGAGATGATGAGGGCGATGTCCGGGTGCGTCTGGTTCAACACGGTGTTGATGGTGTTGGCCAGGTACTTGCCCTCGTTGTACACGGGCATCCAGAAGACGACTTTGGGCATGGTTTGAGTCCAGCGGTACAGGGGGTTCGGTGTCAGGCGACGCCGGCACCACGCTTGGCTGCCAACAAGGCCTTAATCTGCCCGCCCAGCTGGATCTGGCCCTGGATGATCGCATCCACACCGGGCTGCACCGCAAAGGCATTCAGCGTCGAGCCAAAGGTGGCGAAGTGGTGGTTGTAGCGCAGCAGGTAGAGCGACACCGCGCTAGTGCGAAACAGCTCCTGCGCGATCGGGGGGTAGCCGACCGAGGCTTGGTCGATGATGTCGGACAGCCAGGACAACTGCACGTACATGTCATTGGCAGCCGCCGTATCGCCCGAGGCATCGGTGAAATGCTTCTGCAGGTAGTTGGCCGAGGGCGGCGAGCGCCGCAGATACATCTGTGCACCCATGATCGGCGTGATGGCCCCATGCACGGCGGCTTCGGCCACGTACAGGTGGTCGCCGCCCACGCAGGGGTAGCGAAACGCCACCTTGCGGCGTACATCGTGGCGCCACAGGCCGAAGATGGGCGTGTTGTACATCAGCGAGAGCAGCGTGAGGATGGCATCGAAGGGGCCATTCATGTGGCCCGACTCGTGGCACACGGGCCAGCGGCGCGTGGCACGGTCCTGCTCGTCGATCTCCAGCGAGTCGCGCTGGTAGGCAATGGCACAGCCTGGGTTGGCGGCAAGGTGTGCCACCGAGGACGACAGCACGTTATGCGAGAGCATGTCATGCCCGCCTACCATCATGCTGGCGAAGTAGTCGCCACGGCTGGCGTGGTCGGCCACAAAACAGAGGTTGCCATGCGAGTTCAGCTTGGTCTCGGGCCGGATGAGCTGGATGCGCCCATCCGTCGCCGCGAGCCGCTGCAGAATGGCCAGCGAACCATCGGTGGAATGGTTCTCTGAAATGATGAGGTCGAAATCAGGGTAGTCCTGCGCCAGGATCGAGGACACGGTTTTCTCGATATAGGCTTCCTCGTTGTGCAGAGGAATGAAGATCGCAAGCTTGCTCAAAGTCATCGGCCCTCAACCACGCGCCATCAGATGCGCTTGAGGTAACCGTCGGGTGCGACCGAGACCTGCAACTTGGCGTCGATCGCCTTGTCGATCTCGAAGCCCGGGTTGCTCTTGAGGTACTCCCACACGGCCGTCTTGGGGTTGTCACCCGGGCCCCAGGGGCGGTCGGGAAACATTTCCTTGGGCAGGTCTTCCACCACGGTGTCGAACACCACGCAGTAGCTGCCCTTGCTGGTCAGGTGCGCATAGGCCTGCAGTTCCGCCAGCACGTGGTCGTGGGTGTGGTTGCTGTCCAGGCAAATCAGGATTTTGGAGTACGGGGCGGCAATCGCATGCACCTGTTTGACCATGTCGGGGTCAATGCTGGAGCCCTGCAGCATCTGGATGCGTGAGGCCATAGGGTGCGCCTCGATGGCTTTGCGGTTGTGTTCGCGAATGTCGATGTCAATGCCCAGCACCTTGCGTTTGGACTTGCGCGGGTCGATGGTCGTTCCGGACTCAATCGCATCGCACAGGTCCAGCTGCGCCAGCATGGAGGCGCTGAAAATCAGCGAGCCGCCGTGAGCAATGCCGGTTTCGATGATCAGGTCCGGCTTCACCTCCCAGATCAACTCCTGCATGGCCACCATGTCCTGGGGGTACTGGATGATGGGGCGGCCCTGCCAGGCAAAGTTGTAGGAGTACCTGGCGGCGATGGACGTGCGCAGGAACTGCGTGGAGCCTTGCGCCAGGGCCGGGTCCTTGGCCATGGCGGCTATGTTGTTTGCAACTTCTTGCTGAAAATCACCCATGATCCACCTCGATGTATTTGAATTGGTTACCCGACATTTCCACGATCTCCTTCAGGTAGTTGGAGTTCATGACATAGATCTGCGAGCCCTGCGGTATCTTAGCCAGCGCGTCCTGCGGTGATTGGACCAACAGACCCGTGGATGGCAGGTATCTTCCCTGTTTAGCCGGGTTGATGTCGATCACCAGGTCCACCGGCTGGCCCGCACGCGCGCGGATCAGCGCAAAGATCACGCCCTTAGACGCCCCACCCCAGATGGCCACCTGCTGCGCGCCTGCGGCCGGTGCGGCAAACGCGGTCTTGGTGAAGTCGTCCGGAAACTGCACCGGCTCTGCGGCATCCCGTTCTGGCGGGCGCAGCGTGGCCAGATCGGCCACCACAAACAGGTACTGCTCACCGAACAGGCGCCCACTTTCGATGACGGAGCCGAACATGCGGTGGAAATCGCACAGGCGGAAGTAGTTGACGTGCTCATAGAACACGTCGAACCAGGCGCGGCGCTCGCAAATCCAGTCGAAACAGGGCACCTCGATGTAGATCTTGCCGCCACCGCCGTTGGCTTCTTTGAGTTTCAGCAGAAATTCATACGGGTCCTGGATGTGCTCCAGCACGTGGCGCAGCACCAGACCTTCGGCCTGGATGCCCACGCCTGACTCAAAGTAGCGCTTCTGCACACGCGGGCTATTGCCCTCGTAGGTCGGGTCAAAGCCCGTCACGTCCACGCCCTTGCCCAGCAATATCTCCAAAAACAGGCCCTTGCCGCAGCCCACCTCCACAATCGCCTCGCGCCCCATGCCGCGCTGCACGATGACAGACACCGACTCCAGGTGAGCGCGGAACAGCGGGCTCAGGCCCTGCTCGTTCTGGTAGTGCGCGTCATAGACCATGAGCTCGGGGCGAAAGGCCGCGTTGTAAACCAGACCGGTCTGCTGGTCCTCCACCAAGCGCATGTCACCCTTGGGGCAATCGCGCGCCTCGGCTTCGGTGTCGTACATGCGGTTCTGAAAAATCGGCAGCCGCTCCTGCGTGTACAAAACCTTTTGCTGTTGCTGGTTCATAGGAACACCTTGCTTGGAATACCCACCACGCACGGAGGATCCACCAGGTTGTCCTCCCGCGCCCCGAAGCGCAACAGGTCACGGCGGCCATATTCGCCCGCAATCTGCTCCGCGAGTTGCCGCACCGTGATCGGCGTGCCGGAGGCAATGTTCACCGGCCCTTGCACAGCGCCCAGAGCTGCCTGCGCCACGCGGTGCCCGGCCTCGCGCACATCCAAAAAATCGCGGATCTGCCGCCCGCTGGTCAGCAGGGCCGGTTCACCGGCAGCCAATGTCTTGCGCAGGTAGGGCACCAGGCGCCGCGCATCCTCGCCTTCGCCAAACAGGTAGAACAGGCGGCACCAGACAAACTCCACCTGCTGCAGCGGCAACCAGTTCGACAGCGCCTGGAAAGCCGCTGCTTTGGCGCCGGCATAAGGCGTGGTGGGCCGCAGCGGCGTGTCCAACGCCAGCACGCCAGCGCTGAGGTCGTATTCAAAGCAGGTGCCCACGCCGCAAAAGCGCCGCACTTGGGCTCGCGATGCGCCCTGCGCCAGCGCCAGCGTGCCGGTCAGGCAATCGAGGTTCTTGGGCGACTGCAGGTACACACCCGGCTCGGCATACCAGGCCACATGGACCACGGTGTCCACGCCCGCACACACCTCAGCCCACCAGTCCGCGCTTTGCGCAAACAGGTCGGGCGTGGTGACGATAGATTCAACGGAGGGAGAATCCATCCACTCGGCCGGTGCTGCGCCACGCAGCACCAGGCGCACCTGCACGCCTTGGGCCACCAACGCGCGCAGCACCTGGGTACCGACAAAGCCGGTCGCCCCCGTGAGCAGCACCAACCTCTGGGTCATGCCACGTCCAGGGTCGGCACCGCGGTGACAAACCGGGTGCCCAGTGCGGCAAGGTCGGCGTTCTGGGCCCGCACTTCGGCGGCAATATTCCAAGGCAGGATCACCACATAGTCTGGCCGGCGCTCGCGCAGCGCCGAGGGCGGCAGGATGGGGATATGGCTGCCCGGCATGAATTTGCCTTGCTTGGCCGCGGCGGCATCGCATACGAAGGGCAGCAGGTCGGGCTTCACACCGCCATAGTTCAGCAGCGTGTTGCCCTTGGCCGCAGCGCCATAGGCGGCCACAGTCTTGTTCAGGCGTTTCTGTTCGATCAGGAAGGCCAGCAGCGCGTTCTTCACGCCGTCGGCGCGGGCCTGGAAGGACTGGTAGGTGGCCATGTCCTGCAGGCCCTGGCTCTGTTCTTCTAGTAGCAGCGCCGCCACTGCGGGCGTACTCGTGCGGGCGTCTGCGGCATGACAACCGTAGACGCGCAGGCTGCCACCGTGCGTGGGCAGACGCTCCACATGCCAGACACGCAGGCCGGCGGCACGGAAGATGCGCTCCACGGTATACAGCGAGAGGTAAGAGAAGTGCTCGTGGTACACCGTGTCGAACTGGGTCTGTGCAATCAGTTGCAGCAAGTGCGGAAACTCCAGCGTCACCGTGCCACCGGGCTTGAGTGCAGCCGTCAGGCCGCGCGTGAAGTCGTTGATGTCCGGCACATGGGCATAGACGTTGTTGCCGGCAATCAGGTCAGCCTGCTGCCCCTGGGCGGCCAGCCGCTGGCCCAGCGCCTCGCCAAAAAACTCGCGCAGCACAGGGATACCCAACGCCTCTGCCGCATCGGCGGTGCTGGCCGTTGGCTCAACGCCCAGACAGGGAATGCCTGCGGCCACAAAATTCTTGAGCAGATAGCCATCATTGGAGGCCACTTCCATCACCAGGCTAGACGCGGTGAGCTGCAGCTGCGCAGTCATCTGCGCGGCGTAGCGCGCTGCGTGGTCCAGCCACCCGGTGGAGGTGCTGGAGAAGTAGGCGTACTCGGCGCTGAAGAGCTCGTCGGCCTGGGCGTAGTCCTCGGTCTGCACCAGCCAGCAGTGGGCGCAGACCTTGACCTTCAGCGGGTAGTACTTTTCGGGCTTCACCAAGTCGGCGGCCTTCAGGTAGGCATTGGACGGCGGGGCAAAACCCAGGTCCAGAAAGGTGTGTTCCAGCGGAGTGGCGCAGTGACGGCATTTCATGGCGTCAAACCTTTAAACAAAGCGTTGAGCAAGGGATGTTGGGCATCGCGGGGGGAGAGTTCGGCGACGGCCAACGGCCAGGCGATGGCCAGGCGCGGGTCTTGGGCGGACAGGCCGGCCTCGGCATCGGCCACATACGGGGCCGAATGCAGGTAGACCATTTCGCAGTCTTCGGTGAGCGTCTGAAAGCCGTGGGCAAAGCCCTGCGGAATCAGCAGCGAGCGGTGGTTTTGCGCCGACAGCTCGACCGCATGCCACTGCAAAAAGGTGGGAGAACCGGCGCGCAAGTCCACGGCCACATCCCACACGGCGCCCCGAATGCAGGTGACCAGTTTGGTCTCGGCATGCGGCGGGTGCTGGAAATGCAGGCCGCGCACCACACCGCGCTGAGCCGTGTAGGTGTGGTTGGCCTGGGCCACGGCGCCGGTCCAGCCCGCGCTTGCCAGTTCTTCGGCGCAAAACAGGCGCGTGAGAAAGCCACGCGCATCGCCCAGCATCTGGCGCTCCAGGCAGACCAGGCCGGACAAGGGGGTCTCGGTGCGCGTGAAGCGGCTCATCGGGTGCTCACTGCAGTTTCAAAGGCCACGATGTCGTCCGTGCAAGCGGCCACCGCATCAATGCCGCTGCCGCAGCGGCGGTACCAGTCCATGGTGCGATGCACGGTTTGGGCCAGGGTCCAGCGCGGCGCCACGCCCAGCAGCGTGCGGGCCTTGGCGACTTCGAGCGCCAGCCAGCCAGCTTCGTGCGGGCCTTCGCTGCCGTCGCCCCACTGCACTTCGCCACGGCCGTAGGTGTGGCGTGCCAGCTGCACCACGTCGCGCACGGTGGCGGCTTCGTGGGTTTGCGGGCCGAAGTTGTAGGCGCCGGCCAGGGCCGGCTGCGCCACCAAGTGCTCGGCCAGACGCAGGTAGCCAGACAAGGGCTCCAGCACATGCTGCCAAGGGCGCACGGCATCGGGGCGGCGGATCTGCAGCGGCTGCCCCGCATCCCATGCACGGATGGCATCAGGGATCAAGCGATCCTCAGACCAGTCGCCGCCGCCAATCACATTGCCGGCGCGCGCCGAGGCTACCGCCATATGGCGCTCAGCCAAAAAGGACGCGCGGTAACTCGCGATTGCAATTTCAGACGCGGCCTTGCTGGCGCTGTAGGGGTCATGTCCGCCCAACGCATCGGTTTCGCGGTAGGGGAAGGCATGCTCCAGGTTCTGGTAGACCTTGTCGGTGGTGACCACCACCACGGCGCGCACCGAATCCACGGTGCGCAGTGCCTCCAACGTATGCACAGTGCCCATCACATTGGTCGCAAAGGTGGCCACGGGGTCACGGTAGCTGGCACGCACCAAGGCTTGCGCGGCCAAGTGAAACACGATGTCTGGCGGGCTGCGCCGCACCAAGGCCACAAGTGCTGCAGCATCGCGGATATCGACAAAATTGCTTTGGCAGGTACTGGCAATTTGCGCACGCTCGAACAGGCTGGGCACGGTGGCCGGTGGCAGGGCCAGGCCCACCACCTCGGCGCCCAGGCGCTGCAGCCACAGTGCCAGCCAGGCCCCCTTGAACCCGGTATGGCCTGTCAGCAGCACACGCTTGCCGCGCCAGAACGCCGGATCGGGATTGGTCAGTTGCGTCATTGCCAAGACTTCCACGGCGCCTTTCCGCTGGCCCACAGGTCTTCGAGCAGATTTTTCTCGCGCAATGTGTCCATGGGTTGCCAGAAGCCTTCGTGCTCGAAGGCCATCATCTCGCCGCGCTTGGCCAGCTCGACCAGGGGTTCACCTTCCCAGCTACTGCTGTCGCCGTCGATGAAATCCAGGCATTTGGGCGAAAGTACGAAGAAGCCGCCGTTGATGAGTCCGCCGTCGCCACGTGGTTTCTCGGTGAAGCCGGTCACACGGTCGCCGTCGCGGTTGAGTGCGCCGTAGCGACCGGGGGGCTGCACGGCGGTCACGGTGGCCAGCTTGCCGTGCTGGCGGTGGAAG
>Ga0209211_10011801_pt1 | contig 11114 bp, 16 predicted proteins | sample RifGroA2_FD_183992 | JGI IMG/M metagenome (GOLD analysis project Ga0209211, IMG submission 183992) | Groundwater microbial communities from Rifle, Colorado, USA - Groundwater A2 (SPAdes) (version 2) | ecosystem: Environmental > Aquatic > Deep subsurface > Groundwater | place: Rifle, Colorado...
CGGGTCCTATCCGGCATAGTGTCGGACGAGGATCAAGAAAACCGAACCACAATCCAAGGAGGTGTGCCGTGGGTAAAAACGAAACGTTGGTCCAGAGGCTTTTCGAGATTATCAAGAGCGCCAAACCGGAAGACATCGAAAAGTCCATCGCCGAAGCCAAGCGCGAGCTGGCCGAGACGAGCAAGCAGAACAGGAAGGAAGAGCTCTTCAAGCTCTTCGACACCCAGCTCGAGACCCTCAAAGACCGTGGTTGCCCCCAGACGATCCTGGAAGCTTTCCAGAGGCAGAAGGGTTCCGTGGTCGCCAAGGCCAGCGAGATGGACATTCCCGAAGGCAATATCGCATTTCTTCCCGTCATCCCCAAGTCCTACGGAAGCTCGCGCCTTCAGATGCCGATGGTCAAAAACGGCAACCAGGTGGGCTACACCTACCTGGACCCGAACAGCATCTCCGATGTCGTGGACACTCCCAACGCGCCATACTTCATCTTCAACGTGGAGGATGGCCAGTCGATGCGCGGCAAAGCCTCGCAGGACGCCGATAAGCTCATCAAGAAGCAGAACCGCAGAGGCTTGACCGACGTCGAAGTCGTCGCTCTGGGCATCCACACGGACGTCCTCCGCAATCACTTCGTCTTCGCCATCGGCTCCCGCTACGAGTCGGGCGGGGTGGTCTTTCTCTGGCTCTGCAGCGACGAGCCCGGGCTCCGCTGGGTCAGCCTGGGCTACGCCGATTTCGACCGGGGTGCGGCTTCCTGCGGTAAGTAGTCCGCCATTCGCCAACTGGCGAAGGCGGATTGTTCCTTGGTCTCCGCGCCTGCCTACCGGCAGGCAGGCCAAATTTTCCAAGTCGTGCGAAACGACACAAAGGGGCAGATCTCAAACGATCTGCATTTTTCTTTTGGTTAAGTATTGAAATGGATTAAAAAATTTGTTATTATTCGTATGTAATTTATAGCTTAAGAAAATTAAATTTAGATAAAAATCACGCCCATTTTCTGCTTAATTTGGCCGCCATCTTTTTGATTAAAACAAAAAAATTTAGATTATTTATGACAATAACTTGGCACGGACAATCATGTTTTCGTTTGCAGGGAACCGATGTTTCAATTTTAATTGATCCTTTTTCTTCAGAAATAGGCCTTGTGGCTCCTCGCTCGAAAAACGACATAGTTTTGATTAGTCACAATCATCCTGACCATAATAATTACAATGGCGATGGATTTAAAATTTCCGGTCCCGGAGAATATGAAGTAAAAGAAGTGTCTGTTTTGGGCATTGAAGGACACCATATCGATAATGATGAGAAAAATAAAGAACTTATCACTATATATAAAATAAAAATGGAGGGCATCACGCTTTGTCATCTATCTGATTTTGGCCAGAAAAATTTTTTAAAAGATCAGCTGGACCTAATCGGAGACGCGGACATTCTTTTTGTGCCTGTGGGTGGGGAATATGTGCTGGACGGTAAAAAATTGAAAACACTCAGTGGGGAAGAGGCTTCGGAAATCGTGAACGAGATAGAGCCGCGCATCGTGATACCAATGCACTATAAAGTGCCAGGGCTTAAAATAAAAGAAGATGGCGTCGATGATTTTTTGAAAGCAGAAGGAGAAAAAAATCTTGAGCCGGTAGAAAAATTAGTTATCAAGAAAAAAGATTTAGATGAAGGAAAAACTCGTGTGGTAGTGCTAAAAACTCCATGAGCCTGCTTGAGTCTAAAATTGAAAAAATACAAAAAAAGCCGGAATTTGAAAGAAGAAGAATTTTTTGGAGGCTGATTTTTATTTTTGTGCCGCTCGCACTCGTCTCAGGAATTTATTTAATTTTTCTAAGTTTTGACACGGGCACAAAAAAAGAGAGCGTTTCAGGCGATAATGCAAATGAAAATTCTCTGGAAAATTTACTCAATGATTCCCAGAAAAGCTTTCTAAATGTAAAAGATTCACTAAATAATTTGAAATCGATTTATTCAACCAGCTCACCCAGTGCCTCGCCAGATTTTTCTGGCGCGCCCCAAAATAGTTCGGAAGAAAATAAAGTTTATTTTATAAGTCCAGTGCCCTCTGCGCCCTAAGCATTTTTTAATAAACCCCCACACCTAATTTATGCAAAATTTTTTTGCAAAGCTATAATAAAAATAATTAACAATTTTTATATAATTTAAATATTTATCAATCTAAACACTAAAATTTTAACGTTTTGCGCATAAATTAGGTGTGGGGGTAAATCTATGTCAGAAAAAAAACCTAAAGAAGATAATATTGTAAAATCTGAAGAAAGAATTGAATCGCAGGAGATTGTTCAGGAAATGAGACGATCCTATTTGGATTACGCGATGTCCGTTATAATTTCTCGCGCCTTGCCGGACGTTCGCGATGGTTTGAAGCCTGTTCAGCGCCGTATTCTTTATGCCATGCACGAAATCGGCCTTAAGCACAGCGCTAAATTTAGGAAATCTGCCGCGGTGGTCGGAGAGGTTATGGCAAAATACCATCCGCATGGCGACGCTTCCATATACGATGCTTTGTCGCGAATGACACAGGATTTTTCTCTGAGGTATCCTTTGGTGGCAGGACAGGGGAATTTCGGATCTCTTGATGGCGATCCGCCGGCGGCGATGCGTTATACCGAGGCAAAGCTTGCAGTAATTTCCGATGAAATACTTTCTGATATTGAAAAAAATACGGTGGATTTTAAAGACAACTATGACGGGAGCAAGAAAGAGCCCGCGGTTTTGCCGGCGCGCCTTCCACAGCTTCTTTTAAATGGCAGTATGGGCATCGCTGTTGGTATGGCCACCAATATTCCTCCGCACAATATAAATGAAGTTATCGTCGGGCTTGAGCTTTTGATCGATCATCCGAAATCAGATGTGGAAGATTTAATCGAAGTGATTAGAGGGCCGGATTTTCCAACCGGAGGATATATTTATAACAAAAAAGATATTATGGCGACTTATGCCACGGGTCGCGGACCAATTGTGATGAGAGGTAAGGCGGATATTGAAAGTCCGGATCATTCGCCGGCTAACGGAGGAAGTGGCACTGGAAAAAAGCTTCAGATTATTATTACCGAAGTTCCGTATCAAGTGAATAAGGCTCAATTGATTGAAACTATTGCCAACTTGGTACACGAGAAAAGGATAGAAGGCGTGAAAGATTTGCGCGATGAATCTGATAAAGACGGACTGCGCATAGCGTTGGACTTAAAACAAGATGCCTATCCTCAAAAAATATTGAATGCTTTGTATAAGCTAACTGACTTGCAGAAGGTTTTTCACGTGAATGCGTTGGCCTTATCTGAAGGAATTCAACCGCAAACACTTTCATTGAAAAGTCTGCTTGAACAATTTATCCAATATCGCAAGACGGTGGTTCGCCGCCGCACCGAATATGAATTATTGAAAGCCAAAGAAAGAGCGCATATTTTGGAGGGTTTGCATAAAGCGCTGAACCATATTGATGCTATCATAAAAACCATTAAATCATCCGCTGATAAAGACTCGGCCCATGACGCTTTAATGAAAAAATTTAAATTCAGCGTCCAGCAAGCAACCGCTATTTTGGAAATGAAACTGCAGGCCTTGGCGGGACTTGAACGTAAAAAAATAGAAGATGAATTAAAGGAAAAGAAAACATTTATAAAAGAATGCGAAAGTATTTTGGCTGATGAAAAAAAGATTTTAGGGGTTATTAAAAAAGAATTTTCGGAACTCAAATTAAAATATGGGGACGAGAGAAGAACTAAAATAGTCAATGGAGCGGTCGGTGAATTTTCAGAAGAGGACTTAGCTCCAGAAGAGGAGGCAATAGTCATTTTAACTCGCGGTGGCTATATTAAAAGATTGAGTCCAGATACCTGGAAAACTCAAAAACGTGGCGGCAAGGGAGTGATGGGAGTAGAAACCAAAGAAGAAGATGTGGTGGAAAAATTTTTGGCGGTGAATACTCACGACCATGTTTCATTTTTTACTAACAAAGGGCGCGTTTTTCAGATAAGAGCGTTTGAAATACCTGAAGGCTCCCGAACTTCGCGCGGAAAGGCTCTGGTCAACCTTTTGAATCTGGGACCTGAAGAAACGGTGAGCGCGGCAGTTTCATTGCGTGAAAAGCCCAAAAAGGGCGAGAAAAGCGGAAAGTTTTTTGTAATGATGACTCAAAATGGTATAATTAAAAGGACATCGGCGGATGAATTCAGTAATATTCGCAGTAACGGATTGATAAGCATCACGCTTGATAAAAATGATCTTTTAAAGTGGGTAAAAATCTCAAGTGGTGCCGATGAAATAATCTGTGTGTCTGAGAAAGGGCAGGCGATAAGGTTTTCTGAAAAGGATGTTCGTACGATGGGTAGAAGCGCTAAGGGGGTAAGAGGAATGAAATTACGCTCTCAAGATCGGGTAGTGTCTATGGATGTCTTAACATCCGAAGAAGTGAAGAGCCGGCACCTTTTGGTGGTTTCAGAAAATGGTTTTGGCAAACGCACCGAGTTAAAATCTTACAAGAAACAAAAAAGAGGGGGCATTGGCATAAAGACAGCTAATGTGACGCAAAAAACAGGCAATGTGGTGTCGGCAATTATTTTACAGGGAGACGAAGAAGAGTGCATAGCGATTTCCCAAAAAGGACAAGTCGTTCGCACCAATTTAAAAACAATATCTGTCCAGGGACGTGCCACTCAAGGGGTGAGATTGATGAGGCTGAGCGGTAGTGATAAGGTGGCGTCAGTAACATTTATTTAAAAAACACGCATATTTAAAACATGAGCAATAGATTTACATCAAGCATAGGCGAGGGCGGAGAAGTGGTTGGCTTTATTAATCCGCTAAAACTTCTCCCTCTGTTTGAGCTGTCTGAAGGAATGCAAGTCGCTGACTTTGGTTCGGGCACCGGATATTTTGCCATATTAACGGCCAAAAAAATTGGTCCTTCCGGACGCGTGATGGCTATAGATGTCCAAGAACCAGCTCTTGAGGCGGTGAGATCTCGCGCGCGCTTGGAAAATTTATTCAATTTGCAAGTTATCAGGGCGAATTTGGAGATTCCGCAAAGCACCCGCCTCTCTGATAATTCTCAGGACAGAATATATATACACAATGTTCTTTTTCAATCGGAGAAAAAAGAAAATGTTTTGCAGGAAGCGTTTAGAGTGCTGAAGAGCGGAGGTAAAATCATTTTTATTGACTGGCTTCCGGAAAAATATCCATCCGACAGGTCTTTGGTGCGTCTGCTTTCTAAAATTGAAGCTAAAAATTTGCTGGAAAAAATGGGTTTTAAAATGGAAAAAGATTTTGTGGCGGGGGCGTATCACTATGGCCTAATAGCCAATAAGCCTTAATTTATGGACAAATTAAAACTAAAAGTTATTATCGGCATCGCGGTCATTGTGATTGTAATCGGTGGAGGGATAATGTACGGTGTTTTTTTCGCAAAAAAGGATTATAGAGGGACGCTTAATATGTGGGTGGTCTTTGGATCAAGCGCTGATTATAAAGACGTCATTGATGCTTTTGAAAAATTGCACAAAGGAGTTAAAGTGAACATCATTTCTAAAAACCCCAACACATACGAGCAGGAATTGGTGGAGTCTTTAGCCTCAGGCGCGGGGCCTGATATAATGATGATTCATAACTCTTGGCTACCAAAATATAAAAGTATTTTAACTTCGTTATCACCAATAATTTCTACAAAATACAGCTTTGGCCTTAGAGAATATCAGAGCAATTTAGTGGATGTGGCGACGCAGGATTTTGTAGACAGCGAACAAATATATGCCTTGCCTCTTGCTGTTGACACGATGCAACTTTATTGGAATAGGGATTTATTCAATACAGCTGGCATCACATATCCGCCGCGTACTTGGGATGAAGTTGTGCAGTATGTGGCACGTCTTACTATTAAGGATGATAAAAATAATATAACGCAATCCGCGATATCTTTGGGAAGCGCCGATAATATCAATCGTGCCCCCGATATACTTTCTTTGTTGATGCTTCAAACAGGCGCGCAAATGGTTGACGATAAAAAAACTCGAGCGACTTTTCAATCGAGCGTGAAAAAAAATGGTCAAAATTATAATCCTGCGGAAACAGCCTTGTCTTTTTACACCTCATTTGCCGATCCTGCCAGCCCCAATTATTCATGGAATAACGGCATGAACTATTCTATTAATGTTTTTACGCAAGGACGTTTGGCCATGATGCTGAATTATGCTTACAATTTTAATAAAATTAAAAACGATAATCCCCGACTGAATTTTTCTGTGACGTCCATTCCCCAAACTTTCGATGCTTCAAAAAATATCACCTTTGCCAATTATTGGGCTTATGGCGTGGCTAATTCTTCCGTAAATTCCGAAGCGGCATGGGATTTTCTGATATTTTTTTCGGGGCTGGGAAACGGAGGCGACCCAAGCCATCTCTCCAATTATTTGAAAAAAACCTTTCAATTTCCCGCGCGACGCGATTTGGTGAATGATTTTCGAAAAGATCCATTAAGCGGAGTCTTTGCCGAAGGTGCTTTGCAGGCGACCGACTGGTATAGAGTTGATCCAAACGAAATAGAAACTATTTTTCTGAATATGATTAGACAGGTTGTGAGCGGTCAACAGCCCGCTAACAAAGCGGTTCAACAGGCATCAGCCCAAGTCACAAGCTTAATGCGTAAAAAGTAACTGATATGCCAAAACTTTATAAAATACTTGCTATTTTAATTTTATTATCCTTGGCGGTGGCAGGAACAAGGGTGCTGGCAGACACCACGACCATTGAGAATCCTCTAACCTCTTCAAATATTGAAGAGGTTGTGGACAGGGTGGTCAATTTTTTAATTTTGGTTTTTATTCCCATTGCGGTTATAATGATTTTGTATTCCGCCCTTATGTTTATAACGGCTGGCGGCGATGAGGCGAGAGTTAAAAAGGCCAAACAAATTCTCACTTGGGCAATAGTGGGGATAGCTATACTTTTGGTTGCCAAAAGCACGGCTGTAGTCATAAAGGACTTTCTCGGCGTGGAGTAAAGTTTTAAATGTGGTTTATCATCAATAATTTTTATAGATTACATTTTCTAAATTTTCATATTATGTTTAAAACAAAATTGTCTCGAGCTTTTTTAGTAGGCGTTGTCGCCCTGGTGATTTTGGGCGGACTCGCTGTATTTAATTTAGCTTATGGAGAAGACTTGCCGGAGGCTCCGCAAGTGCCGATTCAAAGTGTTGGTGATATATTAAAAATATTTTGTGATACCGCCTTTTGGTTTCTCAGCCTTGTTTTTTTAGTGGCCACACTGGCTATTTTATGGGCGGCCTTTAAATACATTACGGCCGGAGGAGAAGATAAAAATATTACAGCCGCGAAACAAATTTTAACGTATGCCATAATCGGCATAGTCATAGCATTGGTGGCATTTTCGGTCATTGATGTGGTTTACACCGTCTTGGCTCCTGGAGGCAACGCGGGAAACATATTCAACGGGATATGTCCTGATTCTGGAAATGATGGGAGCGACGGGGGTGATGGCGACGGAAATAATAAGCAGTTGAGCCCTCACGGAGGCTCTTGCCAAGTAGGTAGTGATTGCGTGCAAGGCAACGATCCCGGATGCGCGGATGAAAGCGCGGCTGGGTGCAATCATGTATGCGAAGGAAATACCTGTGTTGGCGGCATAACAGATGGATGTGTTCCAAATGATCCCGTGCTAGGATCGTGTTCCCAGGAACAGGGCTTGATTTGCAGAGAGTTTGGTTCCAGCGGTGAATATAGATGCCAAGTTCCTTTAGGCGGCGCTCAATAACCATATTAATGTTTGCGTCAAAATAGAGTTATTGTTGTTGATATTATTTTTTTGATTTGCTATAATTAGCCTGTGATTTTGAATTCAGTATCACGTAATTTTAAAAGGTCGATCACTTTTTAATGAATGAATAAAAATAAACTTATGAAAAAGTTGATTTTACTAGGTCTTGCTCTTCCACTTTTGATGATGCCGATTGTGGCGTTAGCTGAAGTTCCTCAAGTGGGTTTAGACGCGCAGGGAATTATAGATCTGATTATAAGCATAACCGAATGGTTTGCTATAATCGTATTTGCTTTGGCCGTTATATTTGTTCTTTACGCCGCCTTTTTGTTTATTACGGCTGGTGGAGCTGATGAACAAATAAAAACAGCAAAAAGCGTTTTGCTCTACGGAGTTATAGGCATTATTGTCGCTCTTTTAGCGTACGGCGTCGTGCCTTTAATTGAAAGCTTCTTATCTTAAGATCTTAAAATTTATTTTATAAATCCACCCCGCTCTTTTGGTCAAAATTTATTTTATGCCAAAAGAGCGGGGTGGATTTTTGTTTATTTTAGATATAACATAGAAATGTAGAAAGTGAGTCGGGGCGGCGATTCGCCTTCGCTGGCTGGCGAATAGCGGAGGCAGGCGCGCTACCACATTATGCCGGAGTGGTGAAATTGGCAGACACACTAGCCTTAGGAGCTAGCGCCGAAAGGCATGGGAGTTCAACTCTCCCCTCCGGCACCGGGGCAGTGGATAACTTTATTGCGTATGCATTATTGCTCATATGATATAATAAGCATACTAAAAACAAAGGTCGATTATTTATTAACATTTATTAACAGTTAATTTAAAAATATGAATACGATGATGACTATAAAAAAAGCTCATTTTGTTTTTTATCTCGTAGTTGTAGCAATTATTGCTGTTTTTTTAGTTTGGTTCAGTGTTTCTAAAGCTCAAGATCCAGAAGCTGTATTCGAAGCTAGTATAGATCAAGGATTGTTAGACACAGCGGCAGATGCTCTTGAAAGCATTGAAGTTTCTTCAGGCGTAGAAGCAGCTACTTTAATGGTGGAAGAAAAATGGATTGAAGCTTCACTTAATGTAGCTGAAGCATTAAAAAGGGTAAAAGTTGAGGCTGGCGCTAGGATGATGGGGCATATGAAAGAAGAGTTGGCCAAAGAAGCATTTTTCAAGATGGCAACGCTTGATGCGACGGGCATGGCAAAGGCAGTTGAGATTATCTATGAAATGGCGGGGATGACGGAAGAGCCAATCGGTGAGGGAATGATGGATAGGGCTGTAATGCTTGCGCTCGACACATTGGGAAGACTCTCTCCAGCAGAAGAATTGGAGGTGATTCGTGTAATGGCAGCAGAAACATTTCGCCTGGCAACGCAGATAACGATAATAGATGAATTTGAACTCGTAAATCCAAGGATAGCCGATCAATTCATACAAGAAATTGATGTATATCGAGCGAGTTATGGATTACCACCTGTCAAATGGTCAGAGGTATTGAAACCAAGACCAACACCGTTGCCTTCTTAGTTTTTGAGTAGAGAGAATAAAACTAATACCTGATGCAAAAGGCATACGACAAAACGAACCCGAATGGGGTTCGTTTTGTTTTCCCGGTGGTCCGAAAGCATTATTTAATTAATAGAATACATACTATTCTCTGTGCAGACTATAGGAGTGTAAGTACCATCGTTATTCTCTTTACGAACTACATATATACCCATATTACCTTTTTCTACTTTAACCCTCACTTGTTCTCCTTCTGGTCCAAAAACGAAGACCTCAGTTCCAGGCTTATACATTAATGGTTCTGTTGCTAACGAAATATCTTTATTTTTGATTAATTTTTGCTGGACCATACTATTAAATTCACTTTCAACCTATTCGTTTATTTTATTAGAATATTTTGGTTTTTTTCTTCTATCATATATGCCACCTTAGCATAAAAAGCATTTTTTGCAAAACTTGTATTAGTCCAGCTCATATTGGACAGCAAGTTGTTATTTAATAAATTTTATGCTATAATAAATGTAATATGAAAATGAAATTTAACGATGCGCCAAATCCTGAAATAGAACAAAAAGTTGTGTCTCGCAATATGGAACTTATGGAAACAGAAATGAGTAAACTAGCCTCAGAAGAATCTATGGGGGGTAATGCTGGCCGGGAAACTATTGGGGGTAAAAAATATAGTTGCGTTGGCTTAAATGGATATGCGGACCAGCGAACAGGTATGATTTTAGTTTTTGGAAACTTTTAAAATGTTTCAGAGAAGATAAGAGCTATGGGTGTAAAGTTCAGTTTCTTGGAAGCGATGAATCATGAAAGAATGTTGGCTGGTTCTGTTTATAATATTAAGAAAATAGTGGGTTTTTAGGTAAAGAACAATTTTCTGAAAAGGCTAGAAAAAATATTGAAGCGGCAATAGATATTTATAATACTAAATATTGGCCTCTGTAAAATATTTTGTAGTATAATATTATGGTGAAAGAAATTACTAAAAAACGTCTAGGAATATTGCGAGGCGGGATCGGGGAATATTATACATCTTATGCTGCAATCCTTGGAGGTTCAAATCCTCTCATGCCCACCAATAAATAATACGCGCGGGTGTGGGGAATCCGTGGGAGTTCTCTGTTACTCGCCAGTTGGCGAATGGTGGATCTTCCCCTACACCGAAATAAAAAATCCCCGAGGGGGGATTTTTATTATATAGAAGAATTTATTATATTTGTGGCTTTGTCGGGATGGTAAAAGGCAAACTCTTTGACTCCTTTGATAATTTTTTCGCATAGTTTATCAAGATCTTTTTGTTTCGTGGAAGATATTTTTTTAAGCACGAATTCAGAGGCTTGACGGGATTTTAACGCGCGACTTCCTACACGAAGTCGCCAAAAATATTTAACACCGAGTTTATTTATAATGTTTTCCACGCCTTTGTGTCCGGCCGAATTTTTTCCGAATGCAATTTGCGCAAATCCCAGACGAATGTCTGAATCATCATGTAAAACCAACAAATTTTCTATAGGAACACCGAATTTTTTCAAGATGTTTTTCACAGGCATTCCAGACTCATTCATAAAGCTTTCAGATAAAGACAAAACTATTTTTTTGTTGGAACTTGTGCTAAACAAAAATTTGCCCGCGCTGTCTTTTTTCCACGGCGCGAGCCCCCACTCGCTTTTTAGGTCATTGTAAATTTTTTTTACAAAAATTTCCCCCAGATTGTGAAAGGTGTTTTTATATTCTGCCCCGGGGTTTCCTAGTCCTAAAATTATTATAGGTTTGTCAGTATTCATAGTTTTATT
>Ga0209211_10011802_pt1 | contig 11113 bp, 10 predicted proteins | sample RifGroA2_FD_183992 | JGI IMG/M metagenome (GOLD analysis project Ga0209211, IMG submission 183992) | Groundwater microbial communities from Rifle, Colorado, USA - Groundwater A2 (SPAdes) (version 2) | ecosystem: Environmental > Aquatic > Deep subsurface > Groundwater | place: Rifle, Colorado...
GAGCTGCGTGATCCCGGCCTGGATGAACTCGGCGGCTGTGAGCATGAGCGCCCCCTCCGTGTGGGCTGCCCCATCATAGCCCAGAGCACCACCGGCCCGTCCCTTGCGAGCCCGCGCCGCCTCCTGTAGCCTAACCGGAGTTGCTTGCCGCTCTCGCGGACGGGCGCGATCACCGAGGAGGAGCGCATGAAGATCGGGATCATCAACGGCTACGTCTCGGCCGAGGGGCGCCGCGTCGGCGTGAGGACGCCGTTCAACGATGCCGTGGTCGCAACCGTCCACTCCCACGGCGTCGGCAGGCTCACGCCCGATCGCGCCAACCTGGAGCCGCTGATCGCGATGCTGCCGGGCTAGACGAAGCTCGGTGCGGCGGCTGCGCCGCTTGACGAAAGTGAGTATCATAGGGGCGTTGCAGGAACGGGTGTCCTCTCCCGAAACCACCACACTCCCCAAGGAGGCGCGAACGCATGACTGAGACCGCTGCGGGACTCAAGCTCGGCCAGAAGGTGCCGGACTTCTCGCTCACCACGTACGACCCCGTGAAGGGGGACTTCGGCAAGTTCAGCCTGCAGGATCAGATCGCCAGCAAGCGCTGGACCATCCTCTTCTTCTACCCGGCCGACTTCACCTTCGTCTGAGCGACCGAGTTCGCTGCTCTGGCAGAGCAGCATGAGCGGTTCGTCAAGATGGGGTGCGACGTCGTCACGGTGAGCACGGACACCCAGTTCGTGCACCTGGCCTGGCAGCGGGACGAGAAGGAGCTGGCGCAGGTGAAGTACCCCATGGGCGCCGATCCGACGGGGAATCTCTCCCGGATGTTCGGGGTCTACGACGAGAACACGGGCCTGGCCCTGCGGGGGACCTTCATCATCAACCCCGAGGGCAAGCTCCTGAACTCCGAGGTCAACTTCTACAACATGGGCCGCAACATCGACGAGATGATGCGAAAGTTCAAGGCCAACGTCTACCTGGCCAAGAAGACCAACGAGGCCTGCCCGTCCAAGTGGAAGGACGAGGGGGACAAGACGCTCGTCAACCCGGGCGCCAAGATGGTCGGCAAGGTCCACGAGGCGCTCAACGCCTGAACTCGCGCCGCCGGCTGCGGGGCGTTCACTGCTCGCAGCCGGCCGCCGCTGCACGGGTCACTGTAAGGTATAGTAACTCGCATGACTTCCTTTCCGCTCGCGCTCGACGGCATCCGGGTGATCGATCTCTCCCGCGTCATCGCCGGCCCCTGGTGCGGCGCGCTGCTGGGCGACCTCGGGGCCGACGTCATCAAGGTGGAGGACACGGGCGGGGGCGACGAGTCGCGCACCTGGCCGCCCCACAAGGACGGCGAGGCCGCGGCCTACCTCCTCTTCAACCGCAACAAGCGCGCCATGACGCTGGACCTCAAGACGCCCGAAGGCGTCGAGGTGGTCAAGGCGCTCGTCCGCGGCGCCGATGTCCTCCTCGAGAACTTCCGCACCGGCACCATGGAGTCCTTCGGCCTGGGCTACGAGGGGCTATCCGAGATCAACCCGCGGCTCATCTACTGCTCCGTCTCGGCCTTCGGCCGGACGGGGCCGCGCAAGGACAGCCCGGGCTACGAGGCGCTGATGCAGGCCTTCAGCGGCATCATGTCCATCACGGGGGAGCCGGGTGGCCAGCCGGTGCGCGCCGGCGTGTCCTTCCTCGACCTCTCCACCGGGATCCTCTGCGCGCTGGGCATCTCGACGGCGCTGCTGCAGCGCCAGCGCACGGGGCTCGGGCAGCGCGTGGATGCCTCATTGCTCGAGACCGCGGTGAGCCTGCTCGCCTTCCACGCCGAGGGCTATCTCCTCACGGGGGGGGTGCCGCGCCCGCTGGGCTCCGGGCACCCGTCGCTGTCGCCCTACCGCAACTTCCGGTGCACGGACGGCCAGTGGATCTTCATCGCCGCCGCCAACGACCGCTTCTGGCAGAAGCTGGCCCATGCGCTCGGCCGCGACGATCTGGCCGCCGATCCGCGCTTCACCGCCAACCAGGGGCGCGTCCAGCACCGCGCCGAGCTCGAGGCGATCCTCGAGGAGACCATCGCCCAGCGCGAGCGCGAGCCGCTGCTGGCGCTCCTCGAGAAGGCCGATGTGCCGGCCACGCCGGTGAACACCGTGGACCAGGTCATGAACGACCCGCAGACCATCGAGCGCGGCATCGTCCAGCGCGCCGTGCACCCGCGGCTGGGGGAGATCCCCGTGGTCGGCACGCCGCTCAAGTTCTCTCGGATGACGCCCGGCGTACGCCGCGCCGCCCCGCTGCGCGGCGAGCACACCGACGAAATCCTGGCCGAGTGCGGCTACTCGTCAGACAGGATCCAGGGCCTCCGCGCCCGGAAGGTCATCGTCTAGGTGAGAAGCTGGGACCACCGCAAGCTCGGCGGCGGCTACTAGCAGGTTGCTGAAACACCCGCAGGCTGCTCAAAAAGGTCCAGATGCGAGGCGGCGCCCGACGGCCGCACGCGAGGCGTACGCCGCTTGGCGAGCCGAGCCGGAGGCGAGGTGAGCGGATCCGGAGATCCGGGCGAGCGTGAGCGAGCCACGTCGAGCGTGCGGCTGAGGGCGCCAACGAAGCAGATGGGCCTTTTTCAGCGGCCTGCTAGAGGAGAGCTACCCATGGCATCCGGTGTCACCCAGAAGCTCCTGCACGTCGATCTCACGACCCGGCAGACGCGCGTCGAGGAGATCCCCGAGACGATCCTCCGCAAGTACATGGGCGGTGGTGCGCTGGCCTGCCATCTGCTCCTGCGCGAATTGCCCCCGGGCGTGGACCCGCTCGGCCCCGACAATGTCCTGGTCTTCACCACGAGCATCATCAACGGGATGTCGCTCTCGGGGACCAACCGCTACACGGCAGCGGCCAAGTCGCCGCTGACGGGCGGCTACGGCGAGTCCGAGGCGGGCGGCTGGTGGGCGCCCGAGCTGCGCGCGGCCGGCTACGACGGCGTCGTGATCCGCGGGCGCTCCGAGACCCCGGTGTACCTCTGGATCAAGGACGGCGAGGTCGAGATCAGGGACGCGCGCGCCTACTGGGGGAAGCTCTCGGGCGAGGTCCAGGAGGGGCTCGAGCAGGAGCTGGGCGACAAGCGCATCCGGGTGCTGCAGACGGGCGTGGCCGGCGAGAAGGGCGTGCGGTTCGCGGCGATCGTGAACCAGCTCAAGCACTTCCACGGCCGCTCGGGGCTCGGCGCCGTCATGGGCTCGAAACGCCTCAAGGTCATCGCCGTCAGGGGCAGCACGCCCCCCGTGGCCCAGGACAAGGGCGCCGCGAAGACCGCGCTCACCTGGTTTCGCGAGCACTACGACCGCGCGAATGACCGCTTCCACCAGCTCGGCTCGGCGGGCGTGGTCCTGGCCCTCGAGGCCAGCGGCATCCTCCCCACGCGCAACTTCCGCGACGGCTCCTTCGAGCACGCCAGGGCGATCAGCGGCCAGACGATGGCCGAGACCATCCTGGTGCACCGCGGCACCTGCTTCGCCTGCGCCGTGGCGTGCAAGCGCGAGGTCGGGATCCCGGAGGAGGGGGTGGACCCGAAGTACGGCGGGCCCGAGTACGAGACGCTGGCCGCCACCGGGTCCCTCTGCGGCGTGGGCGATCTCCACGCGCTGGCGCGGATCAATCAGCTCCTGGCGCAGTACGTGCTGGACTCCATCTCGACGGGCGCCGTCATCGCCTTCGCCATGGAGTGCTTCGAGCACGGCATCCTCACAACGAAGGACACGGGCGGGCTCGACCTCACCTGGGGGAACGCCGAGGCCGTGGAAGCGCTGGTGGGCCTCATCGGCCGGCGCGAGGGCCTGGGCGATCTCCTGGCCGAGGGCGTGAGGCTGGCGGCACGGCGTCTCGGCAAGGGCGCCGAGCGCTTCGCGCTCCACGTCAAGGGGCAGGAGCTGCCGATGCACGACCCGCGCGGCAAGAAGGGCCTGTCGCTGGCCTACGCGCTGTCGCCCACGGGCGCCGACCACATGGAGGCCCCCCACGACCCGCTCTACGCGGGCTTCCACCCGCAGGGGCACCCCATGGGCCCGCTCGGCCTCATCGAGCCGCTGGATCCGCTGACACTGGACGCCAGGAAGGTGCGGGCGTTCTTCGTCACCCAGCAGGTCTGGAGCTTCTACAACTGCGTCGGCATGTGCGACTTCGTCGGCACGCCGCTCAACGCCCTCGGCCTCGAGCCGCTGGTGAGCTACGTCAACGGCGTCACCGGCTGGAACATGAGCCTCTACGAAATGATGAAGGTGGGCGAGCGCGCCAACACCATGATGCGCCTCTTCAACTGCCGCGAGGGGTTCACCCCGGAGGACGACCTCTTGCCGAAGCGGCTGCACGAGGGCATCGGCAACGGCCCGCTCAAGGGCGAGACGATCGACCCGGCCGAGTTCTTGGCGGCGCGGCGCCTCTACTACGAGATGGCGGGCTGGGACCCCGACACCGGCCAGCCCACCGCCGCCAAGCTCGCCGAGCTCGGCGTGGAGGGCATCACCGCCCGGTCCGCGAGAGCCTGACGCGTCATCCGGGTGGCTGAACGAGCCGCACCCCGAGCGGCCGTCGCCGAGCGGAGCAGCCGAGGGGGTGACGCGGGCGTCCGGGGAGCCGGGCCCAGGCGGTCAGGCGAGGCGCCGCAGCAGCGCGAGCGCCGGGGCCACGCGGATCCCCTCGGGGCTCACGAAGTCCTTGGTCCCCACCGCCGAGAGCTGCCATGTCTCGCAGTCGGGAAAGCGCAGCTTGAGATACCGGAGCCCGCGATCCACGGGCGCGTCCGCCCACTTGCACTCCACCAGGTGGGTGGGGCGGCGTCCCTCCACCACCACGAAGTCCACCTCCCGGCCGTCCACGTCCCGGAAGTAGCGCAGCTCCACGTCGCGTCCCTCGGTGTCCTGCTGGAAGTGCACCCACTTGAGCAGGTGGACCGCCACGAGGTTCTCGAAGCGCTGCGGCGCCCCGGGGACCAGCGACCAGTCCAGGTGGTAGTGCTTCTGCTCCTTCCGGACCGCGCGCAGGCGGGGTGCCCCGAACGGAGCGACCCGGAACACCGCGTAGAGCCGCTCCAGGATGTCCATCCAGTTGGCCACCGTCGCGTGGCTCACCTGGAGGTCCTCGCGCAGAGCGTTCAGCGACAGCGGCGAGCCCACCAGCTCGGGGAGCCTGACCATGAGCAGCTCGATGCGGCCGAGATCCGTCACGCGCTCGAGGCTGGTCAACTCTTCCCGCACGAGCAGGTTCCGGTACTCGCGGGACCAGCGCCTCGCCTCGCGCTCCCGTCCGCCGAAGAAGGGCTCGGGGAAGCCGCCCAGCGTGAGCAGGTCGGCGAGCTCGGCGGGGGTGCGCAGACCCAGCTCACCGGCGGACAGCGGGTGCAGGCGCAGGAGATGGTACCGTCCCTGGAGCGAATCGCCGCCGTGTCGGTAGAAGTCCAGCCGAGCGCTGCCGGTCACGAGGATCCGCTGCCGGGGCCGGCGCGCGTCGTAGAGCCCCTTCAGGAACCCGCGCCAGAGCCGGTACTTGTGGATCTCGTCGAAAGCCCAGAAGTCCGACGGCGGTAGCTCGCCCCGCAGGATCGCCTCGCGGTCCGCGGCCACGTCCCAGTTGAGGTAGCCGGGCTTGCGGCCGAGCAGGCGCCTCGCGAGAGTCGTCTTCCCCACCTGCCGGGCGCCGGCCACGAAGACCATCTTCCGGCGGAGGTCCTGCCGGACCTGCGGCTCCAGATACCGGGCGCGGGGCGGCATGCCCCGAGCCTACGGGTGTTTTCGAGGGGTGTCAATAATGCTCGCGAGCAAATTCCAGCCGGCAGCTGCAGCTCCTCGATCTGGGCCGCGAGCGCGACGGCGCGCCGGGGCTACCGGACGACCTGCATCTCGGCGACGATCAGCCGGTAGTCGGGCCGCGCCCGGAACTGGACGCGCCGGCTGGTGCCATAGACCACGACCTCCTGGAGGAGCTCGAGCCACGGCTTCTCGTCGTGGATGAGAATCTCATCGGTCACCTCCCGCGGGCAGTCTACCGCGGACGAAACCCTCGAAGGGCCCCGAAATGCGGAGCACCTCGTTCACGGGCCAGGCGTTGCGGTTGATGATCACGACGAACATGTCGCCGGCGATGCCCGCCCGCTGCGTTTCGGGGGTGACCGGCGCGAACGCGACTCCCCGGGGCAGGTCGCCGTCGGTGAAGCGGGCGAACGGGGCTCGCTCCCCGTCGGGGCCCAGGACGAAGAGCTGCGTTTCGTGGCGGTCGGCCACGAAGAGGTGGCCGCCGGGGCTCACGGCCATCCCCGCGGCCACGGGCCCACGCAGCGCGAGGCTCGCCGCGCCCTCGGGGCGGACCGTCCAGATCTCCCCCGGCCCGCGCTGCCACGGGGCCTCGGCCTGGCCATCGGCGCCGACCCAGAGCTGCCCCCCGGGTCCGAAGGCGAGGAGACGCGGCCGCTTCACGCTCAGCCAGCGCCCGTCCAGGACCTGCCCGGAGGCGTCCAGGCGGACCACGACGTCCTGCTGCCGGTCCGCGACGTAGACGTGGCCGCCCTCGTCGAGGGCCGCGGCCTCGGGCTGTCTCAGGAGCGGCGCCTGCCCCTCGGGCGGGGTGCCGCCCGCGAACAGCGTGGCGCGTCCGTCGGTCATCCGGTAGAGGACGCCGATGCGCCGCTCGCGATCGAAGGTGCTCACGAATAGCTCCCGGCTGTTCCGGGCGGCGGCGATCTGCGGGTTCCTGAGCGGCGGCCCGTGGAAGTAGCGCGCCTCGCTCTCGCGGGTGAGCCGCGCGCCGCCGACCGGCACGCGGTACACGGGCCAGAGATCCTCGACCTCCCCGCCGGTGTAACGGCGCGCCGTCCGCGCGAGGAAGAGAACACCGGCCTGATCGACGGCGATGGTGGACGTCGCCGGGATCCCCCGGCTCGCCCGCCCCGTGTCCGGGTCGAACCCCCGTCCCGTCACGTAGACCTCGGCGCTGAACCCGGGCGGCAGCAGGATCTCGGCGCCCGCAGCCGCGGGACCGAGGAGCAGCGACACCAGCAGGAGTCCGCACCATCGTTCCATCGGCATGTCCTGGTCACCCCCCGGGATAGGCCGTCGCCGCCCACACGCGGCCCAGTCTACCCCATCGGGGGCCTCGGTGGCGCTCCCGGCGCTGGCCACCACCCGCCGGGCGGCTACGTCGGGCGCGTCTTCTCGAAGGGCGGCAGCGCCCCGGTCTGCCCCACGTGGCATGCGATGCAGAAGGAGAGGTCCTCACCCACGCGCGCAGCGGGTGCCGGCATCGGCTGGGCCGCGTGTAGAATGTCGGCGTGAGGCTCCGCGCGCTCGCCCTCGTGCTGGCCCTGGCGGCAAGTCACGCTGACGCCGCGCCGCCGGGGTTGCCGCCCCAGCAGTGGCTGCTCGAAGAGGTGAAGGCCCTGTCCGCCCCCGACACCGAGGGGCGCGCCTCCGGCACGCAGGGCGCCGACCGCGCGGCCGCCCACATCACGGCCGTCTTCCAGCAGGCGGGCCTGAGACCCGGCGGCGACGCCGGGCAGTATCTCCAGCCCTTCCAGGTAGCGACGGGGATCCGTCTCGGGACGCGCAACTCGCTGGCGGTCGTGGCGCCCGCGCCTCGGACGCTCGCCCTCGGCCGCGAGTTCACGCCGCTGGCGGTCTCGGCGAACGGTGCCGCGGAGAGCAACCTCGTCTTCGCCGGCTACGGCATCACCGCCCCTGATCTCGGCTACGACGACTATGCGGGGCTCGACGTGCGGGACAAGATCGTGCTGGTGCTGAGCCGCGAGCCGCGCTCGCAGGATCCGGCGAGCCCCTTCCGGCGGCCCGAGGCCTACCACTACTCGGAGCGCAGCCACAAGATCATCAACGCGCGGCAGCACGGTGCCCGCGGCATCCTCCTCGTGGAGCACCCCGCGGCCGAGAAAGAGCGCCTGCCGCATCTCGGCGGCATCAGCCAGCCCTGGGGCATCCTCGCGGCCTTCGTCACCCGTGCGGTCGCCGACTCGCTGCTGGCCCCCGCGGGCAAGCGGATCGCCGACGTCGCCGCGGCCATCGATCAGGCGATGGCACCCCGATCGGTCGCGGTGGCCGGGACCCGCCTCGGCCTCGAGGTGAACCTCACCCGCGAGCGCGGGACGGCCGCCAACGTGGTCGGCATCCTCCCAGGGACTGCCCCCCCGCTGAGAGAGCAAGCCATCGTGGTGGGCGCGCATTACGACCACCTGGGGCGCGGCGGCGAGGGCTCGCTCGCCCCGGATCTCCTCGGCGCGATCCACCCGGGCGCCGACGACAATGCCTCGGGCACGGCAGGCGTGATGGCGCTGGCCCGGGCCTTCGCCGCCGCGGGCGGGACGCCGCGCACCCTCGTCTTCGTCGCGTTCGCGGGGGAGGAGATGGGGCTCCTCGGCTCGGCCCACTACGTCGCGCACCCCGCCTATCCCCTGGACCGCACCCGGCTCATGGTCAACATGGACATGGTCGGGCGGCTGCGCGAGGGCAAGCTCTACGTGGCCGGCGTGGACAGCGGCACCGGCCTGCGCGCCCTCGTCGCCGATGCCGCGCGCGGGCTGCCCCTCGATCTCCAGCTCCAGGGCGATCCGCACTCACCCTCGGATCACACGTCCTTCTATGCCGCCAGGCGTCCCGTGCTCTTCCTCACCACGGGCGCCCACGCCGATTACCACCGCCCCTCGGACACCTGGGACAAGATCGACTCCGCCGGGCTCGAGACGGTCGCGACCTTCGCCGCGCGGGTCATCGGGGAGGTGGCCGCGGCTCCGATCGCGCCCGCCTACGTCAAGATCGAGGCGCCGCCCGCGCGAGGATCCCGGGCCTCCGGCTACGGCCCCTACCTCGGCGTGATCCCCGAGTTCGGCGAGTCCGCCCAGCCCGGCGTCAAGATCAACGGCATCCGCCCCGGCAGCCCGGCGGAGCAGGCGGGAGTCCGCGCCGGCGACGTCATCGTCAAGCTCGGTTCCGTCACCGTGAAGACGCTCAACGACCTCACCTTCGCGCTGCGCGGCCAGCGCCCCGGCGACCGCGTCGAGCTGTGGCTCCTGCGCGACGGCGCGCAGCAGCGAGTGGAGGCCGTGCTGCAATCTACCGCTCCTACGAGATCTTCGCCGCCGATCTCGCCAGCGGCGCGCTGACCCGCCTCACCGACAACGACGGCTACGACGCCGAGGGCGCCGTCTCGCCGGACGGCAAGCGCATCGTCTTCACCTCGCTCATGCACCCGGACCCCCGGAAGATCGTGTTCTCGTCGAACCTGCACGACCCGTCGGGCCGGAGCTTCGCCCTCTACCTGATCGACCGCGACGGCGGAGGGATCGAGCGGCTCACCTGGACCGAGTCCTTCGCGTCCTTCCCGATGTTCTCGCGCGACGGCAGCCAGCTCGTCTTCTGCAGCAATCGTGGCGCCGCGGCCCCCCGCGACCTCGACGTCTTCATCTGCGACTGGGTCGCGTAGCCCGGATCATGCGCGAAGAGACGCCCCACCCTCACCCCGACCCTCTCCCTCCAGAGAGAGAGGGAGTCGCCGCAGTTCCCTCGCCCCCGGAGGGGGAGAGGGACAGGGTGAGGGGCGGTGTGGATCGTAGAAGCCGGGCTCGCGAGTAGGGGGGCCGCGCCGCGCTGGCGGCGCGCCGGTCAGCTCGGGGCGACGAGGGCGAGGCCGGCGCGGAACGCGGTCAGGGCGCGCTCGGCGCTGCCGCCGGGGCGGCGGGCGGCGACGACCCGCTCGACGGCCTCCACGGGCGCCGCAGCGGTGAGCCCGACGATGGCGCCCAGCGCCACGAGATTCGCCCCCATCGTGGTGCCGAGAGCCTGCTGGGCAGTGGCAGCGATGGGGAGCGCGTGGCAGGCGAACCCGTTCGTCGACTCCACGGGCACCTGGTCGCGGTCCACGACGAGCGTGCCGTCGGGCTCGAGCAGTGAAACGTAGCGGTCGTACGCTTCCCGGGTCAGCGCCACCAGCGCATCCACGCGGTCGGCGCAGGGGAACTCGATCTCCCCGTCGCTGATGATGACCTCCGCCTTGCTCGCTCCCCCGCGGGATTCTGGTCCATAGGCCTGGGCGTGGGTTGCGTTGCGGCCTGCGGCCACGGCGGCCTCGGCCAGGAGCAGCCCCGCCAGCACGATGCCCTGGCCGCCCGCGCCCGCCAGCCGGATTCTCATGGGTCCGGCGGCCGTCCCGCTCGCGGCCGTCCCGCCCCGAGCCGCCTCGGGCGCGGCGGCCAGCCCGGGTCGCCGGGCGGGCGCGATCGGCGCCGCCTTCGCCCGCTGCGCGAGCTGTGCTCCGAGATCCGGGCGCGCCTCGCGGTGGAGGACTCCGGCGTTGAAGGCCGGAGCCGCCCCGTGGGACGGCGCATCGGATCCGAGCCCGGGGACGTACGTCTTCTCCGCGAGCGCGGCGCCGATCCACTCGACGTGGCTCCGCTGCGCCTGGAGCATCTCCGGTCCGCGCCCGAGGTCGTTGTAGCGGCCGAAGAACTCGGGGCAATCGCTCAGCACCTCGAGGAACGAGAAGCCCTTGTGCTCCATCGCCTGCACGATCAGGTCGTCGAGCTGGAGCGGCTGGGCCGTGAGCCCCCGGGCGACGAAGGAGGCGCCGGCGCCGAGGGCGAGCCGGCAGGCGTCGAAGGCGGGCTCGATGGCCCCGCCGGGCGTGATGCTGCTGCGCGCCCCCTCGGGCGTCGTGGGCGCCCCCTGCCCGCCCGTCATGCCGTAGATGGCGTTGTTCAGGAGGAGGCAGGTGAGGTCCACGTTGCGCCGGGCCGCGTGGATCAGGTGGTTGCCGCCGATGGCGAGCCCGTCGCCGTCGCCGGTGATGACGATGACGTGCAGAGCCGGCCGCGCGAGCTTGAGCCCCGTGGCGAAGGTGAGCGGCCGGCCGTGGGTCGTGTGCAGCGTGCAGAAGTCCACGTAGCCGACGATGCGGCTCGAGCAGCCGATGCCCGAGACGAAGACCACGTCCTCCTGCCTGAGCCCGAGGCGGTGGACGGAGCGCAGGAGGGCCTTCAGCACGATGCCGTGGCCGCAGCCGGGGCAGAGGATATGCGGCATCATGTCCAGGCGCAGGTACTGCCGGTAGTCGATCTGCTCGAGCGCCGCTTGGATCACCGGGAAGC
>Ga0209211_10011806_pt1 | contig 11111 bp, 8 predicted proteins | sample RifGroA2_FD_183992 | JGI IMG/M metagenome (GOLD analysis project Ga0209211, IMG submission 183992) | Groundwater microbial communities from Rifle, Colorado, USA - Groundwater A2 (SPAdes) (version 2) | ecosystem: Environmental > Aquatic > Deep subsurface > Groundwater | place: Rifle, Colorado...
CCAATTCTCTTCTTGATTTTAAACTCATTTTCATGGAGATAGCCTTAATTGTTTAGCTATCTCCAAGATTAGATTTTAAATGATAAATCGACTAGGGCAATCATTAGATTTTGGATGAGTTACTGCGAGCCTATTTATCAAATCGATTGATTATGTTATACTCAAAAAACAATACAAACTCTTAAAAAAATATAATTTTTCTAATCTGCAAAACTCATTGAGCGATCAGAGCTATGAGATTTAGAATAAAAAATATGAAATTCACGCATCTTCATGTCCACACTCATTATTCCCTTCTCGACGGCCTAGCTAAGGTCGACAAACTTCTTGATCATGCCAAAGAGTTGGGTATGGATTCTTTGGCCATCACTGATCATGGAGTTCTTTATGGCGCCATTGAGTTCTATATCAAAGCCAAAGAACGTGGCATCAAGCCCATTATTGGTTGTGAATTTTATGTGACAAGTAATGACCTGCACAGCAAAAATCCAACAGCGGAAGACAAAAAAAGATTCCATTTGATTATCCTCGCCAAAAACGAAGCGGGCTACAAAAATTTAATGCGCCTCATCACCATTGCTCATCTCGAAGGCTTCTATTACAAGCCACGTATCGATCGCCAAACTTTGCGCAAATATTCTGAAGGCCTCATTGGTCTTTCAGCTTGCGCGCAAGGCGAGGTGCCTGCTCATATCATTATGGGTGATCTGGCCAAGGCCGAAGAGTTGGCATTGGAATATCAAGATATTTTTGGCAAGGGTGATTTCTATTTTGAAATTCAACATCATCCCAAATATCCCAATCAAGAAGTCGCCAATCGCGGACTCATTGAACTGGGCAAAAAACTCGATATCAAAGTTGTGGCCACCAATGATATTCACTATATCAAGAAGGAAGATGCTGAAATTCAAGACATTCTTTTGTGTATCCAAACCAATCGCAAAGTTGATGAGGCTGATCGTATGAATCTGATGGATTTCGAATTGTATCTAAAAAGCCCTGAGGAAATGGCTGAGCATTTTGCCTACATTCCCGAAGCATTGGCCAACACTCAAGAAATTGTGGACAAATGCAATTTGGAAATCAAACTCGGTGAAACTCAACTCCCCCATTTTGATTTCCCTGAAGGCTTCACTGCCCAAACCTATTTGGAAAAACTTTGCGAAGATGGTTTGATCAAGCGATTTGGTGACGACGTGACCAAAATTCATCGTGACCGAATGGATTATGAAATGAGTGTTATTGAAAAAACTGGTTATGCTTCATACTTTTTGATTGTACAAGATTTCACTAACTGGGCTCGTAGCCAAGGCATTGTGGTTGGTCCGGGTCGTGGCAGCGCCGCCGGCAGTTTCGTTTCCTATCTAGTTGGAATTACCAATATTGATCCAATCAAATATGATCTGCTTTTTGAAAGATTTTTAAATCCTGAAAGAGTTTCCATGCCCGATGTTGATATGGACTTTGCTGATGACCGACGCGACGATGTTTTACAATATGTACGTCGAAAATATGGCAACGATCACGTAGCACAAATCATCACTTTTGGAACTATGGCTGCACGCGCCGCTGTGCGAGATGCTGGACGCGCTTTGGGCATTCCCTATGATTTTTGTGACAAAACAGCCAAGCTCATTCCACAATTTTCCACTATTGAAGAAGCTTTGGAAGAATCCAAAGAATTTAAAGATTTCTATGGCATGGATCCCAGCGCCAAAAAATTGATTGATAGCGCCAAACGCTTGGAGGGTGTGATTCGTCATGCTTCGATGCATGCTTGTGGAGTGGTGATTACCAAGGAGCCTGTGACGGAATATACTCCCTTGCAAAATATCACCAAGACTGGCGAAAATGGCGGGACTGTAACGCAATATTCATCTTCAACTAAATCCAGTTTCGTGGAAAAAATTGGACTCCTCAAGATGGACTTTTTGGGACTCAAGAATCTCACCATCATTCAAAACACTTTGCGCATTGTTAAAAAATTAGAAGGCATTGAAGTGGATATCGACACCATCCCATTGGATGACCTCAAAGCTTTTGAGCTTTTGCAACGAGCGGAAACTACTGGTGTCTTTCAGTTAGAAAGTTCTGGCATGAAAAGATATTTGAAACTCTTGAAACCCACTGAATTGGAAGATATTATTGCTATGGTGGCTCTTTATCGCCCCGGACCAATGGATTGGATTCCCGACTTCATTGCCAGAAAACATGGTGAGAAAAAAATGTCCTATCTACATCCCAATTTGGAACCGATTCTCAAAAAAACTTATGGTGTAGCTGTCTATCAGGAACAGGTTATGCAAATTGCACGCGACTTGGCGGGCTTCTCTATGGGTGAAGCGGATGTTTTGCGTAAAGCTATGGGTAAGAAAATTTTTGCCCTGATTGCTGAGCAAAAAATAAAATTCATTGAGGGCTGTGTGACACAAGGAGTGGATCGCAAAATTGGTGAAAAAGTTTTTGAATATATTGAACCATTTGCTGGTTATGGATTCAATCGCTCTCACGCCGCTTGCTATGGACTCATTGGCTATCAAACCGCCTATTTGAAAGCGCATTTTCCAGCGCCATTTATGGCGGCACTGCTCACTTCCGATCAAGACAAAATTGATCGTGTCGCCATCGAAGTTTCTGAATGTCGCGACATGGGCATTGAAGTCATGGCACCGCACATCAATGAAAGTTTTGAAGAATTTGCCGTGATTGTTGATGAACAAACGAAGCAATCAAGAATTCGTTTTGGACTCAACGCCATCAAAAATGTTGGACACAATGTGGCGCATGAAATTGTGATCGAGCGAAAAAGAGGTGGCAAATTCAAGTCACTCACTGATTTTGTGGAAAGAGTGCAAACTAAGGATTTGAATAAAAAATCTATTGAGGCTCTGGCCAAAGTTGGTGCTCTAGAAGGCATTGCTGAGCGGAATCAGGTAGTGGCTTCAATTGAAAACATCATTTCTCATTCCAAGACTTTTCAAAAAAACTTGAATTCACAACAAGGTAGTCTTTTTGGCGCCACAGAAATTGCCTTGCCAGAAATTGCTATGATTGAATGTGAGACCGCCACCAAAAAACAGCGCCTGAGTTGGGAAAAAGAACTGCTGGGACTCTATATCAGTGATCATCCCGCGCGAGAATACAAAGACTACTTTGCGACTATGGGCGTGCCAATTAAAGATATAAATTCCTCACATGTTGGACAAAACATCAATGTAGGTGGAGTGATTTCTAAAATTCACAAAATCTATTTGAAAACCCAAAAAACAATGTTGTTTGTGACCATTGAAGACACTGATGCGGCTATGGAAATTTTAGTCTTTCCAAAAGTTCTGGATGCAACTGGATCTGTTTGGGAAGAAGACAAGGTTGTATTGGTAAGCGGAAAAATTTCCGATAAGGATGGCAATTTCAAAATCCTGTGTGACACTGCCACTGTCATCAACCAAGCCGAAGTGGAAAAATTCAGTCGCATTCTAGCTACGCGCAAATTCAATGAAAAGGTGTCAGAACCAAAGGCAAATGCCACCAAAATGATTATAACTTTGCCAAGCAATGCGCAGCAAGATGTCCTCAAAAAACTTTCGCAATACTTCGACCATTGCGAAGCCGGCACCCTGAAAATTTTTCTCTCTATCAACAATCAAAAACTTGAAACGCCCTATTGCATTACCCAATCTGACAACCTCGAAACAAATCTGAAAAATATTATTCCTGAGGCGAAAATAACAATCTTCTAAAAACTCGCAAGGATGAGTTTTTTGCTTGCTCATTATTTTTGTTTCATAAAAATAGGGTCTGTCATTTTCCGTGTAACTTTATCTGTGTGTCAGAAAAAAGTTAGAATTGCAGTCATTCCCTGCTTTCGTTTACGATGCTTGATGGCACCTAGGAAATGAGATTCTTTTTCAACAAAACCAACTGATACAATCAAGTCTCGCCACTCTTCCATGGATTTATACTGCATCGTCCAAGGCATGTAAACATTTTGCAGATTCATCAACCAATCATTGATAAACAAAAATTTAATTTTACATTCCCTAGATAGTTGCAGAAAATCAACGGTCACTTCTGACAATTTCAAATTGAATTTAGCCAGATAGTTTTCAATCTCTTCGACGCCATGGTTTGCATCGGTAAAAGATTCCTCAAAAACAATCAATTTTCCACCTGATTTCAAGACTCGTCTCAATTCTGTAAAAATTTCTTGTGCCTTTTGTTCACTTTCCAAATGATGCAAGACTAATTTGATTGTCACCACATCAACTGAAGCATTTGCCACTTCATTCAAACTTCGATGAAATTCAATGCGAGAATCAAGACAATCCAAAACCGGCTGACTTTTCAAATCCACGCCAATCAACCTCCTAACTTCCGCGTTGCTTTCGGCAATGTTTTTTAAAAACGCCAACTTGCCACACCCAAAATCCAACACCGTTTCCACATTTTGCAAATCATGTTCAATAATTTCCAGGAACATATCTCCCGGCTTGCCCAAATCTAAAATATTATCCCGATATTTCTTCAGTTTCTTCTGATATAATTTATTGATTTCTCGACTTGAATCAATACTTTGAATCTCCGCAAAAAACTCTTCCACGAAATTTTCTGGGTTAGTCAAATTTTCATGGTTGGCAATCCAATGCTTTTTGAGCACATTCAAAATCTCCGTGGATTCCAAGATTGCCAAAGGATTTTCTAAGATTTCAATTTTTGGGTTATTTTTCACCATTAACTTTGACTTTTTACCTTTAATGAAGTATAATCTACTCGGAGCCTGTTAGCAATCTCCGTATTTTAAAATCACAAAAAATCATGAATCCGATTGCGCTAGAAGTCAAAAAAGAATATGCCGAAATCGAAACTCAGCTCAATTCGCCTGAGTTACTTTCTGACATGCCGAAAATGGTTCAACTTGGCAAACGGCAAGCTGAATTATCTGAAACAATCAACCTTATTCAGGAAATAGAGACAATTGAAAAAAATATGCGAGACAATGCTGGACTCATTAACACTGATGAGGATGCCGAAATGAAACAAATGGCAATGGAAGAAAATGTTCAATTGGCACAAAGAAAAGAACAACTGGAAAAAGATTTGGAAGAATTACTCATTCCCAAAGATCCCAATGATGACAAAAACATCATCGTGGAAATTCGCGCCGGCGCGGGTGGAGATGAATCCGCCTTATTTTCTGCTGAGCTTTTTCGTATGTATTCCCGCTTGGCTGAAAAAAATGGTTGGCGTGTAGTTTTGCTCAATTCCAATGTCAATGGTGTGGGTGGCTATAAAGAAGTCACTTTCGAAATCAACGGTTTTGGCGTCTATGGAAAAATGAAATTTGAATCAGGCGTGCATCGCGTGCAAAGAATCCCAGAAACTGAAAAAAATGGTCGCGTGCACACGTCCACTTCCACGGTGGCTGTTTTGCCAGAAGCTGAAGAAATGGATTTCAAACTGGATGACAACGACATTCGCGTAGACACATTTTGCTCATCTGGTCCGGGCGGACAATCTGTCAACACCACCAAAAGTGCGGTGCGTTTGACTCACATCCCAACCGGACTCATCGTTTCCTGCCAAGATGAAAAATCACAGATCAAGAACAAAGAAAAAGCGATGAAAGTTTTACGTTCTCGCCTTTTGCAATTGGAAGAAGATCGCCGCGCCAAAGAATTGGGTGACGCGCGACGAGACCAAATCGGAACCGGTGATCGCAGTGAAAAAATCCGCACCTACAACTTCCCCCAAGACCGCATCACTGATCATCGCATCAAGCAAAATTGGAGCAACATTCATGATATCCTAGAAGGCAATATGGATGAAATCATCAAAGCATTAGCCGAAGAAGAAAGAAAACTACGCATGCAACAAAAATAATCTGTTAACTCACACATCGGTTCTTATTCACGTTCAATTCAGAAGGTGTTTTATTTTTGAAAATTTTTTCTATTTCACAATCTCAACTGCTTCCTTGAACTTATCTCCTCGATCAAATTCATTCAGGAATAAACCGAAACTAGCTGACCCTGGCGAAAGCAAAACAACTTCGCCAGCAGAAGCCAATTTACGAGCTTCCACTACTGCATCCAGCATTGAATTGGCAATAATGAAATCCTGTTTACTGTCTTGCATTTGCATGGCTGAAATTATTTTATCAGTTGCCGCGCCTGCTAGAAAAACAACGGCCATAACTTTTTCATGAATTTCCTTGGCCAACTGTGTCATATCTAAATTCTTGTCCGACCCGCCCGCAATCAAAACTATTTTCTCTGAAAAAGAATTGATGCCAGCAATGGCACCCTCTGGTGAAGTGGCGGCTGTATCATTGTAATATTTCACACCATCAATCTCTTTCACAAATTCCAAGCGATGTGGCAAGCCAGAAAACTCTACGATAGCCTTAGCAATGTTTGCATCCTCAATTCCCATCCCATGCGCGACCGCCACGGCTGCCAGAATATTAGCTAGATTATGCTCGCCTTTTATTTTTATCTCAGCTATAGCTAGAATATTTTTTTCATCTGTTTCATTTCTAATCACAATCTGACCATCTCGCAAAAAAACTGTCATTCCATCTGGTTTTTCTGTAATAGAAATTTTTATTATTTTCGCAGGAATTTCTTTCTCAAATTCACGCACCATTTCATTGTCCCAATTCAAAACACAAATATCATCTGCTGATTGATTCAAAAAAATATTTTTCTTGTCTGCTACATATTCCTTCATCGAAGCATAATAGTTCAAATGATCCGGATAGATGTTGGTCACCACAGCAATTTTTGGACTCAATTTGTGACACCCAAGCGCACTTAGTCGCCAACTGGAAAGTTCGAAAACCACAATTGAATCAGCTTGCAATTCGTTCAATTTATCCAAAACCGAAATCTGCCCAATTCCAACTTTCATTGGATTTTTACCAGCTGTTTTCAAAATTTCATAAATCAAACTCGCGGTTGTAGTTTTGCCACGCGTCCCCGTCACCCCAATAATCTGATTGGGACACAATTTGAAAAACAAACTAGAATCAATTTCCACTGGGATATTTTTTTCTAGAGCTATTTTGATGAATTCATTTGTCCATGGAACTGGCGGAGTTTTCACAATCATATCCGCTTGTGAAAAATCTTCTACCTCGTGTCTCCCTAGGACATATTTAATATTTTGCAACTCTTTCAATTTTTCCAAAGATGGTTGCAATTGTGCTTCTGATTTCATATCCGTCACAGTCAAAATGGCACCAGCGGCATGCAAAAAACGCACGGTGCCAACTCCACCGCCATGTAGGCCAAGTCCCATGACTGTTATTTTTTTACCGTCTAAATCTGATATATTCATTAATTTTGCCTAACATTAGGAATAGGCTCTAGCGTCTAATTACTCGGCCATTGCGACCATTATTATATATACCATCTTGCAAGGCAATCTGTCCATTCACCAAAACGAAATCAATCCCCTTGTTATACTGATACGGGTTTTCCGGTGTAGCCATATCGCGAATTTCATCGCGGTTGATAATCACGATATCCGCAAAATATTTCTCTTTCAATTCACCACGTCTTTCAATGCCAAACTTTTGCGCTGGAACAGAAGTCATTTTTTTCACTGCATCTTCCCAGCTGATGATTCTTTTACCCAAAACATATTTAGAAAAAATTCTTGGGAAAGTTCCAAAACTCCTTGGATGTACAATTTCACCGGTCTTTGCATGCGCGTCAGCATAGCCAGAGCCATTCGTAGAAATCATCGAAGCTGGATGCACAATTGCCTTAGCAATATTTTCTTCACTCAAAACATCTAGGGAAATAATTACACGGCCTTCTGACGCAAGCAAAATGTCAATAACCGTGTCTTCAATAGTTTTTTCCTGTGAAGTCGCAATTTCAGAAATTTTTCGGCGCGCCAAAGTTTTGTTCAGTGGAGAAATAGCAATTTCAATTTTTGAATAATCAATCCCCGATTCACTCATGTCAGCCAAAACTTTGGCGCGAGTCTCCGGATCTTTCAAGCGACTGAGCATCATCTTTTTGCCTCCATCCACTACCCAATTAGGTAGCAATGTATACAGCACTGAGCCAGTGTTTGTGTATGGAAAAACATCAAAAGAAACATCCAGCCCAACCTCATTGGCTCGAGAAATCGCATCCAGCACGCCGTCCATCATCCCCCAATTTTTTTCACCCATCACTTTCAAATGAGAAATGTGCAATTTAACTTTGGATTTTCTAGCAATCTCAATCGCCTCTTCAGTCGCTGCAACAATGTCAGAATTTTCATTGCGCATATGTGTCACATAGACACCATTATATTTCACAATAGTTTGCGCAAGATTTACTAGCTCATCCGTAGTGGTACTTCTGGCATGGGAATAAACTAAACCTGAAGACATTCCAAGAGCTCCATCCTTCATTGAGGTGGCCAACTTGCCGGCCAAGAAATCAACTTCTTTGGAATTTAGATTTCGCATATCATCATCCAGAATACTTCGACGTAAAGTCGCCTGTCCCACCAAAGTCGCAAAATTTACAGACAATTTCTTTTTTTCCACTACATCCAAAAATTCCTCCACTGTTAACCAATCCAAACTCGTCTGACTGACATTGGCCCACTTTTGCACTGAAGAAATGGCTTTGGCACCCAAAAGTGGCGCCAACGAGGCACCACAATTTCCACCAACAATTGTGGTGATACCCTGATTGATTAGACTTTCTAATTTTGGATTAGCAAAAATTTGCCAATAGGTGTCGCTGTGATTGTTGACATCCACAAATCCCGGACAAACCAAGCGTTGCGATGCGTCTATTTCTAAATCACTTTTTTCATTGTGCAAATCACCAATCTTAGCAATCCGATCATCCTTAATACCAATGTCCGCTCGATACATTGGCCTACCACTACCATCAATCAGTGTCCCATTTTTTATTATGATGTCAAACATAAGAAAATAAATTTTCAATTATCAATTCACAATTTTCAATCAATGATCAAATTTTTTAAATTTTAATTTTGTTCATTGAAAATTTATTGGAAATTGAAAAATGTAAATTATAAATTATTTACAAAATATATTTACTGAATTTACTGGCTTATTTGCTTGCCAATAAATTCCGCCATCTCCACCAATCTATTGGAATATCCCCACTCATTATCATACCAGCCCACAACTTTCACCAAATTTCCATTGGCCATAGTTAGCGGCAAGTCAATAATTGAAGAATTTGGATTACCCTTGAAATCCATAGAAACCAATTCGCCTTCTTCAGCCGCTAAAATATTTTTCAATTCACCTTGTGCCGCAGTCCGAAAAGCATCATTTATTTCATCCACTGTCACATCTTTTTTCAAAACACAAATGAAGTCCACCACGGAAACCACCGGTGTTGGTACACGCAATGAAATTCCGTCTAGCTTTCCAGCCAAATGCTTCATCACCAAGCCAACGGTCTTGGCGGCGCCAGTTGATGTTGGAATGATATTGAGAGCAGCCGCGCGTGCGCGACGCAAATCTTTGTGTGGCAAATCTTGCAAGCGTTGGTCATTAGTATAAGCATGCGTGGTTGTCATAAAACCCTTTTCCAAACCAAAATTCTCATCCAAAACTTTGATCATCGGCGCCAAACAATTAGTCGTACAAGAAGCATTGGAGATGATGTTTTCAGCTGAATCATATTCATGTTCATTGATGCCCAAAACATACACGGGGATGTCGCCTTTGGGTGGCGCAGACAAAATGACCTTTTTCGCTCCCGCCAAAAGATGCTTTTGCGCGCCCTCTCTGTCCACAAAAATTCCAGTACATTCCAAAACAATATCAATTTCCAAATCATGCCAAGGCAATTTTTCCGGTTCTTTTTCGCTGAAATATTTTATTCTTTTCCCATCCACAATGATTTCCGAATTTGCTTCATCCGCAGAAACCACATGACCACTCTGACCATAAGATGAATCATACTCAAAAAGATGCGCCACCGTCTTGATATCCACCAAATCATTGATGGCCACGATTTCTACGTCGTTTTTAGTCAAAGCGATTTTAAGCGACATTCTTCCGATTCGGCCGAAGCCGTTGATTGCGATTTTTATCATAATATAAAAATTATAAGATTATTAGATTTCGACGTTGGCAATTTTCCAATTATCTCCTTGAACTTTTTTAATTTTAAATTCCGTATCTTTCAGGATTGTGTTTTTAGTGATGCTTTCTAGCCCAAATTGCAGATTTTCCACATCAATATCTTCTGTGTGTTCAGCAAAGCCATCATGCGCCAGTGCAATTGTACCAATTTCAACATCAACACTCTTGATTGCCGTCAGTTTTTTTTCTGCAGCAATCGCCAGAACCTCATCAACAATTTCTTTAGCTAATAAAAAATCATGCATGCCATTTTTGTCTGCGAGGTACGAGCGGATACAAAAATGAGCATCCCGCACTAATTCGCAAATATTACTTTTATTAACTCTAAACATAGCCGAAGGCGAATTCACACACACATCTCAACATGACCTACAAATTTTGTTGGAATTAGTGCTGGGATAATACACTCTTTCCTAAAATCAATTCCTCCACAACCCATGCGCATTGCAATAGGCACGCGCTTCCAAATGCTCAGCGTCTAGGAAAAATTCTGCTTCTGGCGCCCCACCCGGTTCCAGATTTTTACGATAAGTGCGATGCTCAGTTATTACTTCAATCCATTCAATGTAATGTTCGCTTTCCATTGGATGTGGCACAGATCCCACACGCGCAACCACACCCGTAGCAGTTTTTTCCACCACCGGTCGATGCTTTTCAAATTTCTCTTCTTCAGTTTTTTCCACCTGCAATTCCATTGGTTGTCCGCAACACACCAACTCTCCCACGCCGGTATGCAAAACTTCCACAATGTTGCCACACACGTTACATTTATAGATTTGATTTAATTCTGTCATAAATTTATATTAACTACCTAAATTATAACCCAAAATTGGATACAACGCCACTGTCCGCAGTAACTCATCCAAAATCTAATGATTGCCCTAGTCGATTTATCATTTAAAATCTAATCTTGGAGATAGCTAAACAATTAAGGCTATCTCCATGAAAATGAGTTTAAAATCAAGAAGAGAATTGG
>Ga0209211_10011813_pt1 | contig 11107 bp, 7 predicted proteins | sample RifGroA2_FD_183992 | JGI IMG/M metagenome (GOLD analysis project Ga0209211, IMG submission 183992) | Groundwater microbial communities from Rifle, Colorado, USA - Groundwater A2 (SPAdes) (version 2) | ecosystem: Environmental > Aquatic > Deep subsurface > Groundwater | place: Rifle, Colorado...
ATCTATGGCAGGGGGTCACGGCGGCGGCGGAATGATACGGACCATTCTCATATGGCTCGGCGTTTCCATCGTTGTGATCCTTATTCTCCTGTGGCTCCTGACCGGCGGCGTGAGCCGGATCGCCGACTCCGCAAAGTCGATCACGAACCCCTTCGGTTTCCTCTTTTCCGGCAACGCCTCATCGAGCGGCGCGTTCCGTCTTCCGTGGCAACCGGACGAGCCGGTGCGCGGACCCGACTTTGAGATACCGGTGGACCCTGGCGCCGGCACCGAAGAGCCGCAGAGTATCGAGGAACAAACCCTGTCCGCACAGGAGGAATACGATGCGCTCGTGGCACGCACGGAAGCGGCAAAAATGTTCGGCGAGCCCTCCCCGCAGAGAGGGGACGTGCAGATAGCGGGGGAAGGTCGTGCGGCGGAAGGCGGCGCGGGTGAGTACATCACCGTCGAAGCCGCTACGGACAATACGGCACCCGTCAATATCACGGGGTGGTCGTTGCAAAGCGCCCTGACCGGCGTGCGCGCGTTTTTCCCCCGCGGCGCGGACCTGTTCCTCGTGGGTGCCGTAAATGCGCAACAGGATATCTATCTCGATCCGGAGGGTTCGGCCGTCATTTCCTCCGGCCCGTCCCCCGTGGGAACATCATTCCGCGAGAATGTGTGCACGGGCTATCTCGACGGGCTCCAGACCTTTCGACCGGCGCTTTCGCGCGATTGCCCGGCGCCCGCCGATTCACTTCCTCTGACCGCGGACAATCTGCGTATCTACGGCGACGCATGTTTCGATTTTGTGCGGGAGCTTCCGCTGTGCACGCTCCCGCTCTCGGCGCCTTCCTCCGTATCGCCCGCGTGCCGCATATTTCTTGCCAATAATCTTTCGTACAACGGGTGCGTGCAGAACTACCGCTACAAAACGGGGTTCCAGCGCGGAGCGTGGCGGATATACCTCAATGCGGGGGGCGAGTTGTGGCGCAATTCGCACGACGTCATCCGCCTCCTTGATGCGGAAGGCCGGACCGTCGACGTTTTAACGTACTGAAAACAAAATAACTCCCGCGGCAACGGAGACGTTGAGCGACTCTTTTCTTCCGTGCATGGGGATCTCCACGACCGCATCGCATCTGTTGAGGATACTCTTGGGAACACCGTTCACTTCGTTGCCAAAAATAAACAGTGCCGGTTTTTTGACCCTGAACTTCCGGTAATCGACAGACCGCGGACTCTGCTCGACGCCCACAATGTGCCACCCCTCCTTCTGTAACTTTGCCAGCAATCGTCCCGGTGCCGCATGATGTTCCCACGGAATATATTTCTCCGCGCCGAGCGCCGCCTTCGCGATGTCGTTCCGGACACGGCCGAACCGGTCAAGGGGTGCAGGCGTGTGCCCCGTGAGATAGATCTTTGAGACGCCCGCCGCGTCGGCGGTGCGGAATATCGAGCCGACGTTGTGCGCGCTCCGGATGTTGTGGAGTAAAACGGCGACCCCTCGCATCTCCGCACCCTAGCATTTGTCTTCTCTATTTACTATTTTCTATTTACTACTTACTATGCAGGTATGCTTTCCGTATTCCCCGAACTCCTGTTCCTCTCCCTCTTCTCGGCATTCCTCATACGCGTGGCTCTCGCCGCCGTGTTCGCCTACGCCGCATGGCATCATTTCAAAGCCGGTAATCGCGTTGCGAACTCATTCGCCGTCGCCGAGGCGGTGCTCGCGGCAGTTATCGTCGCGGGCGCATGGACCCAGCCCGCCGCGCTCGTGGGTAGCCTCATGACGGGCCTCTGGCTGTGGCAGAGCGCGCTCCGACCCATAGCGCGTAGCACGGTACTCCTCGCGCTCGTCATGTGCCTCTCGCTCCTCATCACCGGTGCCGGAGCATTCGCCTTCGATTTGCCGCTTTAGCAGTGTAGGAACAATGAGATAGAGACTCGAACCTCCCTCTGCTACAATGCAAAGGTAGCCGCCCGTAGCTCAGCTGGTAGAGCAACTCGCTTTTAACGAGGAGGTCGTTGGATCGTTCCCAACCGGGCGGACCAAACAGGAAAGCGCAAACCAGCACCGGCCGCCTCGCTTCGCTCGGCGGTCAATCGGTATTGCAGTTTCGGGCTGAATTCGAATTGGCAATTTCGCTTTCGGGAAAAATGTATTTTTGGCATGCAATCCAAATACGGGTACATATTGGACTCGACAGATGTCTCGTAATTTGTCATAGTTTCAATGCTTAATGGCTAGTCTGTAATCTATGTCCAAAAAAATTGCGTCTGGCGTGCTGGGTCTTTTGTTGCTTGCTCCCGTCATTTCGTCTGCACAAACCAGTGTTTCCATCCAAGCGCAAATTGACGCGCTTCTCCAACAGATCACGCAACTCCAAGCGCAGATAGCTGCACTTCTCGGACAACCATCATCTTCCGTCGGAGGTGCGGCCCGGTGCCTCGATTTGACGCAGGCGCTTATCATCGGTTCAACCGACGCCGCCACAAACGGTGAAGTCTCTAAACTTCAACGATTTCTTATTGTAGCTGGTGTCTATCCCGAAGCTCGAATCACTGGATACTACGGTTTGCTCACAGCGCAGGCAGTCGTTCGATGGCAAAAAGCGCATGACATGGATTTCGTTACCAACAGTAGCGGCGTCGGTCCAATGACGCGAGCTAAATTACGCGAGCGCTGCGGTGGCGCAACCATTTCCTCCGTCAGGGTAATTTCTCCCAACGGCGGCGAGAATCTTCCGATCGGTAGCACGTATACTATCCAATGGTCCGACACCAACCCAAGCACGAATCACTACATCCATACTCTCAACGAAAATGGGACTGAAGATATAGTAACGAATACAGGTCGGGACGGATCGTATGTTTGGGGAGTCGGAGAGCCGAGAGGTGGAACACTTCATTCTGGTCGCTATAAGATTCGGATTTATTCCACGCCGTATGGCTGTACACTCAAGCAATGGATTGGTGTCGGTGAAGGCGACCCCGATGCGACCCCATGCGCAGATTCAGTCATTTCGTACGACGACAGCGATGGATGGTTCACTGTGAGAGAGGCGGTCACTTTTTCCGGAAGTCGCATTGGGTCGCAAGACAACCTGACATGGAATTCCGAGGCCAATTCGTCCTGCGCGTTATATGCACACAGGGCTGTTATGTATGGCGGCAACAACCTGATATCCGTCGCTTCCAATCTGCCAGCGGTTGGTAACCACACAGTTTCTGCGCCAATTCCAGAATCAATACGTGGTTACTTTACGCTGAAGTGTACTATTGGCTCGTCGGCTGTTGAAAAGACGTTTTGGATTCAGTAGGTCCTTGATTCTCAAAGAACAAAATTGTGCGTGCTACGCACGCTCGAATCTGTCCGCCAAAGAAAAATTGGATATTGTCAGCGGTGCGGTTTCGCCGCGCCCTGTATTTTCTCGCGGGCTTTCGCGCCGCCGGTGGCGGGCGGCGGCGGAGGTTCGAGCTATTTCAAGTATTCCAGACAATGAGCTACCGCGTAGCCAAGCTGTCTCGGTATTGATTGAAGAATCCCGATACTTCAGTTTAAACTGAAGTATCGGGATGAGACAATTAATTAGATCGCGAGATTCACCGTCACGTAATCCGTGACCGGTGTCCCGTCGGGCGTGAGGCACGAAATAGTGAAAGTGGTCGGGCCCGAGAGCGGCACGGTCGAGGCACCGCCGGAAAGGCTGTTCTCGTTGAAACTCCCGTCGGGTGATGTCTCGTTGCATGAGACGACACCTTTGGTGTTCCAGAAAATAGATGTGCGCCCGCCAAGCGTGACCCGTGCCGGTACCGCCCAGATGTCGACTTCGGGCGGTATCGTAGAGACTGTCGCAGGCGCGGGTTGCGCGGTGTTCTGTGCGGGCGTCGTCTGTTGGATGATGACGGTCTCCTGCGCCGGCGGCGGGACGGGAACGCCGACCTGATACCCGCGCCACGCACAGAGGCTGTCAAAGAATGACGGCGGGATAACGAACGAAACGATCGAGCCCGCCCACGGCCGCGATTGGCACATCCTCGCCACGACGCCCTGCGGCTGTGTCGTCCCGAACGTATCGCCCCCGTAGAAGCCGGCGACCTCCGTGTTCGCCTCTACGTCGCGCGCATTCGCAACGACGGTCGCACCCTCTCCCCTGAGCTCGATATTCCCCTGCGTCCCCGACTGGAGGCTTACCGCCCTCACCGCGAGGGTGCCCGTGGCCGAAGATGCCGTCGTTTGATTTTGATTCGTGTTGGTATTAGCACCCTGTGTTTGCAATACCGTATTGATATTGGTGTTGGCATCCTGTGTTTGTAGCGCAGTATTGGTATTTTGATTCGCGGCCTGATTCAGTATTTGAGCGCTCACGTTCGCGGTGGACGTGCCGCCGTCTCCCCCGATACCGAGCGCGGTGTTCACCGAAGACTGCGTGCCGCCGTTGAGGGCGTCCAGAAGCGCTTGGCTCGCGGTGCCCTGCGTCCCACTCGTGCCTCCCAGGAGTGAGCTGGAGGTGGGTTGTACGTATGTCGCGCACGGGTCGGAGGTGGGGACGGTGACCGTGTAATACGTGGTGCATCCGGCGGCCGTTGCGGGAGTGCCGCCTCCGCCGCCGCCCGAAGACGGCTTGGGTTGCATTATCTTGTCGAGTAGGCCCTTGAATATCTGACCGACTATCCCGCCGATGTCGCCGACACCTGTCGATCCACCGCCTAGTCCGGTGTATGTCTGGCCTTTACATCCGCTCAGCATGCAAATACCCCAAACAGTGTTACTGCCCGGTATCGCTACTTTGCACGCAATTACGGTGCCAGGGCAGGGCCTCCCGTTACGCGCCGCAACCGCGCATTCGATACTGCATCTCACATCCTCCCCTTGAGCGATGTTGACCTGCGCACTCGCCACGAATGGAGCAATGCTGAAGACGCAAAGGACCAGTACCGCGAACCCACGTCTATTCATACAACAATGGTACAAGCCTGCAAAGAATCCGCAATGGCAATATTCATTATTTGTTGACACCTCGACTTCGCTCGGTGCAAGCACCGAGAATGTACCGTTCAAGGGCATATTCGAGCCCGAACCCCTTTCGTCGCGCTTCGTGGGGCAATTCTGCGAGTTCGGCAAGAAATTTTCCGGCGCGCGTACGGTCCGCCCCCTTGGACTTCATGAACATATCTTTCGCTCCCCAAAAAAGCACGCCATGTATCGCTTCAGGCGCTTCATCGCGCAAAAGCGCGCGCTGGTAGCCCACCCACAGCGCCTTTTTGTCGCCGCGGCGTAAGGCGCGGGCGAGCTCAAATATTTCATCTCCCTCCTTTTCTTTTTTCACATCGAAACGCTCGGCCTTTTCGGCATATTTCTCTATTCCCTTCCGCGTCGGCGCGTCCAACTTTCCCTCGAGGACGAAAAACAGTTCTTTCGACTTCGCCATTTCCGGCATCGCGGCAAAAAAGACTTCCCTCATTTCCCCGTTCGCGCAGACGCCGTCGAGCATGATGACGTGCTTCTCCCCGAACATGCCGCCCCCGCCGAGCACCGCCGCGAGGTCCGCGGGCGCATTTGCATCGGTGATGCGCACGATGTGCGGGCCGTTCTTTGATGACTTTTGTATCGCCGCATCCGTCGCCGCGTACGCCTTTTTCCTATCGGTACCGGAAAAAAAATAGAGCATGGTTATGCGCGCGGTACTTTTTTTAAGCTGCCCCAATCACTGCCTATAGCGGCTTCCGCGAGAATGGGGACGCCGGAAAGCAGGTCCTTCGGCGCGACCGATTCCATGACATCGCGGATAGCGCGGGCCGCCGTCTCGGCGGCGTCCTCGGCAAGTTCGTACACGAGTTCGTCATGGATCTGCAACACCAGCGCCGCTTTCTCGCGCCAGCCGTTTTTCTCTATCAGGTTGTCCGCCTCGACCATCGCAAGTTTGATGATGTCGGATTGCGTCCCCTGCATCGGGGCGTTGACCGCCATGCGCTCCGCCTGCGCGCGTACACCCGGAATGGAAGATTTGAATCCGGCGAAGTAGCGGCGGCGGCCGAAGAGCGTCTCGGTGTACCCGAGGCGCGACGCCTCCGCTTTTGTGCTCGATAAACCGTGCGAGACCGGAAAAATTCTTGAAGTACTCGGAGAGATAGGCCGCGGCTTCCTCGCGCGTCACGGAGGCGCCGAGATTCGTGCGGAGCGCATTGACTCCCATGCCGTAGAGAATGCCGAAATTGATGACCTTGGCGCGGCGGCGCATCTCGTGGTCCACCAGTTCAGGCGGCACGTTGAAGACCTGCGCCGCGACAGCCGCATGCACGTCACCGCCCTCCTTGAATATCTGCACCAATTTTTTATCTCCCGAGAGTCCCGCCGCGATGCGCAATTCTATCTGCGAATAATCGAGCGCGACGAGCACGCGCCCCTTCGGAGCGCTGAACGCGGTGCGTATGCGGCGACCGTATTCGGATTTTATCGGGATATTCTGAAGATTCGGATTCTGGCATCCCATACGGCCCGTCGTTGTCCCCGTTTGCAAGAATTCCGCGTGCAGTCGGCCGTCACTCCCGATGAGCGCGGGCATTTTCTCGATGTACGTCGAGAGGAGTTTCTGCAATTCACGATAGCCGAGGATGTCGTCGATGATGGGGTGCAGAGGCGCCAACTTGGCGAGTTCTTCTTCGCGGGTCGTGCGCGCTCCGCCCGCGGTCTTCTTTTGCTTTACCGGATTTATCTTGAGCTCGTCGTAGAGCACCACTCCGAGTTGTTTGGGTGAATTGATGTTGAATTCGTGCCCCGCGTGCGCGTATATCTTCCCCGCGAGTACGCCCAGCTCTTTGCCGTATTCATCCGAAAGCGCTTTGAGGTGCGCTTTGTCGACATATACCCCCGTCGCGTTCATGCGGTCGACAATGGGTATGAGGGGTCGCTCGATCTTTTCGTACACCTCGCCCAGACGGCCCGTCGCGCGGAGCTCCGCAAAGATCGCCTCCCGGGCTTTTTCAAAATCTTCCGTATGCGCCTCACGCAAGATATCTTCCAAGCTTGGGTTGGTGACATCTGAATGCAGGAGCCACAACGCGAGCGCGGTCTCGCGAAGCGCCGCCGGATCGACGTGCGGTGCTTCTGATCCTGTCGTGATTTCTCCCCCCTCTCCTTTGGAGGCGTGCGCGCTCCGTACGCGCTCCTTGAGTGACTTGAATTCCAGTTGGTCGCAGAGGGCCATGATGGTCGTCGCATGCTCACCGAGATGCCACTGCCGCTTGGGCAATTCGAAAGAGAGCGGTACGTTCGGGTGGATCGTTGCGAGCGTCTTGGAGAAGGCCGCATCCGATTTCCCGCCTTTCAGGAGTTCGACAACGCGGGGCTTCACGCGTTTTGCAAATCCGGCCGGATCTTTCCCGAGCGCTTCGTAGATGTCGTCGAGCGAGCCGAATTCTTTTATCAATTCCGTCGCCGTTTTTTCACCAATGCCCTTGATGCCGGGGATATTGTCCGAGGGGTCGCCGCGCAACGCCTTGTAATCGACGACACGCTCCGGCCCGAATCCGTATCGCTCGCGCACCCTGTCCTCGTCGTAGAGGACGGTGTCGGAAAGGCCTTTGCGCAACGTGAATACATGCACGCGGGGACCGACGAGCTGGAGGGTGTCCATGTCGCCTGTCGCAATGACGGTCTCGATGTCCGTACGCGCCGAGAGTTCGCGCACAATGGTCCCGACGACATCGTCGGCCTCGAAGCCCGTGTGCTCGTAGACGGGAATGCCGAACGCCTCGAATACCTTGGGTGCGACCTCCAACTGGGCGATGAGTTCGTCCTCGGCCTTGATACGCGTGGCCTTATACGCCTCGAAAAGTTCGTGGCGATGGGTAGCGCCCGGCAGATCGCGCGCCGCTATGATGTAATCAGGCTTGAGCGCCTCGACTATCTTGAAAAGCATGAGCATGAGCCCGTAGAGGGCACCCGTGGGCTCGCCTTTTGAATTGGAGAAATCCGGCAGCGCATGGTACGCGCGATGCAGTATCGCGTGGGAATCCAAGATGACGAGCCGCAACCGCCCGCCCGTTTCCCCCTTCGCCCCTCCTCCGGATTTCTTCTTTGCCATACGAATAGCCGCGTATACAAGGATTGTAGCATCTGCGCTTTTTTGCCACGGCGATGCGTTACAATGTATCCGATGGCAACCCAATTCAACGATAAAAAACAGGACGAGCGGCTTGCCGAATTGCGCGGGCGCGAGGAGGAGCAGCTCGCCGAGATGCTCTCGAAAAAATACGGCGTTGAGTATGCCGACCTCACCTCAAAATCCATCGACACCGACGCCTTACGCACCATTTCGGAGGCGGAGGCGCGTGCCGCCGAAGTGGCCGCGTTCCGCAAGATAAACAAGAAACTTCTCGTCGCGATGCGCTCGCCGGAGCGGCCCGACGCGCTCCAGGCTCTGGAGAAACTCGTCCACCTCGGCTACCAAGTAGAGCGGTTCATCGTTTCTCACGCGTCGCTCGTCCACGCGTGGGACCGCTACCACGACATTTCATACGCGACCGAGACCGAGGCCGGCATCCTCACCCTCTCCAACGAGACCATCCAGCAGATGCTCGAAAAATTGAAGGCGCTCGACGATGTGCGGGTCGAGATAACGTCGTTCGCCGCGAGCCGCGACACGCACCGCGTGTCGCGCATTCTTGAGATCATCATGGCGGGCGCGCTCTCGCTCGGAGCTTCCGACGTGCACCTTGAGCCCGAGGACACGGGTGTGCGCATGCGCTACCGCCTCGACGGCGTCCTCATGGAAGTCATCGTATTCGACGCTCCCACCTACGCGCTCATCTCCTCGCGCGTCAAACTGCTGAGCGGGCTCAAGCTCAACATCAAGAACGCCGCACAGGACGGCCGCTTCTCCATCCAAGTGAACGAAAAAGAGATCGAGATACGCACCAGCGTCTTGCCGGGTGCCTATGCGGAAACCATCGTGATGCGCGTCCTCGACCCGACGACCATCGCGCTCCCCATGGAAGCGTTGGGGTTCGACAAATACCTGATGGATATTTTCAAAATGGAAATAGCCAAGCCGAACGGCATGATACTGAACACCGGGCCGACCGGTTCGGGAAAGACCACGACCTTGTACGCCTTCTTGCGGCAAGTCGCGAGCCCCGGGATTAAAGTCGTCACCATCGAAGACCCCATCGAATATCACCTGCCGGGAATCGTGCAAACACAGGTATCGAAAGACTATACCTTCGCCGAGGGTCTGCGTAGTACCTTGCGCCAAGACCCCGACGTCATCATGGTCGGCGAGATCCGCGATGCCGAGGTCGCCTCGACCGCTATCAACGCCTCGCTCACGGGGCATCTCGTCTTTTCCACGCTCCACACCAACGACGCGGCCGGCACCTTCCCGCGGCTCATCGATATGAACGTCAACGCCGACATCTTGGGTGCCGCCGTGACAACCGCGATGGCACAGCGCCTCGTGCGGCGCCTGTGCCCGCACTGCCGCGAAGCGAAGGCGCTCGTCGGTGAGGAAAAGAAATTGATGGACCTCCTTCTCAATAACATCCCTCACTCGGAGGAGCTCCCGCAGAACCGCGACGCGATGTGGATTGCGAAGGGCTGCCCGAAATGCGGCGGCATCGGCTACAAGGGCCGCATTGCGGTCGTCGAGGTCATTTTGATGGATAAAGAAATAGAAGAGTGCGTACGGCACACATCGAGCGAACGCGATATCTGGCACGCGGCCAAGCACCAAAAAATCCGGCGCATGGCGCAGGACGGCGCGGTCAAAGTCTTGCAGGGCGTCACGACGCTCGACGAGCTCGGCAGAGTCGTAGACCTCCACGACGAGGTGATGTTGGAAACAATTAGCTAAAATATGAACTTTTATTATTTGTATTATTTTGCTGCTGCGCTCATCACAGTTGGGTTGGTAGTATACGGTATACGTCGATCCCAAAACAAAGATGGGGCGATTCCTTTTGAAGGAACTTTTTTGTCTCTCTACTACACAAAAGAGGATCGAAGAAATGGCAGACTTTCTAACAAAACAAAAGTTGCACTCACGATAATAACGGGGGTCACTTTGACATTACTCTTTCTCTCGAGCCGGTAAATCACAAAACCCCGTTGCGCAGGGGCAACGGGGTGGTATCTTGAAAGGGGATAGAAAGTCGGGTGCGCAGTTCTCTTGGCAATACTTTCGATGAGGAAAGCTGCAACACGGACCTAAGGATAGAAGCAGCCGAAACTGCTGTCGTCCTCGGTAAAGTTACTATTGCCAAGATAACTGTGCGCCCGAAGAGAAAAACGAATTCAGCGAACAGTATAGCACGTTAGGACGCATTGTCAATCCCATTAGATAGCCTTGGGATAAGGCATCTAACGGGACAGGGCACCTAGCCGCAGTCCAAAAGGACCCCGGAAAGTAGCCGACCTATGACCGACAAAGACAAAAAAACCCTTGAAAAGAGCCCCCGTTCGCTCGATCAGGCGCTCCGGCCGGAGAGCTGGAAAGAGTACGTCGGCCAACCGACGATAAAAGAGAATTTGCGCATCCTCCTCACCGCCGCGAAGGGCCGGAACCATCAACCGGAGCACGTGTTGCTCTACGGCCCGCCCGGATTGGGTAAAACGACGCTCGCCCACCTGATGAGTAAAGAGGTCGGTGCGAACCTCCGCAGCACTTCCGGCCCCGCCATCGAGCGCGTCGGCGACCTCGCCGCCATCCTCACGAACCTTTCGCCCGGCGATGTACTTTTCATCGACGAAATCCACCGCCTCAACCGCACCATCGAAGAGGTCATGTACCCCGCGATGGAAGCGGGCGTGCTCGACATCGTGATAGGCAAAGGGCCGAGCGCGCGCACCGTGCAACTGGAACTTCCGCCATTTACGCTCATTGCGGCGACGACAAGAATTTCAATGCTCTCCGCTCCGCTTCGCTCGCGCTTCTCCGGCGGCACCTTCCGCCTCGCGTACTACACCGACCTGGAGATCGCAGAGATACTGCGGCGCTCCGCAAAGATACTCGGCATCGCGGCAGACGAAGAATCCGTGAGAGAAATCGCGCGGCGGAGCCGCTCGACGCCGCGCACCGCGAATTACCTCCTGAAGCGTGCACGCGACTTCGCTGAAGTGAGCGAC
>Ga0209211_10011815_pt1 | contig 11105 bp, 7 predicted proteins | sample RifGroA2_FD_183992 | JGI IMG/M metagenome (GOLD analysis project Ga0209211, IMG submission 183992) | Groundwater microbial communities from Rifle, Colorado, USA - Groundwater A2 (SPAdes) (version 2) | ecosystem: Environmental > Aquatic > Deep subsurface > Groundwater | place: Rifle, Colorado...
TGAAGTCGCGGAATGGGTGGGGCCTTCCTGGGAAAAGGCCTATGACGTTTCGGGCAAGCCAACGCCCGCTCTCGAGGGGTTTCTGAGATCCAGAAATCTGGAGGCAAAGGACATTGTTAAAAAGGAAACGCCCCGGGGCGTCTACGCCGCGGCGCGGAAAACTCTGGCCGGTAAAAAAGCCGAACAAATCCTTCCTGTTTTATTCCCTGAATTTTTAAAATCGTTTTCATTTCCGAAGGCCATGCGCTGGGACTCATCGCAGTTTTCATTCCCCCGTCCCGTCCGGTGGATTTTGAGCCTTTTGGATTCCAAGATCCTTCCTTTGTCAGTGGGGCATGTGCGCGCCAATCGTTTTACTTTCGGGCACAGATTTCTCGCGCCCCGGAAAATAGCGGTAAAAAAAGCGGATTGGGCCGTTTTTCTCAAATTGCTGGGAAAAGCGCATGTCATTTTGGAAAGGGAGAAACGGGAGAATATCGTCAGGCAGCAATTCGCGGCCAAAACGGAAAAGGCGGCCTGCGAGGAAGAGCTGGTCCAGCTCACGGCGCAGCTCGTGGAAGAACCCTTTGTCGTGACCGGCAAATTCAGCCCAGACTTTCTTTCACTCCCGGCTGAAATTCTCTCCACCTCGATGAAAAAACATCAGAAGATTTTCGCGGTTTATGACGCCAAACACCGGCTGCAACCCGCTTTTGCCGCTGTCTTGAACGGAAAAAAGTCCAATTTGCCGAAAATTATCAGCGATTACCAGGGCGTGTTGGAAGCGAAACTGAGAGACGCGCGGTTCTTTTATACCGAGGACACCAAAGAGCCGCTGGCGAAAAAAGTCGAAAAGCTCTCCGGCATTATTTTTCTGGGGAAATTGGGAACCATGCATGACAAAACGATCCGGCTGGTGGAGCTCGCCGCGACTCTGGCGGGCGCTCTCAATCTTTCCGGCGAAGAAACGGAGCGGCTCAAACGTGCGGCCTTCCTTTGCAAGGCGGATTTGCTCACGCACATGGTCTATGAATTCCCCGAGCTTCAAGGGGTGATGGGCCGCGAATATGCCAAGGCTGGCGGGGAATCCGGCGAAGTCGCTTCCGCGATTGCGGAACATTATTCGCCCAAAAGTCTTTCGCAGCCTTACGGAGAATTGCCCCGAGAACAGACCCGTCTGGGTTCTTTACTTGCTATTCTTGAAAAAATGGATACTCTAGTAGGAGCTTTCGGCGTTGGCCTTGAACCGACAGGAAGCCAGGATCCCTACGCTTTGCGCCGCGCGGCGGGTGGTGTGGTGAAAATCATCCGGGCTTTCGGCCCTCGATTCGACCTCAAGGATATCATCCAAACCGCGATCCGTCTTTACGGCGCACGACTTAGCAAGAATGAAACCGAGATACTGGGCCGGCTGGAAGTTTTTTTCAAGGAGAGGCTGTCTTTTGAATTGGGCGCCTCGGCCGGGTCCAAAGATGATCAGATTTTGAAGGCTGTCTTCAAAACATCCTGGTCTGACCTGGGCAGTGTCTTTCTCCGGTTCGGGCTTTTGAAGTCTTTTTACGGGAAAGACCGCGCCTCTTTTGACAAGGCGCATAAAGTGATTGAAAGAACTCATAATATTTTGAAAGGGGCTTCGAATATTCAGGAAGAGATTCATTCTGAACTCCTGAAAGAGAAGCCTGAGCAGAAATTGTTCGAAATCGTGAACGACAAGGTTTCGGACTTCGACCGATTGGCCCGTGAAGAGAAATTTGACAAGGCGACAGACCTTTACGGGCAAATATTTTACGGGCCTGTGCATGAGTTTTTTGATAAAGTGCTCGTGAATGTGGAGGATGTCCCGCTCAGGGAAAACCGCCGCGCTTTGATGAAGAGAATCAACCGAATTTATGTCGATCATGTCGCAGATTTGTCGTTGGTGAATCAGCAAGACTAAAAGTGGTTTAAACAAGTGCCGCCAGGCAGCAGTTTTTGAAAGGAGAAAAGAATGTCAGTTACGGCTAAGAAGAAAAAGCAGGTTAAGGGTAAAGGGAAATCGAGTAAATACGTTTATTTTTTCGGAAACGGTAAGGCTGAGGCCAATGCCACGATGCGCGATCTCTTGGGAGGCAAGGGCGCGAATCTGGCCGAGATGACGAATATCGGAATTCCGGTTCCTCCGGGATTCACCATTTCAACCGAGGTATGCGATCTTTTCTATAAATTAGGGCGCAAATATCCCGCTGGATTGAAAGAGCAGATTGACGCCAACCTGGCCAAGCTTGAGAACGCCATGGGCGCCAAATTCGGCGACAAGGACAACCCTCTTCTGGTCTCCGTCCGCAGCGGCGCCGCGGTTTCCATGCCCGGCATGATGGACACAGTCCTTAACCTGGGCCTTAATTCCGACACGGTTCAGGGCATGATCATTAAAACCGAAAACGAAAGATTTGCCTGGGATTCCTACCGGCGTTTCATCCAGATGTTCGGCGACGTGGTCATGGGCGTGGAGCATGAAAAATTCGAGGAAATTCTTTCCCATAAGAAGCATCAGCTGGGCGTGAAAAACGACACAGACCTTACGGCCAATGATTTGAAGGAAATCGTGCGCCTCTATAAGAAGGTGTACAAAGAGGGGACGGGCGAGGAATTCCCCAGCGATCCTCGCGAGCAGCTCGACAAGGCCGTGGGTGCCGTGTTCGGTTCGTGGAACAACCCCCGCGCCATCAAGTACAGACAGCTTTATGATATCCGCGGGCTACTCGGAACGGCCGTGAACGTTCAGGCCATGGTGTTCGGCAACATGGGTGACAGTTCCGGAACCGGCGTGTGCTTCACGCGCAATCCGTCCACGGGCGAAAAAATGTTTTACGGGGAATACCTCGTGAACGCGCAGGGAGAAGATGTGGTGGCCGGTATCAGAACGCCGGAGCCCATTGTCGCTTTGAAAGACCGCATGCCTGCCGTTTATTCCGAACTGGTCAAACTCAAAGACAAGCTTGAGAACCATTACCGGGATATGCAGGACATTGAGTTCACGATTCAGGAAGGACGGTTGTTTATTTTGCAAACCCGTTCCGGCAAAAGGACGGCCCATGCCGCGGTGCAAATCGCCTGCGACCTGGTGAAAGAAAAATTGATCGATTGGGACACGGCCATTTTGCGCGTGGACCCCAAGAGTCTGGATCAGCTTTTGCATCCCATGTTTGATCCCAAGGCGGTCAAAAAAGTGATTGCCAAAGGATTGCCCGCTTCGCCGGGCGCGGCCACGGGTAAAGTGGTATTTTCCGCGGATGACGCGGAAGCGCGCGGAAAAGCAGGGGAGAAAGTGATTTTGGTCCGCATTGAAACTTCCCCTGAAGACGTGGGCGGTATGCACGCGGCCCAGGGAATTCTCACGGCCCGCGGCGGTATGACATCGCACGCGGCCGTGGTCGCGCGCGGCATGGGAAAATGCTGCGTGGCGGGATGCAGCTCGATTCAGGTTGAATACGAGAAAAAACTTTTCATCGCCGACGGCCAGACTGTTCGGGAAGGGGATTTTATTTCCCTCAACGGTTCAACCGGAGAAGTGTATCTGGGCGAAGTCAAAACCGTGGAACCCGAGTTGAGCGGCGGTTTCGCGAAGCTGATGGTGTACGCGGATAAAATCCGCCGCCTGAAAGTGCGTACCAATGCGGACACGCCGCATGACGCCCAAGTCGCGCGGAAGTTCGGAGCCGAAGGCATCGGGCTTTGCCGCACGGAGCATATGTTTTTTGAGGGCGACCGTATTGTGCCCATGCGTGAAATGATTTTGGCTGACACGCTGGAAGATCGCGAAAAGGCCTTGGCCAAACTTCTTCCCATTCAGCGCCAGGATTTTGAGGGGATTTTCAAGGCCCTCGAAGGATTTCCTGTGACGATACGCCTGCTCGATCCGCCTCTGCATGAATTTGTTCCTCATGAGGAAGAGGCGCAGAAAGAAATGGCTCAAGTCATGAATGTTTCGCTCGATAAAGTCAAGAACCGGGTGCGCAGTCTTTCGGAATTTAATCCTATGCTCGGACAGCGCGGCTGCCGTTTGGGGATTATGTATCCGGAAATTTACATCATGCAGGTCAGGGCCATTATTGAGGCGGCCTGCAACGTGAAACAGAAAGGCATCAAGGTTCAGCCTGAAATCATGATTCCGCTGGTGGGCATCAAGGCGGAGTATACGCGGCTAAAAGAACAGTCGATCAAGGTCATTGAAAAAGTTTTTGAAGAAAAGGGCGTGAAAGTGGCTTACATGCTGGGGACCATGATTGAAATTCCCCGCGCTGCCGTGATCGCGGATAAAATTGCTCAGGAAGCTGAGTTCTTTTCGTTCGGAACGAATGACCTGACCCAGATGACCTTCGGTTTTTCAAGGGATGACGTCGGAGTTTTTCTCGGCAAGTACGTTGAAGAAGGCATTGTGGAGCGCGATCCGTTTCAATCTCTGGACCAGGAGGGCGTGGGCACTCTGGTGAAAATGGGGATTGAGAAGGGCCGCAGCGTAAGAGAAAATCTTAAGGTCGGCATTTGCGGTGAGCACGGAGGGGATCCGGCTTCTGTTGAATTCTGTCACCGCGTCGGCATGAATTATGTCAGCTGTTCGCCTTACCGCGTTCCTATCGCGCGTCTGGCAGCGGCGCAAGCCATGATTCGTGAAAACAAAGCGGCAAAAAAGAAAAAATAAGGCCCTATGGCGCGAAAGAAAAAGAAAACCGCTAAAAAAGCGAAGAAAAAGCTGTCCCATAAAAAGGCGGTCCTTAAGCGCAAATCTAAAAGGATAGCTTCGAAAAAAGGCGGTAAGAAAGAAAAGCCTGAGCTTGAAACGGCTGAAAAGCCGGGTCAGGAAAAGGTCAAAACAAAGGCTCCCCGGCGCCGCAAATCCGATGAGGATGACGAAGAAGGCGCCGGGGGGGCTTCTCAGGATGATACGCGCGGATTTGAGCAATCGCCGCTTCAGATTTATCTGAAACAGATTGAAAAAATTCCCCTTCTCACACCGCAGGATGAAGTGGACCTTTCCAAAAAAATCCGGTCGGCGACGCGCGGATCTAAAGAGGCCCGGCACCGGATGATTCAGAGCAATCTTCGGCTTGTCATCAGTATTGCCAAACGCTACGCGAACATGGGCCTTCCTTTTTCTGATTTGATAGAAGAAGGCAATATCGGACTCATGCGCGCGGTGGATAAATTCAATTACAAACGCGGCTACCGGTTTTCGACTTACGCGTCCTGGTGGATCAAACAGGCCATCATGCGTTCTCTTTCCAATCAAGGCAAGACCATCCGCATTCCGGTATACATGTATGATTTGATTTCAAGGTGGAGAAAGGTGCGCGATCACCTGATGCAGAAACTTGACCGCATCCCGACGCGCAAAGAGATTGCGGACGTGATGAAGGTGCCCCTCGGGAAAGTGCGCGACATCGAGAATCTGGTGACCAAGCCTAGCTCTCTTAATATGCCCGTTAGCATTGACAGCACGGCAGAATTGATAGACCTTATCGAAGACGATTCGTTTGAAGCGCCCGAGCAGATGGTCGATGAGCTTTTCAAAAACGAGAGAATTGACAAACTGCTCGGTTACGTGGATGAACGCGAACGCCAGATTTTACTGCTCCGGTTCGGCATCAAGGGAGGGGAAAAACACACGCTGGAAGAAGTGGCCCAGAATTTCGGGATTACCCGCGAAAGGGTGAGGCAGATTGAACATTCGGCCCTGAAAAAAATCAGGGTCCGCGTTAAACTGGAACAGGATAAATTGGAGGATTATATATACTGATGACTGCGACCTTGAATCAAGAACAGCTGAAAAATTACATCCGCGACATTCCCGATTTTCCCAAAAAAGGCATTTTATTCAAAGACATCACCCCCTTGCTTAAAGACCCGCAAGCTTTCCGTACGGCCGTGGACCTTTTGGCCGAAAGGTTCTCTGACTGCGGCGTGGAACAAGTCGTCGGCATTGAATCCCGGGGTTTTATTTTTGCCGCAGCCGTGGCTTACGAACTTAAAGCCGGGTTTATACCGGTGCGCAAGAAGGGCAAGCTTCCTTCCGTAACGGAGAAAATTTCCTACCAGCTGGAATATGGCGAAGATATCCTGGAAATTCATCAGGATTCGATAGAAAAGGGCATGAAGGTGCTCCTTATTGACGACTTGCTGGCCACCGGAGGGACGGCCTCTGCGGTCTGTAAGCTGGTAAAAAAATTAGGGGGAGTTGTTGCCGGCATAGGATTCCTTATAGAGCTGTCATTTCTACAGGGACGGGATAAACTGAAGGGCTTTGAACCGCACGCGCTGATCACCTTCTGATTTTTTGTTATCTATAAGTTATTTAATTTAAACAGGTTAAGAATTCTTGCTAAGCATTTCTTTACAAACCAACCCAGCTCAAGTATAATTCCCCCTTGTTTATAGGACGTTAGTCTCTCTATTAATGCATTAAAGGAATCAGGGCAAGAGACGTTTAAGTCAAATACCAATATAAAACCCGTGAGTGATTTGACGGCAGATAAAATTTCGGTTCGTGTGAACGGCCAGAAAAGGGAGTTACCGCAGCGTATGAGCCTATCCCAGTTTTTGCAGAATGCCGGTCTTAATGCCAAAGGCGTGGTTCTTGAACTCAATCGCAAGATTGTGGACCGATCCGCCTATGCGACGACCTTTCTATCCAACGAAGATTCCCTGGAAATTGTCCATTTTGTGGGCGGAGGTGCTTTATGAAAGCCAAAGCGCCTAAGGGACCTAGAAACCTCGTAATTGTCGAATCTCCCTCCAAAGCCAAAACCATCAATAAATATTTAGGAAAAGATTATCTCGTCGAAGCTTCTATGGGCCATGTCCGTGATCTTCCACGCAGCCGGATGGGCATTGATATTGAAAACGACTTCCAGCCCAGATACATCGTGCCGGTCAAGGCCAAAAAGACCGTGAGTAATTTGAAAAAGATCGCCAAGGGAAAAGAGGCCATTTATCTGGCGCCCGATCCTGACCGCGAGGGCGAGGCCATCAGCTGGCATTTGGCTAATATATTCGGAGCCATGGCTTCTAAAGTGAAACGGGTGGTTTTTAATGAAATTACGCCGCAAGCCGTGCGTGAGGCCTTCAAGCACCCCCGTGACATTGACGTGAAACTTGTGGACGCGCAGCAGGCCCGCCGCGTCATGGACCGCATCGTGGGTTACAATCTGAGCCCGCTCCTTTGGGAAAAAGTCGGCTCAGGATTAAGCGCCGGCAGAGTGCAGTCCGTGGCCCTCAGGATGATTGTCGAAAGGGAAAAGGAAATCCGCGCCTTCACGGCGCAAGAATATTGGAGCATACAGGCGGTTCTTTCTTCTCAAAGGGAAGAGGTCAATAAAGAGAAATTTTTGGCCAAGCTTGAAAAAATCAAGGGAGAAAAGTTTGAAGTTGCGGCCGCGGCCCAGGCGCAGTCGCTTAAGGAGATATTGGAGAAAGAAAGCTTTTCGGTTTCCGAGATTGAGCAGAAAGAACGCCGGCGCAAAGCCACGCCGCCTTTCACGACCAGCAAGTTGCAGCAGGAGGCCTACACTAAACTCGGTTTTACGGCTGCCAAGACCATGCAAGTCGCGCAAAAGCTTTATGAAGGCATGGACTTGGGCTCCAAGGAAGGCAGTGTCGGTTTGATCACCTACATGAGAACTGATTCTGTGAACATCTCGACCTCCGCGCTCGAGGAAGTCCGGAAATTCATAAGCGTTGAGTATGGCCCGGCTTATTTACCCGAATCCCCCAATGTTTACAAATCCAAAAAAGGTGCCCAGGAAGCCCATGAGGCAATACGTCCGACTTCGGTTTCCCGCACCCCGGAAGAAATGAAGGACCATTTAGAAAAGGATGAATTCAAACTTTACGAATTGATTTGGAGAAAATTCGTCGCCTCGCAAATGACGGAATCGGTTGATCAGGTCACCACGGTGATTATCATGGCCGGAAAGGATTATCAATTCAGGGCCGCGGGCACACAAAACCTGTTTCCCGGATTTCTTTTGGCCTACGATTTGGTGGAAGCGGCTAAGTCTAAAAAGAAAAAGAAACCGGAAGAAGAGGAAACCGAGGACGAAGAGGAAAACCTCAAATTGCCCATCCTTGTCAAGGGCGAAGCCCTTACCCAGCATGAAATACGCAGCCAGCAGCATTTCACCAAGCCGCCGGCAAGATTCAACGATGCCTCTTTGGTGAAAATCATGGAAGAAAAAGGCATCGGCCGGCCGAGCACTTACGCGCCTACCATTTACACGATTCTTTCCCGCTGGTACGTGGAAAGAAAGGGAGGGGCTTTGACCCCCACGGAGCTCGGCGAAACCGTGGTGGACCTTCTCGTTAAACATTTTCCCAAGATTCTGGATTACGAATTCACGGCCGGTATGGAAGAGGAGTTGGACAAAGTAGAAGAAGGAAGCCTTGGATGGACGCAGGCTGTGCGGGATTTTTACACGCCTTTTTCGGCCTATCTCGAAGAGGCTAAAAAGGAAATGCCCAATGTCAAAGAAGCGGCGGTTGAGACGGAGTATAAATGCGACATTTGCGGCAAGCCTATGGTGATACGCCGCGGCCGTTTCGGAAGATTCATGGCCTGCGCCGGGTTTCCGGAATGCAAATACACCAAATCCATCCCCACCGGATTTCGTTGTCCCAATGAAGGCTGTCACGGAGATATCGTTCAGAGAAGATCAAAAAAAGGCCGCAGATTTTACGGCTGCTCCAATTACCCGAACTGCAAATACATCACTAATCAGCTTCCGCAAAAGCCCGAAGGACCAGCCACGGGCGATGGAAAAGCGACTCAGGAGGGGGCTGCCTAGGCCATTTGCTAAGGCGGCACCATCCGGGCGATACCCCAGTTTGGGCGTGTAAGGGGATAGGCTCACAACGATGAAGCTTGAAAACGCACGAGATCAATTCCTCCTATATCTGCAGGGTGAAAAAAACGCTTCGCCGCACACCGTAAAAAATTATGGGGTGGATTTGGCTGAGTTTATCATCGTTACCGGTGAAAAAACCGCCCGTGAAGTGGATTACATTGCCATCCGGAAATTCCTGGCCCACCTGAAGGAAAAAGGTTATTCCAAAAGTACCATCTCAAGAAAACTGGCCTGCCTCCGCTCTTTTTTTAAATTCCTGACGCGCGAGAATGTTGTCGCGAACAATCCGGCGGTGGGGATTGCCACCCCCAAACGGGAAAAAAAGCTTCCCTCATTTCTCGAAGTCCAGGAAATTGAAAACATACTGGACGCGGCCGCGGGCCCCTCGCTTTCTTCCAAACGCGACCGGGCGCTTCTTGAAACGCTGTACAGTTCGGGTATCCGGGTGAGTGAACTTGTGGGGTTGAATATGGAAGACACGGACGTCCTGGGTGGCGTTTTGCGCATCCGCGGCAAGGGGAAAAAGGAAAGGATGGTGCCCATCGGCAGAAAGGCGCAGGAGGCGATACGCGAATATATGGAAAAACGCGGCAATGATTACGGGAAAGCCGGCGGCGCTCTTTTTCTTAACAAAAATTCTACGCGGCTCACCGACCGCAGCGTGCGCAGAATCCTCATCAAATACGTTCGCAAGACCTCGCTCCACAAAGATGTTTCGCCGCATACGCTGCGCCACAGTTTTGCCACGCATCTTCTGGACCGGGGAGCCGATTTACGTAGCGTGCAGGAGCTCCTGGGGCATGAGAGCCTTTCCACGACCCAGATTTATACGCACGTGACCACCAAACGCCTTAAGGAGGTTTACGAAAAAGTCCACCCCAGGGCTTAAAATCACCATGCGTTTTCTATATGATTTTGCTTTTATCGTGTTTTCCATTTTTTATTTCCCGTTTTTCCTTGGCCGGCTCAGGCAGGAAAAGGAAAAGGGGCGCCTGCTCGCCCAAAGATGCGGGATTTTTTCCAAGGCTTTTAAAAACGCGCTCAAAGGGAAAAAGGTCGTTTGGATCCACGCCGTGAGCGTGGGAGAGGTTTTCGCCGCCAGGCCTTTGGTGGAAAAGTTGAGCAAGGATTTGAACGGCTGGAAAGTCGCGCTTTCGACCGTGACCCCCACGGGGCAGGCGGTTGCCAGAAAATTGTTTCCCGATGGGCCGGTGTTTTATTTCCCGTTTGATTTGAGCGGTGCTGTTAAAAGAACGCTTGCCGCCATTAACCCATCCCTGATCATCCTGATGGAAACCGAAATTTGGCCCAATTTGATACTCGCGGCCCATGAGCGGGGCGTACCGGTGGGTGTCGTGAACGGGCGGCTTTCCCAGGCTTCCTGCAAACGTTACGGCTGGATACCATCTTTGATCAAACCCGTCCTTGAGAGAATAAGTTTCTTTCTGGTGCAATTTCAATGGGACAGCGACAGGCTTCAGGAAATCGGAGTGCCTGCCGGGCGTATCGAGATAACGGGCAATATGAAATTTGATGTGGCCGTGGACGTGAGCGACGAGGAAGCGCGTTCCCTGCGCGAAAAATTTTTTCCTTCCCCCAAGGCCAAGGTCCTGCTCGGAGGCAGCACGCATGACGGCGAGGAGAAAATTCTGGTCAGCGTTTTCCGCAAATTACGTTTCGAATTTCCAGAGCTAAAACTGGTGCTGGCACCCCGCCATGTCACGCGGTCTGAGAATATTGCCGGCACGGTCACGGAAAACGGATTCCGGTGCAAGCGGTATTCGGACCTTTCCGCGCCCGTCGAGGATGTGCTCATCCTTGACACCATGGGAGAACTCAAGAAATGGTACGCCGTCGCTGATTTGGTGTTTGTGGGAGGCAGCATGATCAAACACGGCGGCCAAAATCCCATCGAGGCCGCTATTTACAAAAAACCGGTTTTGTTCGGACCGCATGTGTTTAATTTTCAGATGATTTATGACCGCCTGAAAGCGGAGCAGGGCGGTTACGAAGTCCTGAACGAAACGGAACTTTATGATTTTTTGAGAAAAATGCTTCTCGCTCCGGCCCTGGCGCGACAAATTGGGCTGAAGGCCCATGACTTGGTGCTGAAATATCAGGGCTCCACGCTGAAAAACGCTGGGTTTATCCTGGATTTTTTAAATAAAGAAAACCGTACGGGCTTGCCCAAGGCGGTGGAGGCGGCCCTGTGATTATCAATTATTATCTGTCCGTTATACGCGGCGG
>Ga0209211_10011816_pt1 | contig 11103 bp, 10 predicted proteins | sample RifGroA2_FD_183992 | JGI IMG/M metagenome (GOLD analysis project Ga0209211, IMG submission 183992) | Groundwater microbial communities from Rifle, Colorado, USA - Groundwater A2 (SPAdes) (version 2) | ecosystem: Environmental > Aquatic > Deep subsurface > Groundwater | place: Rifle, Colorado...
CCACCAATGTGACGCTGATCTTGCCTACTTCCGGCAAATTGATCTGGCACCCGCCATAAACCTGCCCCTGCACAAACTCGATATTATCGGAGGTATAGATCAGTCTGACCCCGCCGCCGCTGATATCCATGATTTGCACCTCGACCTGCTCTCCCGCCTGCGGCTGATTGGTTTGAATCACGCAATGCAGGCTCTCGGAAGGATAAAGCATGAGCCGGTAATACTCGCGGCGCTGGATGCGGCAGAGACTGGCCGGCAAGGGCAGATAAAAAGCCGGGTAGCTCTGGTGCGTGACCGCGCGGATGCTATCGACCGCAAATTGAATCTTGACCTGGTTATGCGCACCGACCAAGGTGATGCGTTTGCTTTCGGCGATGCGCCGGTTGATTGGCGCATCTGCGCCTTGCTCCACCCACAGCCCCTTATCGCCGACATCCAGCACCGAGGTCATGATGAAATCCTTCGCGCCATCGTAATACAGCGCGGTGAGGGCACCGCTTTCCGACATATCGCGCAACAAGGACTGGATTTGCTGCGCGGAAGTGACGCGACATTCACTCTCCTGTTCGCCGGAAAGCCTTTCAATGGTAAGCGGAATGTTCTCTTGCATTTGCAATGTTTCGATTCAGAATGGAATGCCAGGCGGGAATTCTTCGCGGTTCGGTGTTATAGAGCAGATTAAGCGGCGCGCATCATAACAAAATCCGGAGCGCATGATAAGGGAACGCAAGCTAGCGCCTTGCCGGAGGCAGGATAGCGGGAGTCTCCGCATGTTCCAGCCGATACAGCCAAGCCAGTAATTCTGCGACGGCCAGATAAAGTTGCGGCGGAATTTCCTGGTCAAGCTCGACCTGCATCAACAACCCGACCAAATCTTCCGATTCGTGCACATAAACATCGTTTTGCCTGGCGCGATCGATAATTGCCTGAGCCATCAGGCCGCGCCCTTTTGCGACCACATGTGGCGCCCCGCCCTGGCTCTTGCCATAGGTCAATGCGACGGCAACTTGCTGCGGCGTGAGGTTATTCCGTTTCACTGCTTTTCCACTATGGCTGCGGCCAGCGGAATGCCCGCGTCGGCCAGCGAATTTTTGAGCCTGGGCAGGGCGCTATTGAACAGGTTGGCTGTCGCCGGTTCAGACGCACGCAGGGCCAACCGCAGCCCGCTCCCGGCGAACACCAGACGGGCATGGACCCCGCCCAGGCTGGGCAAGTTCAGCTCCATCTCGGTGCTCCACTGACGCTCGTCCTGCTGCCGCACCTGGTGTTCCGGCTGCCCCTGGATTTCCCACTGCATCTGCTGGCCGGGCCAGACCTGTCCCATCCACACCAGATGGTGCTGCTCCAGCGTGTGCAATTGCTGCTGCACCAAGTGCACCAACTCCTTGGCGATCGGTTGGGCGGCATCGCCGCCGGGCTTGGCCTGCGCTGCTGTATTCGCTTGAGCCGCAGAAGTTTTGTCGGAGGCGTTTTGATCGGCGGCGGATTTAACCGACTCGGGAAGGTTGGCCTGCATTTGCATTGGGGCAGCCTTGCCGGGAGCGGCATACTGCCCGTTGGGCAACTGTTGCGCTGTTTTGCCTGTCAGCAGGTTTTGCGGCTCCTCAAGCAATTGGCTGATGCTGCGCTCACCACGTATCCACTGCGCCTGGTGCGATTCATAAAACAGGCCGCTTTTGCCCAGCGTTTCGCGCAACGCTCCGGCCAGCGCCTTGGTATCCGGCACCTGCTGCCCGGCCTCCCAAACCGCCTTGTTGCCGGATTGCTGAACAATCGGCCTTTCAATCGGGCGCTCCGCGAGATTGGAAAGCATGCGCGCGGCCGAGCCGATTTGCTCCGGCGTCGAAAGCGGATTGGTCGATGCGGCGATGCCAAAGGTAATGCGCGGCTGCAACGAAAGCACTTCCAGCTTGATGTTATCGCCGGCCTTGATATTGCCGGGCAAGCGCATTTGCAGGGTTTGTCCGGCAACTTGTACCTTGAACAAGCCCTCGCTAATTTTTTCCTGCACGGAACCCTGCAATTGCTGCCCGAGTTCAAGATTTGGGACGGTCCTGGGCGCATCCGAAGTCAGCGCAGCCGGAGGTTTTCCGGCATTGGAAAGAACTTGCAGCGCGCTGATTACATTGGCAGGTAGCATCTGATGGCAATCACCTCGTCAAGTTTGCGTTGAGCAGATGAGCGCAGCGTTACCCTTTTTTATCGCGTAACCTGCAAAGGGAAAAATGAAAATTACCCGCCGTACGCCTGATTCAGCCGTTGCTCTTGGCGGTTACTTTGCATAATGCGCTGCAATTGCCCCATCCACGCCACGGTGCGGCTACGGATATCGGCGTCGTGCTCAAGGATATTTTTGATGAGCCATGCCTTGCGCTGCCTGGTTGGCTCATCCAGCGTGACAGACGCATCCGCCTGCTTCATTGCGGCAACAATGCCGGCGGCATGTTGCTCGAGGTCGATCAGGTGATCCCACTCGCCGCGCACCGCTGCTTCGCGCATCTGTGCGGTCAAGGTGGATAACGATTCGTAATTTGCGATAACTGGATGGTTACCCATTTTTATACCCGCCCATATAGCGATTGCACTTTGTTCGCCGCCTGTGGTTGCGGCGGCAAAGATGGCGACGCCTCTGCCGCCCTGGCTGGCGCGGCTGCGGTCGCCGCCGGGCGTATGCTTTCCCATGCGCCCTTCAAATCATTCAGCAGGCGCGCCACTTCATCCAGTGCAGCCATATCGTTGTTCAGGTTGGCTGACAACAGGCGACTGCACATATAGTCATACAAGGATGACAGGTTATGCGCCAAGTCGCCCCCCACCTTCTTGTCCAGGCTGGCATCCAAACCTTCCCCGATAATGGCTATTGCCTTGGAAATCGCTATGCCTTTGGCCGGAATATCCTTGCGCAGAATACCGTTCTTGGCATTAGCAATCGCCAGCAGCGCACCCTGATACAGCATCGAAATCAGCTTGTGCGGATCGGCCGCCTCTACGCCGGACTCGACACCGATTTTCGCGTAGGCTTTGGTCGCGGTGATTGCGTTCATGATGTCCTCCTATCCTAAATTACTAAGTTGCGCGAGTTGTTGCGTCAAATAAGTGCTGGTCTGGTTCATGCTGCTCATCATCTTGTCCAGCGCGATGAACTGGGCGCGATAGCGCTGTTCGACCGCCACCAGGCGGCGCTCCATTTCGACCCGCTGCCTGCCGATATCCTTGATCGACGAATCGATGCCCTTGGTGCGGCTGGAAATCATGCCGTCGCTGGACAGCACCGAGGTCGTCCAACTGTTCAGGATAGAGGCATATCCTTGCGAATAGGTCAGCACGCCGCGGTCGCCAAGTGCGCCGCCATTGACGATGATGCTCAGCCCCATAGCCGCGCCGGATCCGGCGCTCAGCTTCTGGCCGTCGGCGACGGCGTCAACCCCGCCGATAGTACCGGCAGCATCCACGCCGTCAGTCTCGGTGGGAGCGTCCAGTCCCAAAGTTGCCAGAGCGGTTCCGCTCGTGAGGTCAACACTGGAAGTCGAGCCGTATTTCAGCGAGGTGACCGTCAACTTGCCATCGACGGATGATGCCGTAACGGCAACCGTCGCGCCTGCGGAGGAAAGCGCGCTCACACCGTTTATCTTGGATTGCAACTCGGCGGCCAACGCCTCTGCGGTCGCGTAATCCCCTGCGGACAGCGTCACCGATGCGCTGATGCCGTTGACGAGCAGGCTGAGCGTGTCGTTGACACCGGCGGCAATGGAGGTGGGAAAGGCTACTAGTGCGCTGCCGACCGCCTTGCCCTGGGTGGCAATCTGGGAGACGCTCAATGCATAGCTGCCTGGTTTGGCCGTACCGGTTGCGGCGCTGAAGCCGATCAAGCTGTCCGATGCTTTGCCCACCGAGGTGAACAGGCTGGCGATATCGCTGAAATGGTTATTGATTGCATCGTTGAGCTTGGTCTGGTTGACAGCCAGCGTGCCATCCTTCTGGAAATTCACGCCGACATCGGCGAGCCGGGTCAATGAGCCGGAAGCGCCGGTTACCGCAGTGTTCAACATATTGCGCAGTTGGTTCTGCAAATTCCGGACCGTGCTGTCGCCAAGCAGAATCCCGCCTTGCTTGGTCTCAGCATTGTAGCCCGAGCTATTTTTCAGGGTCGCTACGATGTCGTTATAGGCTTTTACAAAGCCTGAGATCGAGCTGCTGACCGTGGAGGTGTCGCGCGCCACAGTCAGCGTCACGGGCGAAGTAGTCACCTTGCTCAGGTTGAGCGTCACGCCTTCGATTACGTCCGTGATGGTGTTAGAGGTTTTGGTGACCGGTATCCCATTCACCTTGAAGCTGGCATTCGATGCCGTCACAGTTTCAGACAGGTTTTGCGTGCCCGTCGGGTCATGCGCCAGCAGGCCGGTCACGCTGGCGTCGCCGCCGCCTGCCACTGCAATCCGCAAGCTGTTGCTTGCGCCGCTGTTGTTCGATGATAGCGCCAGCCGATAGGGAGTGCCGCTGCCGTCGTTTACGATCGTTGCCGTCACGCCCACTCCGGCGGCATTGATTGCGTCGCGGATACCCTGCAGAGAATTGTTGCTGCTGTCGATGGTGATGCTCTTCGACGGATTGCCGTTGCCTGTAAATGTTGCGCCAGGGTCATAGATCCCGGTTAGCGGGTCTAGTGTGCCGGAGATGGTGCCGAAATCGAAAGTGACCGTCGTTGCCGCGCCCGTGCCGATGCTCTCGGTCTGGCTGGGTTGACCGGCTGCAACAAGCTTCTGCGCCTGGGTCAGACTGGCCACTTCCAGGGAATAAGTGCCCGCCACCGCTGTGCTGGTGGCTGAGGCGGAAAAAACGGTCGTATCCGAAGCGGTCGCCTTGACCGACTGATATACCCCGGCATTGTTCAAGCCGAGTAAGGCAGTCTGAAAACCGGCTATTGCGCCCTTGATACTTCCGTATGCAGAAAGTTTCGCCTGATAGCTGGCTTCCTGCTGATCGAGCTTGCTAAGCGGCCTGCGCTCCACGGACATCAACTGCGAAACGATGCTGTTGATATCCAGATTGGTTGCGCCGATGGCCATGATTTATGCCTCCTGTTTCAACAACAAACCCTGCTGAACCTGGTCTATCGCACGCGAAATCGCCAGCATTTCTTCCGTCGGGTATTGACGGATTACATCACCGGTTTCCACATCCTTCAGCTTGAACATCTGCTTTTTTGTGCTTTCATCCACGCTGAATTCCAGGTTTTTGTTGGACTGCTTAAGCGCCTTGTTGATGTTGCTCACCGCATTCTTCACCTGTTCGGTGGAAGCCTGCTGTTCGGCAACCGGCCTTGCTGCGGCCTGTGGCAACTCTAGCGATACGCTGGGTTGTGCTGCAACGTTGGGAGGATTGACCACAACGCTTTTAGGCTCGCTGTCGCCAGAGAGCCTTGCGGGCGGTGAAGTCTGAGTCATATTACTGGTATTCTGGATAAGCATTTTGCCTCTCCTTTATCTCAAAATCCCGGTCGGGGAAACCGACCGGGACCATTCTACCCTACCTTGCTTAACGCAACAAAGTCAGCACGTTGTTCGGCAGCGTGTTGGCCTGTGCCAGCATCGCGGTACCGGCTTGCTGCAGGATCTGCGCGCGGGTCAGCGAGGCAGTTTCGGCGGCAAAGTCGGCGTCCATGATGCGGCTACGCGCTGCGCTCAGGTTCTCCGAGGTCACTTGCAGGCTGGAGATCGTCGATGCGAAGCGGGACTGTAGAGCGCCGAACTTGGCACGCTCGCCGTTGACCAGCGACAGCGCCGCATCCACCGTCTTGAGCGCTTCGGTCGACTTCAGGAAGCTGGTGACGTCGAGATTGGAAACGCTCTTCAAGGCGGAACCGACAGTCAGGGCGGCAAACACGTTCTCGTCAACAGTGGTGGACGCCGAGAACGATTTCTCGGAATCCAGCACCACCTGGCCGGCCACGATGGTAGTTTCTGCGGTTGTGTCGGCGGCGAGGGTGACTGCCGCTCCCAGAGTGGTGACCTGGTCGGCCTGTTTCGCCGTCACAGTCACGGCGCCCGCATTGGCGGTTGCGGTGTCCGCGAGCGTGATGTTGGAGCCGCCCGCGCTGCTGATGAGGATACCGGTGTTGTCGGCGTTCAGCGAGGCGATCACACCGGTTTTTGCACTCTTGTCGTTGAAGGCGGTGATTGCAGAAGCCAAGCCGCTCGCAGTGTTCTGATTATCCACAGTGAACGTGACTGTCTCGGCCGTGGTGTTATCGCCGATAACCGTGAGGTTATAGGCACCGGTAGCGCCAAATTTCAATTCCACGTCGGTGCGCGCCGTGGCAGTTACGCCGGTGGTGCCGGTTTGCACGTTGACCGCGGCGGCAATCGAACTGGCAGTGGAGGCGGTAGTAACGGCGATCGCGGTGGACGAACCAAGATAACCGTTTACGGTGATGTTGCTGGCAACCAGCTTCGATGCGGCTGCAGTGGTGCCGGAGACAACGGTGCCGGCACCCAGATTTGTGCCTGCCGCGCCATGCTGGTTGTTACCGTAAGTGGAGGTGCGCAGATTGGATGCACCGGCGGTAATGGTCTGATTGGCATTCGCGCCGACCTGGAACTGGGCGGTGCCGAAAGATCCGTCGAACAGCTTTCTGCCGTTGAATTCGGTGGTTTGCGCAATACGATCCAGTTCGGAAGCCAGCAAGCCGACTTCGTTTTGCAGCGCCTGACGATCGCTGGCGCTGTTGCTGGCGTTGGCCGACTGAACCGCCAACTCGCGGATACGCTGCAGCATGTCGCCAGCAGCCTGTAACGCGCCTTCACCAGTCTGCGCCAAGGAAACGCCATCGTTGGCGTTACGGCGCGCCTGATCCAAACCGCGAATCTGTGCGGTCATGCGCTGCGAAATCGCCAAGCCTGCTGCGTCGTCGCTGGCACCGTTGATGCGCAGGCCGGAAGACAGGCGCTGCAAGGCGGTTTCCATCGCTTTTTGCGAGCCATTCAATTGGCGCTGCGAGTTCAGCGATGCGATATTAGTATTGATAAATGCAGGCATTTTAATTCTCCTAAAGTATTTGGATTGCTCTCCGGCTCGATTTCTACTGGCCGTTTACATTGGTTCGCCCCGTTCCATCCAGGCCGCTCAACCGCCGTTGAATCCATTATCGGAACATATCCGAAAAACTTTAGGCTCTTTTGATTCCTTTTCTTACAGGGGCCACGGCGCACCCTAGCAAGGCATGCCTTTATATTCGGTAACCGTAGGGTAAACTTTAGCTTTTTATCGGTTAATTCGATGAATTTAGGCAAAAATTGCCAATTTTTTATGGAATGCGCCGTCTTGTGGGGCTGGGTTAAAACACCCAGCCTCATCATCTGTGTTGATCCAATTGGCATTAGGATCCAGAAATCCTTTCACTTTTTGCCCGGGTGAAGGTCCGGAAGGGTAAATTCATATCTTATCGCCAGCGCCCTTTGGTGCGCCAAACGAAAAATCTTTACATGATGAACGTATTGCAGGAGTATTTGTGCAGCGCGGGAAATTCAACAACAAGGGAAAATCATGGCAGTTATCAAGATAGATACAAGGTTTGGCGAATTGAATGTCGATTCGTCGCAGGTCATCAGTTTTCCGAGGGGAATCCCTGGCTTTGAAAAGAGCACCCAGTGGATGCTATTCCACGAGATCGACGAGCAGGGCAACTGGGTTAGCGGAGCGATCGTCTACCTGCAGTCGATCGACGATGGCGAGGTGTCGTTGCCGCTGACGGATCCGGCCCTGTTTGGCTTCAGCTATGACCTGGTGTTGTCGGACAGCGAAGTTGCCGAGCTCAAGCTCGAAGACCCGAGCGACGTGCTGGTGCTGACCACGCTGTCGGTCAGGGATGCGCCTACGGGCAACAGCCGCCGACCGGCGATGTCCGATATGTATGTCAATATCTCTGCACCAATCCTGATCAATACCAAATCCCGCATCGGGTTGCAGAAAACGCTGGTGGCACAAGAATCCAGGGTAAGGTTCCAACCGGCGACCGTTTCCTGATGCTGTTTTCTGCATATTATCCGGGTCACTTAGGCTTTCGAGGAGCTAGATGATCTCTTTGGAAGAACTGCTGCGCCATGCCGCTACATTCCACCAGGCCGGTCGATACATCGAGGCTGAAGAGTTGTACTTGGGTATCCTGCGGGTGGAGCCTAAGCATCCGGATGCTAACCACAATCTGGGTTTGCTGGCAATGCAACAGGGACAGGCAGAGCGCGGCCTGGCATATTTGCAGACGGCTTGGGAGGCCGATCCTTCGGTCGGACAGTATTGGCTAACTCTGACTGAGTGTCTGCTCGCGCTGGGGCAATTCGAGGATGCACTGAGCATTGTCAAAGAAGCGATCAAGCGCGGGATGAAAACGCCGCAGACGCAACATTTGCGGTTGCTCGCCAAGCGCGGCCAGGATCGGACGCCGCCGCCCGGCGCCGTGGTCGATGAGGTACTGAAATTGTTCAGGGCCGGGAGCAATGCCGAACTGGAGCAGCGTGTGCGGCCGTTACTTGAACAGTATCCCGGCTGGGTGCTGGGATGGAGTTCGTTGGGCGCTGCGCTGCATTTGCAGAACAAGGATGCCGAACATGCGCTGCGCCGCGCCGCGCAGCTTGCGCCGCACGATGCCGAGGCGCAGAACAACCTCGGCGTGTTCTTGAAACACAACGAGGGGGTGGAATATTTGCAAGCTGCCATCCGGCTCAGACCGAAGTTTGCCGAAGCGCACTTTAATTTGGGGTCTGCCTTGGCCAAGTTGCGAAGGTTCGACAAGGCGCTGGAGAGTTTGCAACGCGCCGTGCAACTCCGGCCTGCATACGCCGAGGCGCACCAGAATATAGGCGCAGTCCTGGAAGGGTTGCACCGCCTCGAAGAGGCTATTGCAAGTTATCGCCGCGCACTGGAAATCAAACCGGATTTTGCCGAGGCGCACAGCAACTTGGGCAATGCACTGAAAGACCTCGGCCAGCTAGACGATGCAGTGGCAAGCTACCGACGAGCGCTGAAAATCAAGCAGGATCATGCTGTAGCGCGCAGCAACCTGCTGTTTCTCTATGGCTACCATGCCTTGCTCGACCCTGCTGAATACCTTGCCCAAGCCCGCAACTGGGAGTTGTCCTGTGTGCCTGCACAGGATCGCCTGGCGGCCCGCCACCGATTTTTCCAGCATCCTCAGCTCACCGGCAGGCGGCTTAAGGTGGGCTATGTGTCGGGAGACTTTCGCCAGCATGCAGTGAGCTATTTCATCGAACAACTGTTCACATACCATGACAAGGCGCGCATAGAGTTATTTGCTTACTCCAACAATGCCGAGCGGGATGCCATCACAGAGCGATTGCAAGCCCTAGTGGAGCACTGGGTGCCCGTCGCGGACATTTCTGACGTAGCGGTTATGGAACGCATCGAGGCGGACGGCATTGATGTGCTTATCGATCTTTCAGGCCATACCAGCCATAATCGCCTGGGAGTTTTTGCCCGCCGTGCCGCGCCGGTGCAGGCGCATTATCTTGGCTTTATGGCCAGCACCGGGCTGACCGAAATGGACTACTGGATCGGCGACAAAACCCTGACGCCTGCCGAAACGGATAGCCACTTTAGCGAACGGGTCTGGCGATTGCCGCGAGTGTGGGTGAGCTATCAAGGCAAAGCCGATGCTCCGCTTCCGAATTGGCAGCCAAGCAGGGACGGCGCACTATGGCTTGGCAGTTTCAATAATCTGGGCAAGCTGACGCCCGCGACACTGGCGCTCTGGGCCAAGGTGCTCCATGTGCTGCCGGAGGGCAGGTTGCTCCTGAAAACCAAGGCACTGGCCGATGCCGGCAATCGCCGCCGCATCCTGGAAGTATTCTCTGAACATGGCATTTCACCGGAACGCATCGAACTTCAGGACATAAACGCCACACCGGATTGGACTGCACATATGGCCTATTATGACCGGCTGGACATCGCGCTCGACCCTGTCGGCGGCGTGGGAGGAGGAACAACCACTTGCGATGCGCTGTGGATGGGGGTACCGGTCATTACCCTTGAGGGAGACCGCATGGCGTCGCGTATGACCGCTTCCATGCTGGACGCCATCGGCCAACCGGAATGGATTGCATGCTCGGAAGCCGAATATATAGACAAGGTTGTCGCGCTCGCGCGGGATGTTGAGCAGCGCCAGATACTCCGCTCCGGCCAGCGCATGCGTATGGCCTCCAGTCCGCTGTGCGATGCAAAAGGTTTGGCCGCATGCCTGGAAAATGCCTATTTAGAAATGTTTACACGTAGCTGCTCGGGTAGATCGAAATAGGGTCAAACAGCAACCCATTGAAAGCGAGGCAATTCTGAGCTTGGCTTCCGGCATAAATGCACTGCACACCGCGCAGTTATTTGACCGCCTCGATATTAAGGCTCATCAGCTTACCCTTTTCCTTTTCCAGATGCGGTATGTACGCCTGAGAAAAATCGTCAATCCCGGCATGTTCGGTTGTCCGCCAATCCCAGCGCCGCACTTCACGAAAGCCCGTATCGAGAAGCTCGCGGCGCAGGAACTCCTCGTCAAAAATCATTTTGTGGAAGTCGTGTTCATTGCGCTGCCCGCCGACGATCAGGCCAACCAACCCGCTAAGTCCATCCGCCAACCCGCTCTCGTAATAAATCGCGGCGCAGGCGGCGAAATCAGGAACCGACAGGCGCAAAATGCCGCCGGGTTTCAGCACCCTGAACCATTCCTTGAGCACCGCCTTGTATTCCAATCGCCCGAAGTGCTCCAGCACATGGCTGGCATAGATCAAGGAGACGCTGTTATCACCCATCGGCAATCGCTCCACCGGCCCGACGATATCCACATGAGGGGCAGCCTGCGCATCGACATGCACAAACCCCGGTATATAGCGAGGGCCGCAACCCAGATGAAGTTTCACTCAGACCTTACCTTCCAGCCAACTGCCGGGTCTGGAAAAGCCTGCCGTTTCGCGCAGCGCCTGAACCTTCGTCTTGCGGCCGCAGGCGAGCAAACGGCCGTTGTCGCGGCGATGAACCTGCACGGTCTTGGCATCGAACCCTGCATCCACAAGCCAGCGCCCCAACGCCGTTTCGTTGGGCGCA
>Ga0209211_10011817_pt1 | contig 11102 bp, 5 predicted proteins | sample RifGroA2_FD_183992 | JGI IMG/M metagenome (GOLD analysis project Ga0209211, IMG submission 183992) | Groundwater microbial communities from Rifle, Colorado, USA - Groundwater A2 (SPAdes) (version 2) | ecosystem: Environmental > Aquatic > Deep subsurface > Groundwater | place: Rifle, Colorado...
CTTCCTGACGTGAATGAATTCTATTACCGAACATAAAATCATACTTGTTATTTATTATAGGATTCACTAAGTCTACCAATAGGCTGGAATCATATTGATAATCAGGATGCAACATAACCACTATATCGGGATTTCTTTTTAATGCTTCCCAATAACAGGTTTTCTGGTTTCCACCGTAACCAAGATTATTCGGATGTTCAAACACCGTTAAACCAAGCTTCCTTGCTACTTTAACTGTATCGTCCGTTGAATGATCATCAACCACAATTATCTCATTGACCAATCCTTTCGGAATATCTCCGATAGTTTTAGTAATAGTTTTGGCAGCGTTATATGCCGGCATAACAACGATTATTTTTTGTTTCTTCATAATTTTTTGATAACTATTATAAGGATTATAAAACTTGTAACGCTGATAAAATCACCGACCGCTGCCAAAAGCGGTTCAGAAAACCTGGCTTCCACCATATGATACCCCTTTTCTAAATCAACTCTAATTATCCCCTTCTCTCCTGTATATTTAAATTTATTTTCTTTACCGTCAACAATAATCTTCCATCCCGGAAAATAAAGAATGTAAATGTCAAGCCTGATATTTTCTTCAGCCTTAACTGCCAATTCCAATAAATTTGACTTACTATTAACAACTTTCAGCTCACCATTCCCTTTAGAAATTAATGCTTCCGGCAAAATACTATTAACAATTCCTCCGTCATCCCATTTTGGCCGGTATTCATTGTCGCTATTGCTCGTTCCGGAATATGTCTCCAGTCTAGTATCCGAATAGTCAAAATATTCATTTGCCCGTAAATGATTGCGGTTGGTATAAAGAGCAAGAATAACTAAAATGATAGCCAATAAAGGCCCGGCTTTGCCAGACAAGGCCGGGCCTTTTATAACAATCCCGGCCAGAGCGCTGGCGGAAAAGGTCGTCATTAATAAAAATCTCCACGGCATGTCAATATTTATAAAACTTTTCCACCGGTTCCAGATAAAAGCTGACTGCTCTGTCATCAAAAAAATCGAGGCAGTAAAAACAAACAATAAAACTATGGCCGGTAACAAACTTATTTTAGATGTCTTATGCTTTTTACTAATAACCAATAACATATAACCAATAACCGCGATTGCCACTGCCAGCCACTGCGCTATCCCCACCTGAAACGACATTCCGTCATTCTCCACTCCCTTCATGGAAAACGTATATCCCCACGGGGAATAAATTAATTGCCTAATAGTCACGAAATGATCGGTAAAATAATTCGGGTTGAGCTTTTGAGTTAATCCCCGGTAGGCTGTGGCAGGCAATAAATAATAAGCAGACAGCCCAATTCCTAAAATAAACATTAGTATGGTTTTTAATATAAATGACTTCTTTTCCCTGTCTAGAAAGAAGTTTGCAATCAGCCAAGGAATAAACACCAACAGTGTCATTTGCGCCATCATGGCATGAGATAAAAACATGCCTGCCAAAGATAATGTGCCCAATACAACATTCACATTTCCTTTCTTACCACTCCTGACGCTGGCGAATAACAACGGCACAAACACTGCTGCCATATGCTCACCGAGAGCTGCCCTGACGAAAATTACCGAAAACCTATACGGGGCCCACATATACAGAATTGCAGTTATTGTGCCGGCAAAATTTCCCCATCTCCTTGCAAACCAAAACATTGCTAAACCAGATGCGATATAAGTAATAAAAAAGACTAATTTAATACTATCGGCAAAAGATAAACCAATAACTCTGAAAACCTCGCCTATGTAAAATGGAAACCTGTAAGTGAAATAAAATAACGGATAACCAAACCCGTTATATAGTTGACGATTAAACCTGACAGGAATTTGACGGTCTTTTAATCCCTGTTCAAACACATATTGCCTGACTAGCTGATGTTCTCCGTCATGACTGGTATAAAAACCGGAGTGGAATAAGGCCTTTGCGCCGAGCAGACCAAAGATTAAAATTATCAGGATTGATACGAAGATAAAGTTTTTCATTAGAACATTAGAACATTGGAGCATTAGAGCATTTTGTTTTAATGTTTTCATGGTTTAATGTTTTAATGACTCTTACTTCTCTGTGGCCAAAAACGCCGCTTGCCCTGTTGGATAATCAATCCGCCATTTTAAATTTCCGCTTGGCATTTCCATCGGAGTTCCAACAAACAAAGTGTTTTCCAGACTAGACATTTCTAACCGGTCAATCTTTTTAAATTCAAATTTATCAAACCGTTTATTAAATTCACCGTCATTTATCCAGGTTTTAGGATCGTAATTCCCGTACCATAAAAAATAAATATATGGCTGATCATAAGAAGTTGTTATTAAAATCTTTTCATAATTATCTTTTTCCTCCATTACATTTTTCACCATCTGCTTATATCCGTATTGCCAAGAGGAAGCGTATTCGAGAGAAGAATGGATGTAGTATTGGTGGAAGTAATGGCTGATTTCAACAGTAAGCAGTAAGCAGTAAGCAGTAAGCAGTAAGCTGAAAACATTTTTCTGTTTTACGGACATAATATTTATACTTCGAATAGTTTTTACAATTCCCAAAGCAATAAATATTTGGAAAGTTGGCAGGAAGACTAGACTTCTGACTGCTGAAGGAGTTCCGCCGGTCATGGCAGAAGCGGTTGGGGCCAACATCATCCAAATAAAAAGTACGGTTTTTTCTTTGGATGCCAAGGGGCTCATCGGACCAATGAGACTCATGAGACCCATGAATAAAAACGGGAGTTCCCACCAATATATAAGTCCTACATCCGGAGTCCGGTGACGGTCAATCCTATCACTATCCAAAAACCAAAATCTTAAATCGAAATGATCCAAGTAGCCCTTAATATATTGTTTAGCATAAACGAAATATTTAATATTGACGATTTTATCCACCGGATTTTTTCCATATTTCTCTAGTCTGTCACGGTTAACCGTTAACAAATTATCTATTGTCAGAAAACTGGTTTTTTCAAATCTGGACTGACCGACTTTTTGGAAGAAAACTGTATAGGAAATGGTTAGAATGGTTAGAATGGTTAGAAAGGCCGATAAAATTAGAGGAATCCAATAAAGGCCAGGCCTTACTAAACTCAAAATTTCTTTTCTATAAATCACTAGTATGGCGATTACCATTAACGGCAATACAACCCTTAAACTATGGTATGACATCAATGCCATACTCATTAAAAGTGTAGAAAAAAATAATGCCCAACCTGAATTGTGATGCAGAGCCCTAATCAATAGCCACATCCCGGCAATAAAGAAAAATAATCCGGCGTTGGCCTCAAAAGCAATGCGGGAGAATTGAAGATGCCAAGGGGAAATTGCGAGGAGGAAAGAAGAAAGTAAAGGAATGGCTGAATGGTTAAAATGTTTAGAATGGTAAAAAAGTTCTTTCACAAGAAAGTAAGTAATTAATACCGTCAACACTCCTGCCAACGCTGATGGAAACCGGACCGCAAATTCTGTTTTTCCGAAAATCTTTAAAACGGGAATTAAGAGATAGGTGTAAACAGGAGGTTTGTAATCGTTAAAAGACTGAATTGATAATGGCCATGAATGGCCGAATTCATCTTTACCTGTCTGTAAAAGAGATTGCGCATTATATGCCAAGCTGACCTCATCCCAATCTAAAGAAGGAGGAATCTGGCCTAATTTATAAAATCTTAGCGCAAGGGCTAAAACAAAAACCGCAATTATGAGAAACCATTCAACCTTTTTAACCATTCCAACCATTTTAACCATTTATTCCCTTCTCCTTATAACATTGAATTGTGGATACCCATTCGTATCGCTGATTGTTTTTAACAATTCAAATCCTGACGGCGGATTATCAGCCCGGGTCACAACTAACTCGTCCGAGGTAATCATTGCTAAATCCGAAACATAGAATTTATATTTATTAAAGTACCTTACATTATAAAATCCAAAGACATCCCCTGTTCTACCGCCATCTTTTGCTTCCTGAATATATTTTTTAGGATCATATTGATTATAAAAAAGAAAATAAATATACGGCCGGCCCAAATCCGGTGTCACATAAATTGTCCGGTAAGAGTTGTCTGTTTGTTTTAAATACAAAACCAGACTCTTATAACTGGTTAACCATTCACCCGCCCATTCGTTTGGATAATAACGCCAGTAGACGAATTGGAAATGGAAAAAGGAAATAAAGAGTAAAGAGCAAAGCGTAAAAACTAATCGTTCTTTTACTTTCTTGTACTTTCTTGTACTTTCTTGTACTTTATTTGCTACTGCAATCATTCCCAGCGTTACAATTATCTGCGGGACCGGCAAAGTCGAGGCGCTGCGGAGGGCATGAGGAGTTTCGCGGGCTAAACCAGCCGGAACTGCCGCAAGCAGAAACCAGAGAAAAATTACTAATTTTTCTCTGGTTGCCATAAGCCTCATGGGTCTCATAAGGCTTATGAGCCCAATGAGAAAAAATGGAAGTTCTATCAAATACATTTGGCCCATATCCGGGATATTTATCCGCGGATTACGGTCACCCTGCACGAATAAATATTTTAAGTCGAAGTGCTCAAGATAGTGTTCAAGGAAGAGTCTGGAATAACCTAAATAACGGTGATGAAAAATTCGGCTCATTAATGTATTTCCGTCTACTTCTCTCCAACTGTTTGATTCTTTGATTACTTCTAAATTAGAAAAGATATTCACTTCATCCCACCGGAGCTTTCCCTCCGGCGAGCGGAGATGACCAAGCATCGGTAACGCTAAAACAATTCCTATTAAAGCTGATCCTATCCACCATCTCCAATTAGAAACAGCTTTCTTAAAATAAACTATTGTTAAAGTAATCAAAAATATTGGAGTCAATAACCTATTTGCATTAAAAGTGTAAGCTGCCAGAACAAAGCTGAAAACTGACGGAAGCAACCATTTAGGATGCTTTTTTACAGCATAAAGAAAGAATAAAAATCCTAAGGCGTTTAACAGAACCGCCAGATTGGATTCGAAAGCGACTCGGGACAATGTGACAGACCATGGTGATATGGAAATAAGAACGGCGGGGATTAAAGCGATGTACGTTGTGCGTTGAGCGCTGTACATTGGAGATTCTCTACGTTCAATGTTCAACGTTCGACGTTCAGCCTGAGCAAACAATTCCTTCGCCAATAAATATGTCACAATTATCAGTAATGTCCCCGCTAGCGCTGATGGGAACCTGACCGCGAACTCGTTAAGCCCGAAAATCCAAATTGACGGAACAACCGCATATATATATAAAGGAGGCTTATAATCTCCGAAAGCAAAAAAGGTATCGACCGGTAAAAACCGTCCGTGTTCATCGAATCCAGTTTTCAAAACAGAATAAGCGTTCCATCCCAAACTAACTTCATCCCAATATAACCCCGGAGGATTTTGACCCAACCCCCAAAAACGGAGAAATCCTCCTAAGATTATAATGACTAATAACCAATTTATTTTATTCATTATTTAATTTGATAATTCTTATAAAAAGAATAATCGTAATAATCATTATAAAAGATATAATCAAACCGTTTCTAAACGACTCGGGAAAATACCACATCGTAACGGTATGATTTCCAGCCGGAACAGGTACTGCCCGCAAAGCGGTAAATGCCACTAGGATAGGCAATCTTTTTCCATCTTCAATTTTTGCTTTCCAACCAGGAAACCATGTATCTGAAAGAAACAAAAGTTGGTCTGACACCGAAATTGTTTTAAAAACAATTTTCATTGGAGTATAGCTTTCGATCTCTACCATACTTTTTGGATCATGGGCGATGTTTAACTCCTGACTTATCGGCGAGGACAAAAGTAGCGTCGTCCGCGGATCAAAACCGGGACTATAAAGCCGGTCTAGTGTTTTTTGGTCATCGGATTCTACCTCATAATTTCCAACCAAAAACGTTCTTGGGTATGCCTCAAGATATTCCCAAATTCGCCAATCCCTATCTGTAAAAACCAATCGTTGTTCGGCCTCTGATAGCCGCGGCAAATTTCTTGTCGGGCCTATATCCAACCACTCAGGATGATCAACCAGATATTTCACCCCCAATAAACTCATCAGTCGGCGCGTTTTCGGATTAGTTAGGTCGCTATCTAAAATAGCATCGCTTGAGGTCATAAAACTATTTGAAAGCTTTCCTGTCTTCGATGAAGCCAACAACAGTGAGCGTTTTCTGTCGTTTAGAGCATCATATCCGTCGGTGCTATAAATTCCCCAATAAGTTGCCAGATTATCCTGCAAAAACTTTCCATTGTAACCAGTAAATCTGTTTATTCCAGCGTAATCTTTAAGCCAAGAGATCGTCGAATGATCCGGAAAGATAAACTGTTTTTCAGTAAATGGAGTAAACTTATGGTACTGATAGATAAGTTGCCCTGAGTTGATAATTAAAAGCCCTATTAGAGCCGACTGGATAACGAATTTTTTTTTGGTTTTGGAAATCAACAGTAGTAAACCTGATCCTGTTATGAATACAATTCCCGGGATAACCAAATTCCTAAACGAAGTCTTTTCTGTAGTAACTCCTAAAATTATTGTTACCAGAACTCCCAACAATAATACCGATCGTACAACTAAATTGTGGTTTTTGTTTTCTCGGACCATTCGCAATCCGAATGCTGCCAGAATGCTCAATCCAAATGCCGGAACAAACAGGATACGATTGGGTATACTTGTCGACAACAAGGGAATTCTTGCTGAATAGATAATTCTGGCCCAGGGAGTATTAAATGCAAAACTGGCAGCAACCATAGATAACAATAACCAAAATTTCACCACTGATGTTTCTGGATCGCTCCACTTCCTAGAAAGAAAAACAATCAGGAACAATAAGAGCGGAATAGTCCCTACATATATTACTTGTTCATAATAGCTTCCTCCGGAAATCGGCGCAAAATAATTTTGTGTTGTCGGATGACCAAAATAATCCGGAGCAAATAAGGTTACCAAATACCCCAGCGGCAACAAATACCCGCTAAGGAAATCTTGATAAGATTCTCCTGAATTAATAATTACACGGCTTCCTCGCTGAAATAGTTCCATAGCCGGTAACATATAAAAAGATGAAATAAGCATTGCGACAGGAAATAAAATAACAATTAATAATGAGCAGGGCGAAATAAACTTTGTTTTTGTAGTTACCAATCTATACAAAAAATATATAAAGGATATGGCCATTACATAGAAAGTGGTTTGCCAAAATCCTGCCAGTATCGAAAGCACTATTCCCATCAATCCGATCAACCACCATGCTTTCTTCCTGCTTCCCTCTTCCTTTTTTTTCCCAATAATTTTGTCCACAGATAATAGTATCAACGGCAGCCAAATTATCGTATGAGGAGAAACAGACACTCCCATCGTCCACGAACTCATAAAACCGCTAAGGGTAAATGTCGCTGCTCCAAACATAGCTTCGACTGAAGATAGCTTTAAATTTAGAAGATACTGGTAAGTAAAAATCCAGGCCATAAAAAACCCCACTATTTGATAAAACGTCCAATATACCGGCAGAGGAAGAAATAAAAGTAAAATCTGAAGCGGATAATAAATAGACGATTGCCATTCTCCGGCATGAGGATTTCCGGCAAAATTGTAAGGATTCCAAAGTGGTAATTCTTCCGATCGAAACATTCTCTGGGTAAATGCCATATAAGGATAAAACTGTCGAAGATGATCCAGCATTCCGGGTTTATTGGGAACACCGGTAGGAAATCCATCGAAACGTTCCCAATACCATGGAGAGAAAAATGAAACAAGATTACGGCCATTCAATGGAATTTTTCCGAAAACAATGGCCGGAAAAAACATCAGAAACAAAATCAAGAAGATTGTCAACAATGGCCACGAACGCTTTATACTCAATATGTTTGTCGTACCAGTTTCATCATAATAACCGTAATAATCAAGAAAAATAATGCTGTAATCAACCCAGTTCTAAACGACTCCGGAAAATACCACATAGTGATAGTATGGTCGCCGGCTGGAACCGGCACTGCCCGCAGAGCATAATCGGCCGTCAAAATCTTAAGCTCGCGGCCATTTTCCAGCTTAGCTTTCCAACCCGGATACCAAGTATCTGACAGAAACAATAATTGGTCGAAAGCAGAAAAGGTTTCAAAAACAATTTTTGTTGGCCGGTATTGCAAGATATTAACTTGAGCTAATTCATCCGGTAAAATAGAAAACTCACTTCCCGGTTCTTGGTTCAATAAAATGGTTTGCCGGGGGTCAAAACTATCCCCATATAATCTTGATATCAGTTTTTCTCCGTCCGGAATGACTTCATATTTTCCCGCCAGAAAAGCTCTGGGAAAAACGTCTAAAAATTCCCAGATTTTCCAATCCCCGTTTTCAAAAACCAGCCGCTGAGAGCCATCCGGCAAACGTTTTTTATCAGCTGTAGGTCCGGCGTCCAGCCATTCCGGATGATCGACTAAATATTTAATACCGAAAAGTTTCATTAATTTTATGGTCCGGAGATTCTCCAAATTTCTTCCCAAAATTACATCGGCCGACCGCGGCAAATCTAAGTCTAACCGGCCTTCAACTGCCGAATGCAACAACACTGACCGCTTATAGTCATTAAGCGAATCGTAACCTTCAACAGAATAAATTCCAAATTGGGTGGCAAAATTATCCCCTAAAAACTTACCGTTATATCCTATGAATCTGTTTATACCCGAATTTTTTTGCAGCCAGGCAATTACCGGATTAACCGGATAGACAAACATTTTTTCAGAAAAGGCCGTGAATTTACGGAACTGATAAATGTTTTGGGTTAAGCTAATAAGGATCATACCGACTATAGCTATCTTTATTAAGCTGTTTTTCCATATTGCGGTTCCCAATAAAACCAATGAAAGAAAATAAACTGCTGACGGCAACGCCATATTCCGCAGGGAAATTAAATAAAGCTGTGGGTCTTTGGCAGGGTCAGCCGCCCCCAAACTTGTCTTGGTAATCATGGTATTCAAAAATAAAACTATTATCCCCAAAGATCCTGCTAAGCCTATTTTTATTGCCCGTTTTCGATTATCCGAATCAACCAATAAAGATGTTCCAAAAGCCGACAATACCGATAAACCGAAAGCTTCCATAAATAAAATCCTATTAGCAATTCCTGTAGACAACACCGGAATTTTATAATCGAAAACTGCTTCTGCCCAAGGAGTTTTAAAAGAAAAACTAGCCGAGATTACCACCACCGCCAACCAAAATAAAATATCGTTTCTTATTTTCCCTTTCTTTTTGGCGGCCAGAGCCGCTATAGTCAACAACAACGGGATTGTCCCGACAAAAATTACGTGCTCATAGTACCAGCCACCACCGACCCGGGCAAAATAATTTCTGGTGGCCTCATGGCCAAAATAATCCGGAGCAAATAAGGTTACCAAATGCCTGGCCGGCAATAAATATCCTTTTAAAATTTCCTGGATTCTGGATTGTGAATTAATATATTCCCGGCTGGATCTGGCCAGCAACTCGTTAGTCGGGATGAGATGAAAGAAAGTGAGGGCGAGAGCAAAAGGGAACCAAGCTAAAAAGAGTAAAGAGTAAGAAGTAAGGAGTAATTTTTTCTGCCATATACGATAAAAAATATAAATTGCGGTCACCAACATAACATAAAGCGTTGTCTGCCAGTAACCGGCAAGAATTGACATTACTAACCCTCCCAACCCAACTAACCACCATACCTTCGTCCTTCGTCCTTCGTCCTTCGTCCTTACGACGAGCCGGTCGACGGTAAGGAGTATCAACGGCAACCAAAGTATCGAGTGCGGCGCCGTCACCACTTCCATATTCCAGGTAACCATAAATTCCGAAAACATAAACGTTGTTCCACCGAAAATTGCAGCCAACTTTCCGATTTTTAGATTTAATAAATACCAGTATGTAAATAACCCGGCTAAAAAGAAGGCCATCAATTGAAATAAAGTCCAATAAACCGGCAAAGGCAACAACGGTAATAAAACATGCAGGGGATAGAAGGCTCCGGATTGCCATTCGGCCATATGCGGATTTCCGGCAAAATTGTATGGATTCCACAACGGCAATTCTCCGTGACGGTAGACTTCTTGGGTTAACCGCATATAGGGATAATACAAACGAAGTTGATCCAACATCCCTGGTTTAGCCGGAACTCCGACCGGAAAACCTGCAAACTTTTCGTAATACCATGGAGAAAAAAAAGAAACCAGATTTCTGGCATTTAGCGGAATTTTTCCTTGAAAAATTGGATAAAAAGCCAATAAAACTACAAGCCACAAAAATAAATATTGCCAGTTTTTCTTCATAACATATTAAGGTTTTAGGGTTGCAATCAAATATGCCGTCTTCCCGTTAGGATAATAAATTCTGCCTAAAACCTGTATTTCATCTTCCGGAATTTCATTTTCAAAACCTATATATAAAGCCTGAGAATCTTTAGGCATTTCTTTCCAATCAAATTCTCTGGGAATTTCTACATTTAATATTTTATCAGTGTGCCCCCAACCAAGATTATTTATTACCGGATTTCTTTTAACAGTCCCATAAAAATCGTGAGGTAAAATTGGTAAATAAAAAGATAAGAAAATATACGGCGGACCACCTTTATTGGTTAAGTAAATTTTATCGTATTGCGATAATAACGGTTTTAGTTTATTCACCAATTCTTTCCGGCCATAATGCCAATAATGAGGAAGTTCTTGAGGGATGATACGGATGTAAGAATATGCAAAATACCCAAGGGATAGAAAGTAAAAAAAGAAAGTAATGGTTAAAATGGTTAAATGGTTAAAATGGTTAAAAAACCGGAAAGAGAAAAGTTTATGTAACCCAAAAGCCGTTATAAGCGTCCATGGAATTACCAGATTGAACGAACGGTTGGCGGCCGGAGTTAAAAAAGTCAAACTGGCAACAAACGGGCTTAATAATAGATAAAAAATCAGAAATCGGGAAGCGCGGTCTTTTTCCGACACTCTTCTTAACGTCCATAACCCAATCAAGAAAAACGGCAAGTCTATCAAATGAAGATACCCCAAGTACGGAATTTTAAACGGCGGATGGTTATCGCCTTTAAAAAATAGGAACGAAGGAGAAAAATGCGACCAGTACCGTGATA
>Ga0209211_10011818_pt1 | contig 11102 bp, 8 predicted proteins | sample RifGroA2_FD_183992 | JGI IMG/M metagenome (GOLD analysis project Ga0209211, IMG submission 183992) | Groundwater microbial communities from Rifle, Colorado, USA - Groundwater A2 (SPAdes) (version 2) | ecosystem: Environmental > Aquatic > Deep subsurface > Groundwater | place: Rifle, Colorado...
ACAATGCGAGTGACGGGCTGGGTGAGTTCGACGGAGCCGGTGAAGTAGGCGCCCATACCGAAGCGCACACCGAGGCCGGCTGAGGTGAGGCTCTTGCTGCTCGGGTCGGTGGCGCTCAGGGGGTTCTCGTTGGTGGTGCGGCCGCCATCGTAGAAGCCGTAGAACTGCGCGTACTTGAACGGGGTGCCTTCCACGCTGGGCGTGAAGCGTAGTTCCAGGCTGGCAGCGATACAGCGGTCACCGGTGATTTCGGATGAGTCATAGGCGCGACCGAACTGCTGACCGCCGATGCCGCATTCTTCACCGGAAAGCAGGCCACCCGCCGCCGACTGGCCCATGAAGGCGGCATTGACAGAGAACTGGCTCAAGGCGGGCGAGAAGATGCCGAGTTCCTGCTTGCGCGACAGGTTGAGCGTGGTCTTGCGGTAATCGACCCTGCCATCGACGCGCGACTTGAGGGCGGAATCTTGTGCGGTGGCGCCCATGCCCTTGAGCCCGATGCTGTGATCAAGGATGGCCTGATTGACGCCGTCGAAGCTGTCGGCCTTGTCGTATGACAGGCCAAGGCGGATGGAGCGAGTCTTGTCCTGCGAGGTAATGGTGCCGAGGGATTTGCCGGTGGTGTCTTTCTGCTCGTACTTGAGGCTGGCGCTGAGGTTTTCCTGGCGGGTGCGGATGAACGGGTGCGAGACTTTGGCTGTCCAGGTTTCGCTGTCGCTGCGCTGCTCCAGCAGGCGCAACGTCGGCGTGCCGGGTTCGGAGGCGCTGGTGCCGTAGCTTGCGGCGAGCGAAGTGCCTTCGGTGCTCAGAACATCGGTGTGCGACAGCGTCAAGTATTGCAATTCCTTGGAGTCGCCGACGGTGGCATAGCTCAGACTTGTTTGTGCAGGCCGTCCGAAGAGACCGTTGAGTGAGACGCTGCCGTTAATCTGCATAGTTCCAACCGCCACGGTGCCGCGATTGTCGACGGTGAGGCCGCCTTCGACTTTGGGCGCCGTTTCGACCTTGAGGATCAGCGTGGAAGCGCCAGGAGTTTTCTCGGACTTCTTCAGCGTCGAGGTGACCTTGATGGCGAAACGATCATTGGCGAGCAGCAGGTAGCGTTCGAGGGTCTTGGCGCTGGAGGGGCGCTCGGCCTTGATCTGCGCGCTGGCGGCAGCAAGGAAAGCTTGCTGATCTTCAGTGGCGCCTTCAATGATGACTTCATCGATGAAGCCCTCCAAGACCTCAATGCGGACCAGACCTTCGGCCTGGATGCGTTGCTCGGGTACCAACGCCTTGGAAAGCCCGAAGCCTGCATTGCCGTACTTTGCGGTGATGGCATCCCGCAGCTTGTAGATGCCGAGCAGGTTGATTTCCTTGCCGATCAGTTCGGCATAGAGCGGTTGCAGATCTGCCGCGCTGAAGGCGGTGTTGCCGGTGATCGTCAGTTCTTTGAGCGTGAACCGAATCTGGCCGGCTTGTTCAGGCGGTACTTGTTCCTGGATAGGGAAAATCAGTGGCTTGAGCGTTGATTTGGGTTCCGGCGGTTTCTCGAAGCGCTTTTCGATACGGCCGGCGTCTTCCTGGGCGAAGGCCGAGCCAGACAGCGCACCGCCGACGATGAATAAAGTCAAAGCTCGCATTCTGTCTCTAAGTCCTTTCATTGAGCCAATGCCAAACCGGACATTCTCTTGCGGGCAGCGTTCTCGGTGGCAATCCTTACTGGCTTTCCTCTCCTCGTTGTTCGTTACATAGTTAGCCTACATATCGCCATACGAACTGGATGAATCTTATTGATCGTTTTCGACGATGTCAATCATTTATACGCATAACGTCATTTATGATTGTTGTTGGCGGTATGGGCTATAATGTTCTTGCGAAACAATTGTGACCTTAAGTGCCTGGAATTTAAATGGAAAAACTGCAAGTTAAAGCGGAAGACGCCGCCATCGAGACCGAGGATGCGCTGTCTTCCTGGGTGGCAGAACGACTTGTCAACCTTATGCTGGAGCATGGTGTGCCTGTCAGGCAGCAGGCGAGTTTGCTCAGCGAGTTGTGCGGCCTGTCGCTCAGCCAGGCGCGGCGCAAGTTGCGTGGCGCGATGTGGTCGTTCGGTGAAGTGCTGATCGTAGTGCGGCGCTTTGGGGCTTCGCTGGATCAGGTGTTTATCGCGTCTCCCCTGGACGGCATCGCGCATATCGGTACAGCACCCGGCGTTTCCACCGCGTCGCTATTGGATGCGACCTTTTTGATGGACAAGCTGACTGTGCCATGCCGCGTGCGACTGGGAGCCCAGGTTGTCGGCGCTCCCGCCGACAACGAATTGCTGACTGCCCAGAACGAGTTTGGATGGCATGTCGGTACCAGGAAACACCTGGATCGCCATCGCGTCACTGGTCAATGTTATCGGGCCGACCAAGTGCTGCTAACGCCGCCGTCGAACAAGCCCAATATTCGCGTCGCGATTCTCGACGATGACATCGGTACGTCTGAAACGCTTGGCGAATGGTTCAACGCGGCGGGGTATGCGGCGACGGCCTTCACCTCCTGCGACCGGTTGCTGGCATCGCGGATCGAAAGTCACGACGCCTTTGTCGTCGACTTCCTGTTGGCGGACGGCGATTCGTCGCAAGCGATCATCAAAAGCATTCGACAAGTGCTACCCGACGCTCCGATTGTGCTGCTAACGGGGAAATTGCGCGATGGCAAGGTATCCGAAGCCGACTTGACCACCATGCTGCGCACATTGAATGTGACCTTTTTCGAGAAGCCTGTGCGACCGTCGGTATTGGTGGCAACCATCGAGAAAGAACTGGATCAGGTCGCCAATCGGCGCGCAGGCTGATCCGTGGAAGCCATATCATCCAGTATCGCTTCATCGGCTGATGCCGAGCAAAGGAAGATCGAGAAGCTATTCGCGTGGGTGCTTATTGCCGTCGGCGTAGGTACGTCGATCAGCGGTCTGTTCGACAGTGGCAGCGGCCTCTTCACGCGTTGGGACGACATTTGGGTTCCGATCACTTCGTCTCTGTACTTTGTTTCAGGAGTGATGATTTACCTGCGCTCCAAATGGCTCACGGCTGCGATTCTGCTTTCGGCGATTCCCACTGGAATTTACGAACAGGGTGTGATGTTCGTGGCTGTTCATCATCCGGACGCGGCAAGCTACTACTCCGCATCGTCGTCCGGTCCCATGTTTCCGCTGCTTTACATGGTGCTTTTCATAGCATTGCCAAGAGGCGCGGCGACTTGGAGCTGGATCAACTGCGCCGGCTTCTACCTTCAGTTTCTTCTCAACAGCACATTGCTATCAGAGCCTTTGCCAACCCAAGGGCGCGTCAATGCCGAGCACGTTTTGGTCTTGGTAATGGCGGCGCATCCCGTTTATATCCTCTCCCTGAACTACATCGTCAAACTGCGCGAGCGTTTGCACACCACCCAGCAGGAGGCTTTCAAGAACAAGGAAGACTTCCTGGCGATGCTGTCCCACGAGATTCGTAATCTTCTGCAAACCATGGTGGGTGCAATCGAGCTTCTCGATCTCAAGCTGAAAGGGCCGCCAGAACGAAGATCCGTCGTTCGCCTGCAGAAAGCGGCGACGCAGTTGCAGACCTACCTGACCGACATCAACGAACTCACGATGCTCGAAGATCCGGCATTGCGAATCCAGATAACTGAATTCGACCTTGCTAAATTGCTCGATGATGTACGGGACGAGTGGCTGCCGAAGGCGCAGCGCCAAGGATTGCAACTGGCGGTTCATGTCCGGGGGAGGGAAGGCGACCGTCCCTTGCTTGTCAGAACGGACGAAACACGCCTGCGGCAAATAATATCCAATTTGGCAAGCAACGCGCTGAAGTATACCGAGGTCGGGAGTGTGACCATTGCGGCGAGCGCTTGTGCCGAATCCTCAGGCAGTGTCATGGTGGAAGTGGTCGACACCGGCATAGGCATCGACGAGAAATACCTAACCAGGATTTTCCAGCCTTACGTGCGGCTGGAAAATGCGAAACAGTGCAAGGCGAAAGGCTCAGGGTTGGGACTGGCCATCGTCCAGCGCCTGGTTGCAAGTATTGGTGGCTCGGTGCAAGTGGAAAGCACGTTGAATCGGGGAACGGCATTCCGGATTACGCTGCCGGGCTTGGTTGAACGGTAACTGTCGTTGCTCTACCCGAGGTCGAATTTTGCCTCAAGGCCGACCGAGAGAGGGTCAGGTCGCGTGCCAATCAGGTTTCGCGAATGACGGCCGTGATGGTTGATAGTCAGCCCCCGGCCGCTTCCTTCTCCTGCAGCGCGCGCCACATCACCTTGCCGGTGGCGGATTTGGGCAGGGACTCGACGAACTCGACGATGCGCGGCGACTTGTAGGCGGCCATGTTGGCGTGGGCCCAGTCGATGACTTCCTGCTCGGTCACCTTGCCGCGCTGGGCTTCCTTGATCACCACCACGGCCTTCACGGTCTCGCCACGATGCGGGTCTTTCGCGCCGATCACGCAGGCTTCCTGGATCGCCGGGTGCTGGTACATCAGGGCCTCGACCTCGGCCGGCCAGACCTTGTAGCCGGAGGCGTTGATCATGCGCTTGAGGCGATCGACCATGAAGAAGTAGCCGTCCTCGTCGACGCGGCCGAGGTCGCCGGTGCGGAACCAGCTCTTGCCGTCGATGTCGACGAAGGCATTGCGTGTGGCCTCGGGGTTGTTCCAGTAGCCCTTGAACACCTGCGGCCCGCGCGTGAGGATTTCGCCGACTTCGCCCGCCGGCAGTTCCTTGAAGGTATTCGGGTCGACCACCATGGAGTCGACGTCGAAGATCGGGATGCCGAGGCATTGCTTCTTGGCGCGGTCGGGCGGGTTGATGTGCGAGGGCGCGATGGTTTCCGAGAGGCCATAGCCCTCGACGTAGACGATGCCCATGTCGAGCAGCTTCTGCGCGATGGCTTCCGGCATCGCCGCGCCGCCGCCGCTCATGCGGCTGATCGAGGACAGGTCGTAGTCGCCGATTTTCGGATTCATCAGGAAGTCGATCACCATGGTCGGGATCGCGGTCCATGAGCTCACGCCGTAGCGGGCGATGCATTGCGCCGCGGCGTCGCGGTCCCAGCGCGGCAGCAGCACCACGGTGGAGCCGGCCTGCAGCGGTCCGTTCATGCTCCCCTGCATGCCGGTGACATGGAAGAAGGGCAGCACCGCGAGATACACGGCGTCCTGCTGGATGCCGAACCACTGGTAGCCGGCCATCAGGGTGTGCTGCACCGTACGGTGGGTGTGCATGCAGCCCTTGGGGTGGCCGGTGGTGCCCGAGGTGTAGGGCATCACGCAAAGGTCGTCGGGACCGACCGTGATCGGGCCGGGTTTCAGGTTCTGCGCCAGCGCCGCGGACCACCGCGTGACGCCGGGCTCGGCGATGTCCTGGCGTGGCGCCTTGACGAAGTCGGGCACCTTGAGATCGGTCGCGGCCTTCAGGTAGTCCGAGTAGGCGGCGACGACGATGCGCTGCAAGCCCTGGTCTTCGGCGGCACCGAGCAGCGGCCTCATCTGCGGATAGATGTCCTGCGCCACGATGGCCACCGTGGCGCCGCTGTCCCTGACGTAGTGGCGCAATTCGGTCGTCATGTTCATGGGATTGACCGGCACCACCACGGCGTTGGCGCGCAGGATGGCGTAGTAGGCCAGCACGAACTGCGGGCTGTTCTGCATGTAGAGCAGCACCCGGTCGCCTTTCTTTACGCCCTGATTTTCCAGCCAGCCGGCGAGGCGCTCCGCCTCGTCCTTGAATTCGGCGAAGCTGATCTGGGTGTCGTAGAACACCAGGTAGGGTTTGTTGGGGAAGCGCTTTGCCGAAACCTCGACGTTGTAGAACAGGTCGGTTTCGGGCACGCTCATGTGGCGCGGCAGGCCCTTGGGCCAGTGGGCGAAGTGACGGTCGGACATGTTGGTTTTTCTCTCCGTGCTTACTTGCCCAGGTAGCGGCCGAGTTCCTGCTTGGCGATGGCGTTGCGATGCACCTCGTCGGGGCCGTCGGCGAAGCGCAGGGTGCGCGCCTGGGCGTAGGCCGCGGCGAGCGGGAAGTCGTCGGAGACGCCGGCGCCGCCGTGGGCCTGCATGGCCCAGTCGATCACCTGCAATGCCATGTTGGGCGCGGCAACCTTGATCATGGCGATTTCCTGCTTCGCCACCTTGTTGCCGGCGGTGTCCATCTTCCATGCCGCGTTCAATGTCAGGAAGCGCGCCTGGTCGATCATGATGCGCGCCTCGGCGATGCGCTCGCGCGTCACGCCCTGGTCGGCGATCGGCTTGTGGAAGGCGACGCGCTTGAGCGCGCGCTTGCACATCAGTTCCAGTGCGCGTTCGGCGAGGCCGATCAGGCGCATGCAATGGTGGATGCGGCCCGGGCCGAGGCGGCCCTGGGCGATCTCGAAGCCGCGGCCTTCGCCGAGCAGGATGTTGGAGACGGGCACCCGTACGTCCTTGAAATCGACCTCGCCGTGGCCGTGCGGCGCGTGGTCGTAGCCGAACACGCTGAGCGCACGCACGCGGGTCACGCCCGGCGTGTCCATCGGCACCAGAATCATCGACTGCTGGTTATGCCGGCTGGGATTGTCGGGATCGGTCTTGCCCATGAAGATGAGGATCTTGCAGCGCGGATCGGGCGCACCCGAGGTCCACCACTTGCGGCCGTTGATCACGTAGTGGTCGCCGTCCCTGACGATGCGCGCCTCGATGTTGGTGGCATCGCTGGAGGCCACCGCCGGTTCGGTCATGGCGAAGGCGGAGCGGATCTTGCCTTCCAACAGCGGCATCAACCATTCGTTGCGCTGGGCGTCGTTGCCGTAGCGCTCGATGGTTTCCATGTTGCCGGTGTCGGGCGCCGAGCAGTTGAAGGCTTCCGGCGCGATGTGCGAGCGGCCCATGATTTCGCACAGCGGCGCGTATTCGAGGTTGGTCAGTCCGGCGCCGCGTTCGGACTGCGGCAGGAACAAATTCCACAGCCCGGCGGCGCGGGCCTTGTCCTTCAACTGCTCCATGATCACCGTCGGCACCCAGGGATTGCCCTTGGCGCGGTTGGCCCCGACCTCGGCGTGGAACACATCCTCGTTCGGATAGATGTGCGCATCCATGAAGGCGTTCACGCGCTGCTGCAGGTCCTTGACCTTGGGGGAGTAGTCGAAATCCATGGTGTGTCCTCGTGACGGGTTAGTTGGAATAAGGAGACCGCAATGAGTCGTCATTCCGGGCTTGCCCCGGAACCCAGGCCATGCGAACTGGATTCCCGCTTGCGCGGGAATGACGGGCTTCAACGCGACGCTTCATTGGGTAATCAGCTATCGGCAATCAGGCGCTCGACCTGGCGCCAGGCTTCTTCGGCCAGGGGGCGGGCGCGCTTGCCGGTTTCGATGGCTTCCGCGCTCGACGCGTTGCCCTGCAGGGCGCGGCCCATGATGCCTTGCAGGATGCCGGCGAGGCGGAACATGTTGAAGGCCATGTAGAACTCCCAGTCCCGCGGCGGAATCGGCGGGCGGCCGGTGCGCCGGCAATAGGCGGCGACGTAGTCGGCCTCGGCCGGAATGCCCAGGGCCTTGAGGTCGTAGCCGGCGAGGCCGCGGAACTGGCCCGGCGACAGGCGCCAGGTCATGCAGTGGTAGGCGAAGTCGGCCAACGGATGGCCCAGGGTCGACAACTCCCAGTCGAGCACGGCGAGGATGCGCGGCTCGGTCGGATGGAACACCGTGTTGTCGAGGCGGAAGTCGCCATGCACGACGCTGGTCTCTTCACCGGCCGGAATGTTCTGCGGCAGCCAGTCGATCAGCTTGTCCATCGCCTCGATCTTTTCGGTTTCGGAGGCGCGGTACTGCTTGCTCCAGCGCGCCACCTGGCGCTCCAGGTATTTGTCCGGCTTGCCGTAGTCGGCCAGGCCCACCGACTGGTAATCGACCTTGTGCAAGGCAGCGATGACGCGGTTCATCTCGTCGAAGATCGCGCCGCGCTCGGTCGGGTTCATGCCCGGCAGCGAAGGGTCCCACATGATGCGGCCGTCGACGCAATCCATGATGTAGAACATGGTGCCGATCACGGAATCGTCCTCGCACAGGGCGTAGGTCCTCGCCACGGGCACGTCGGTGGCGGCCAGCGCCGTGATCACCTTGTACTCGCGGTCCACCGCGTGGGCGCTGGGCAGCAGCTTGCCGGGCGGTTTCCTGCGCATCACGTACTTGCGGCCACCGGCGTCGAGCAGGAAGGTCGGATTGGATTGGCCGCCCTTGAACTTCTCGACCTGCAGCTCGCCGGAAAAGCCCTCGACGTGATCCCGCATCCATGCCGCGAGGCGGGCGGTGTCGAAGGCGTCCTGTTCGGTGATGGGGCGCGTGCCGGTGAACTTGTCGCTCATGTTCAGACGAGCTTTACCAGTTGCTTGCCGAAGTTGCCGCCCTTGAGCAGGCTGATGAAGGCGGCTGGCGCATTGGCGAGACCGTTGGCGATACTCTCGCGATACTTGATGCGCCCCGCCGCGACGTGGCCGGCGATTTCCTTGATGGCCGGCGGCCAGCGCGTCAGGTCGTCGGAGACGATGAAGCCCTGCATCTTGATGCGGTTGATCAGCACCGAGCCGAGGTTCTGCATCGGGTAGGGGGCCGAGCTGTACTGCGCGATCAGGCCGCAGACGGCGATGCGCGAGAAGGGATTCATGCGCGTCAGCAGGGTGTCGAAGATCTCGCCGCCGACGTTCTCGAACAGGCAGTCGATGCCCTTCGGCGTGGCCTCCTTGAGGTCGGCGCGCAGATTGCCGGCCTTGTAGTCGATGCAGGCGTCGAAGCCGAGTTCATCCACCACGTAGCGGCACTTCTCGGCGCCGCCGGCGATGCCGACCGCGCGTGCGCCGTGGATCTTCGCCAGTTGTCCGACTACGCTGCCCACGGCACCCGAGGCGGCGGTGACCACCACAGTTTCGCCGGGCTTCGGCGCGCAGATGTCGAGCAGGCCGACCCAGGCCGTGACGCCGGGCATGCCGACCGGGCCGAGCCAGGCCGACAAAGGTATTGCGCTGTCATCGACCTTCTGCAATGCGCCGCCGTCGGCCACGCCATACAGTTGCCAGCCCAGCGGGCCGACCACCTTGTCGCCGACGGCGAATTTCGGATGGTTCGATTTCACGACTTCGCCGGCGGTGCCGCCGACCATGACCTCGCCGATCTCGACCGACTTGGCATAGGACTTGGCGTCCGACATGCGGCCGCGCATGTAGGGATCAAGCGACAACCAGTGATTGCGGACCAGCACCTGATTCGCGCCGGGCTCTGGAATCGCAGCCTCTTCGAGGCGGAAATTGCTTTCCTCGACCCCAGCGGGGGGACGGCTGGCGAGGACGATTTTCTGGTTCATTTCCATGGTGGGGATCCTTGTAGTTTTATAAGTTGGAGTGCAGGAGTCGGCGCTGGTGTCACGGTGACATCAGGCCGCGTGCTCGGCCTTCTTTTCGCGGCGCAGCTTGAAGGTACCCAGCGACTTGGCCACCAGTTCGCCGGACTCGTCGAAGGCCTCGCCCTCGCAGAAATGCAGTGAGTTGCCGCCGCGCAGCAGGCGGCCTTCGGCGACGATGCGGCCTTTCGCCGAACGGATGAAGCTGAGCGACATGTCCACCGTCATGATGCCGCCGACGTGCTCATGCGAGGTGCGCGCGGCGACGGCCATGGCGACGTCGAGCAGGGTCATGATCACGCCGCCGTGCGAGACCTCGAAGCTGTTCATCAATTCCGGGCGCAGTTCGAGCGAGATGCGCGAGCGACCGCCCTCGGCCATCTCGGCCTTGACGCCGAGATGCGTGAGGAAGGGCACCTTGAGGCCGAAGAAGTCGGCGGATCCGCTCATCGCCGCTGGCTTAGAAACAGCTCGAACCGCCGTCGACCGGCAGCGCGTGGCCGGTGATGTGGCGGCCGGCCTCGGAGGCGAGCAGTACCACCGTGCCCTTGAGGTCCTCGTCGCCGCCGATGCGGCCCAGCGCGGTGCCGGCGATGATGCGGTCGCCGAGCTTTTCCATGATGCCGCTGGCCATCTTGGAAGGGAAGAAGCCGGGGCAGATGGCATTGACGTTGATGTTGTGCTTGCCCCATTCCGCCGCCAGGGCGCGCACGAAATTGACGTCGGCGCCCTTGCTGGTGTTGTAGGCGATGGTCTGCATGTCGGGCGGGTTGCCGCGCAGGCCGGCGATCGAAGCGGTGACGATGACCTTGCCCGATTTCTGCGGAATGAAGGCGCGCTTGCCGACTTCGCGGGTCAGGAAGAACATGCCATTGACGTTGAGGTTGATCACCTTCATCCAGGCCTCGTCCGGGTAGTCCTCGGCCGGTGCGCCCCAGGTGGCGCCGGCGTTGTTCACCAGGATGTCGATCTTGCCGTAGTGCTCGAGTACCTTGCTGACGAGGCCGGGAATCTGGTCGTACTTCGACAGGTCATTGACGACGGTGAGCACCTCGATGCCCTGCTTTTCGAGATGCGCACGGGCGGCGGCCAGTTCGTCGGCCTTGCGCGCCGTGATGGCGAGTTTCGCCCCCATTTCGCCGAGCGCCTCGGCCATTTGCAGGCCGAGGCCACGCGAGCCGCCGGTGATGAGGGCGACCTTGCCGGTCAGGTCAAACAGCTTTTTTACGCTCATGATCAGACTACCTCGAACAAACCGGCTGCACCCTGCCCACCGCCGATGCACATGGTGACGACGACGAACTTCGCGCCGCGGCGCTTGCCTTCGATCAGCGCATGGCCGGTCAGGCGCGCGCCGGAGACGCCGTAAGGGTGGCCGACGGCGATTGCGCCGCCATTGACGTTGAGTCTGTCCATGGGCAGGCCGAGGGTGTCGGCGCAGTAGAGCACCTGCACGGCGAAGGCCTCGTTGAGTTCCCAGAGGTCGATGTCCGCCACCGTGAGCCCCGCCTTCTTCAGCAGCTTGGGGATCGCGAAGACGGGGCCGATGCCCATCTCGTCGGGTTCGCAGCCGGCCACCGCGAAGCCGCGGAAAATGCCCAGCGGCGCTAGGCCACGCTGTTCGGCGAGCTTGGCGTTCATCACCACGGCCGCCGAGGAGCCGTCGGAGAACTGGCTGGCGTTGCCGGCGGTGATGACGCCGCCGGG
>Ga0209211_10011822_pt1 | contig 11098 bp, 9 predicted proteins | sample RifGroA2_FD_183992 | JGI IMG/M metagenome (GOLD analysis project Ga0209211, IMG submission 183992) | Groundwater microbial communities from Rifle, Colorado, USA - Groundwater A2 (SPAdes) (version 2) | ecosystem: Environmental > Aquatic > Deep subsurface > Groundwater | place: Rifle, Colorado...
ACCTTGATGCTGTCGCCGACCTTGACGAACAGGTCGATGATCGGCACTTCGGCGAAATCGCCGATGTCGGGAACTTTGACTTCTACCAGATTGCTCATGGTCATTCCCCTTTACAGCGCGACGCGGCGGAAATCGGCCAGCAGCTGGGCGATATAGACATTGAAGCGGGTCGCCAAGGCGCCGTCGATGACGCGGTGGTCAGCGGTCAGCGAGAGCGGCAGGACGAGGCGCGGCACGAAGGCCTTGCCGTCCCACACCGGCTTCATGGCCGACTTGTTGACGCCGAGAATGGCGACTTCCGGTGCATTGACGATCGGTGCGAAGTAGGTGCCACCGATGCCGCCCAGGCTGGAGATCGTGAAGCAGGCGCCGGACATGTCGGCCGGCTTGAGCTTGCCGTCACGCGCCTGCTTGGCCAGATCACCCGATTCCTGTGCCAGTTCGAAGACCGACTTCTTGTCGACATTCTTGACCACCGGCACGACCAGACCGTTCGGGGTGTCGGCCGCAAAACCGATGTTGAAATACTTCTTCAGCACCAGGTTGTCGCCGTCGAGCGAGGAATTGAATTCCGGGAACTTCTGCAGACCCTTGACGCACGCCTTCATGAGGAAAGCCAGCATGGTCAGCTTGGCGCCGCCACCCTTTTCGTTTTCCTTGTTGAGCAGCACGCGGAAGGCCTCGATGTCGGTGATGTCGGCATCTTCGTGATAGGTCACGGCCGGGATCATCACCCAGTTGCGCGACAGGTTCTGGCCGGAAATCTTCTTGATGCGCGACAGCGGCTTGACCTCGATCTCGCCGAACTTGGCGAAATCAACCTTCGGCCACGGCAACAGATCGAGTCCGCCACCGAGGCTGGCACCACCAGCAGCGGCAGCAGCCGGGCCGGCCACGGCGCCGGACATGACGCCCTTGACGTACTTGGTCAGGTCTTCCTTGATGATGCGGTTCTTCGGGCCGGTCGCCGGCACCTTGTTCAGATCGACACCGAGTTCGCGGGCATAGGCCCGGACGGACGGCGAAGCATGAACCTTGGAGCCAATGGCCAGAGCCGGGGCCAGCGCGGTTGGGGCTTTCACTCCTCCCCCTTCAAGGGGGAGGCTGGGAGGGGGATGGGTTGGCGAACGCTGAGCGTTAGACCCATCCCCACCCTGGCCCTCCCCTTGAAGGGGAGGGGACGAGGCAGCCGGAGCCGAAACCGTGCCTTCGCCAACCTTGGAACCCAGCTGGACGAGTACTTCCTTGACCGTACCAGCGACGGTGGAAGGAACATCCATCGTTGCCTTGTCGGATTCCAGCGTGGCGATGGCATCGTCAACCTTGATGCTGTCGCCGACCTTGACGTACAACTCGATGACCGGGACTTCGGCGAAATCGCCAATGTCCGGCACCTTGACTTCAACCACACCACCGCCAGCAGCTGGGGCGGCAGCGACCGGCGCGGCAACAGGTGCCGGCGCAGCGGCTTGCGCTGCCGGAGCAGGAGCGGCAGCCGGTTCGGCCGCGGCACCACCGGTTTCAACCTTGATCAGCAGTGCGCCTTCGCCGACCTTGGAGCCGAGCGAAACGAGTACTTCCTTGACGACACCGGCGACGGTGGAAGGCACATCCATCGTTGCCTTGTCGGATTCGAGGGTGACGATGGCGTCGTCGACCTTGATGGTATCCCCGACCTTGACGAACAGGTCGATGACCGGAACGCTGTCAAAATCGCCGATATCGGGGACGGTGACTTCAATGATTTGGCTCATGTTGTCTCTCCCTTAAACGCTCAGCGGATTCGGCTTGTTCGGGTCAAGCTTGTACTTGACCAGAGCGGCGGCAACGACTTCGCGCTTGATTTCGCCGGTGTCGGCCAGCGCCTTGAGGGCAGCCAGCGTGACCCAGTGACGATCGACCTCGAAATGGTGGCGCAGCTTCTCGCGGGTATCCGAACGGCCGAAACCGTCGGTGCCCAGCGTGACGTACGGTGCTTTGACGAAGGGACGAATCTGCTCGGAGAACAGCTTGATGTAGTCGGTCGAAGCAATGACCGGGCCCTTGGCGCCAGCCAGCTTCTCTTCGACGTGCGATAGCTTCGGCTCTTCCAGCGGGTGCAGCAGGTTCCAGCGCTGGACGTCCTGTCCGTTACGGGCCAGTTCGTTCATGCTCGGGCAGCCCCACAGGTCGGACTCGACACCCCAGTCGGCCTTGAGCAGGTCGGCGGCGGCGATGACTTCGCGGAAGATGGTGCCTGAGCCGAGCAGTTGCACGCGCGGGCCAGCCGATTCGCCACCCTTCTTGAAGGAATACATGCCCTTGATGATGTCGGCTTCGGCGCCGGCCGGCATTTCCGGGTGCTCGTAGTTCTCGTTCATTACCGTCAGGTAATAGAAGACGTCTTCCTGCTCCTGGAACATGCGGCGCATGCCGTCCTGCGTCACCACGGCAACTTCGTACTGGAAGGTCGGGTCGTAGGAAACGCAGTTCGGGATCAGGTTGGAAAGGATCAGGCTGTGGCCGTCTTCGTGCTGCAGGCCTTCGCCGTTCAACGTTGTGCGACCGGCCGTGCCGCCGATCAGGAAGCCGCGGGCGCGTTGGTCGCCAGCCGCCCAGCACAGGTCGAGAACGCGCTGCATGCCGAACATCGAGTAGCAGATGTAGAACGGAATGGTCTGGACGTTATGCACGGAATACGAGGTGGCAGCGGCGATCCAGTCGCTCATCGCGCCGGACTCGTTGATGCCTTCCTGCAAAACCTGACCGGTCTTCGATTCCTTGTAGAACATCAGCTGGTCATGGTCTTCCGGTACATAGTTCTGGCCTTCCTGATTCCAGATACCGACCGAGCGGAACATGCCTTCCATGCCGAAAGTGCGCGATTCGTCCGGCACGATGGGCACGACGTTCTTGCCGACATTCTTGTCCTTCAACATCATGTTCATGATGCGGACGATGGCCATCGTCGTGGACAGTTCGCGGCCTTCGCCGGAAGCCTTCAACAGCGCGGCAAAGGTGTCGAGGGCCGGAATCTGCAGCGGTTCGGCCTTGCGGCGGCGCTGCGGCAGGAAGCCGCCGAGGTCCATGCGGCGCTGCATCATGTACTGGTATTCCGGCGAGTCTTCGGCGAACTTCAGGTAAGGCAGTTCGTAGAGCTGGTCGTCCGGCACCGGCAGGTTGAAACGGTCGCGGAAGCGGCCGATCTGATCCTTGTCCATCTTCTTCTGCTGGTGCGAGGTGTTCATCGCCTCGCCGGCCTGGCCCATGCCGAAGCCCTTGATGGTCTTGGCCAGGATCAGGGTCGGGGCGCCCTTGGTCTTGATGGCGCGGTCGTAGGCGGCAAAAATCTTGAAGATGTCGTGGCCGCCGCGGTTCAGGTTCCAGATTTCATCGTCGGTCCAGTCGGCAACCAGCTCGCGCAGTTCCGGTGTGTTGAAGAAATTCTCACGGACGTAGGCGCCGTTCTTGGCCTTGAAGGTCTGGTACTCGCCGTCGCACAACTCCATCATGCGCTTTTTGAGGATGCCCTTCTTGTCGCGGGTAAACAGCGCATCCCAATGGGTGCCCCAGACCAGCTTGATGACGTTCCAGCCGGCACCGCGGAATTCGGATTCGAGTTCCTGGATGATCTTGCCGTTGCCGCGCACCGGGCCGTCGAGACGCTGCAGGTTGCAGTTGATGACGAAGATCAGGTTGTCGAGCTTTTCGCGACCGGCCATGCCGATGGCGCCGAGGGATTCGACTTCGTCGGTCTCGCCGTCGCCGAGGAAGGCCCACACCTTGCGATCACCGGCCTTGGCCAGGCCGCGCGAGTCGAGGTACTTCATGAAGCGGGCCTGATAGATGGCCTGGATCGGGCCGAGGCCCATGGAGACGGTCGGGAACTGCCAGAAATCGGGCATCAGCCACGGGTGCGGGTAGGACGAAATACCCTTGCCGCCGGTTTCCTGGCGGAAGTTGTCCATCTGCTCTTCGCTCAGGCGACCGAGCATGAAGGCGCGGGAATAGACGCCGGGCACGGAATGGCCCTGGAAGAAGATCAGGTCGCCGCCGGACGGATCGTTGATGCTGCGCCAGAAATGCGAAAAGCCGACGTCGTACAGCGCGGCGGCCGAAGCGAAGGAGGCGATGTGGCCGCCGACGTTGGTGTCCTTGTTGGCGCGGACGACCATCGCCATGGCATTCCAGCGGATATAGGAGTGCAGCTTGATTTCCATGTCCGGGTTGCCCGGGTACTTGGGCTGCTGGTCGGCCGGAATGGTGTTGATGTATTCGGTGTTGGCCGAGTAGGGCAGATCGATCCCGTCTTCGCGGGCCTGGCCGATCAGCTTCTCGATCAGGTAGTGGGCGCGGTCGGCGCCTTCGTTGGCGAGGACGCCGCCAAGGGCGTCAATCCATTCTTTGGTTTCCTGCGGATCGACATCAGCGGGGTCAGGCAAGGCGTTCGGTTGTTCGGCCATGGTTTGTCTCCTGGATTGGTTGTCATTCTGTTTTGCCTGTTGAGCAAAACTACTTTAGCTGCTTCTGACTCGGATCGCGAGTCGGTACTTTCCCTAATTCGCGTTGCGCATTGTAAAAACAAAATTCGTATCGTGCAATAAGCGCAAACCCGTACCTCGGGTTTTTTTGCCGATTTACGATGGGGAAGTTAGAGCGAGGCCCAGCGGGCCAGCGTGCCGCCGAAGAAGGCGGTGGCGATCAGGGCGAGTGGCGACATGGCGACGAAAACGCTCAGGACGCGGGCGATGAAGGGGTGGGCAACGTGCGATTCGATGAAGCAACGGGCGACCAGTGCACCCTTGAACCAGATGATGGCGGCGACCAGCAGCGGCAACCAGCGGGCGTCACGGAACCATTCGCTGAGACCGAGGCTGACCAGGGTCAGGGCAACCAGGGCGAGCCATGCTACGGTCAACCGGGAAAAGTGGTCATTTTTGGAATTCATGTTCAGGCCAGCACGTAGAACAGCGGGAAGATGACCAGCCAGATGATGTCGGTGGCGTGCCAGTAGCTGGCCAATGCTTCCAGCCCGGCGTAGTCCTCCGACGAATAGCCGCGGAAGCTCAGCCGGGCGAGCACCCAGAGGATGCCGAGAATGCCCCAGGTGGCGTGCACGAGGTGGGTGAAGGTCAGGTAATAGTAGACGGTGAAGAAAATCCCCGATTCGCCGTTGATGCCGTGCGCCAGATTCCAGTCGATTTCCAGCGCCTTGGTCAGCGGGTAGCCGAGGGCGACGACGAGGCCGGCGATCAGCCAGATGACGGCCGGACGATGCTTGTCCTGGCGAATGGCATTGACCGAACAGGCGATGAAATAGCTGCTCGTAATCATGAGCAGGGTGATCACCGTGCCGGCGGTCACCGAGAGGCGTTGGGCGCCGTCGTGGAAGGCCTGCGGGAAATGCGAGCGGGCGATGAAATAGACCGCGAAAAGGACACCGAATTCGACGAACTCGCAGGTGATGCCGGCCCAGATGCCCTTGTTGCCGGGGATGCGGCAGGGGCTTTCGGGGCAGGCCGGGGGTTCGGCGGGGAGGGCAGCGGCGGTCATGGTCGGGGGGCGATGGGGGAATTTGCATTGTTCCGGCGGCGGCTGGCACCGGCCTTGATGTCCATCAACGGGCTGGAGATCGACGGCGCTTGGCGGGAAATAGTCCATTCAATTGCTCTGCATCAAGTCAGGGCCGGAGCGCGCTTTTTATAATTTTCGGCTTGGTCCAAATGAAGCGAGGAGTCGACATGGCGGCAGTCATGCCCGTTCCGGCAGCCAGCCGGGTTCTGATGTCAGGAAACGAAGCGGTTGCCCGCGCTGTCTGGGAGGCCGGCGTCAAGGTTGCCACGGCTTATCCCGGCACGCCGTCCACCGAGATGCTGGAAGTCATTTCCAGCTACCCCGACCTCTATGCCGAGTGGTCGGTCAATGAGAAGGTTTCGCTGGAAGTCGCCATCGGCGCCGCTTACGCCGGCTCGCGCGCCTTCTGCTGCATGAAGCATGTCGGCATGAACGTCGCCGCCGATGCGCTGATGACCCTGACCCTGACCGGCGTCATTGGCGGCCTGGTCATCGCCATCGCCGACGACGTCGGTTTGTCGTCTTCGCAAAACGAGCAGGATTCCCGCTATTGGGGCCGCTTCGCCCACGTCCCGGTGCTCGAACCGGCCGATTCGCAGGAAGCCTACGCGATGACGCTGACCGCCTACGCGCTGTCCGAACAATTCCAGGTGCCGGTCATCCTGCGCATGACGACGCGCATCAACCACGTCAAGTCGCTGGTCACCGTCGGCGAGCGGAACGAGCATATCGGTGCCGGTTTCAGGAAGGAGCCGGGGCGCTTCGTCATGGTGCCGGGCAATGCCGGCAAGCGCATCCCGCTGATGTTCGCGCGCGACATCAAGTTGCGCGAACTGGCCGAAACCTCCGAACTGAATTTCATCGAGGACGGTTCCGACAAACGTATCGGCTTCATCACCTCCGGCCCGGCCTACATGCACGTCAAGGAATCCTTCCCGAACGCGCCGGTCCTCAAGCTCGGCTTCTCCTGCCCGGTGCCCTTCGAGAAATGCCGCGAACTGGCGGCCATGGTTGACCAGGTGGTCATCGTCGAAGAGGTCGAGCCGCTGGTCGAAACCGAACTCAAGGCGCAGGGGCTGAAGGTTCTCGGCAAGGAAATCCTGCCGCTGCAGGGCGAGTTGTCGCCGAACGTGCTCAAGCCGGCCATCGCCAGGCTGCTTGGCGAGCCGGTGCCGGAAAAGTCCGCCCTGGCCCCGCTGCGGGTTTTCCCGCGGCCGCCGACGATGTGCGTGGCCTGCCCGCACCTCGGTGTCTATTACACGCTGTCGCAGGTGCGCAACCTCAACATCTCCGGCGACATCGGCTGCTACACGCTGGGGGCAGGGCATCCGTGGAATGCGCTCGATACCTGCATCTCGATGGGCGCCTCGATGGGCGTCGCGCACGGCATGGACAAGGGCCGCGGCGAGGCCGACCAGGACAAGCGCATCGTTGCCGTGATCGGCGACTCGACCTTCCTGCACATGGGCATGCAGGGCCTGCTCGACATGGTTTACAACAAGGGCAACGTCACGGTATTGCTGCTCGACAACCGCGCCGTCGGCATGACCGGCGGCCAGAACAATCCGGGTAACGGCTACGGCATTCACGGCGAAGAAGCGCCGCGCGTCGATTTCGCCAAGCTGGTCAGTGCGCTCGGCGTCAAGGACGAGCGCATCCACGTCGTCAATCCGTATGCGTTGCCGGTGCTCTTCAAGACCATCCGCGACGAAGTGAAGGTGCCCGAGGTATCGGTCATCATCACCGACCAGCCTTGCGTGCTGGTCAAGGATTACCACAGCCTCAAGCCCTTCGAGGTCATCGACGACAAGTGCACGGGTTGCGGCAATTGCATCGACGTCGGCTGCCCGGCGATTCACGTCACGCGGCGCGGCAAGGAAATCAAACCGAGCGGGCGCGAGGTCGATCTGGCCTTTGTCCGCATCGAAACCTCGGTGTGCACCGGTTGCGGCCTGTGCGTCCAGCCCTGTGCGCCGAAGGCCATCGTCCATCATGTGCCGACCTCGCCGATCAAGCTGGTGACCAAGGGATGTGGAGCCTGAAATGAGTGAAAACACCAACATTCTCGTCGTCGGCATCGGCGGTCAGGGCGTCATGACGGCGACCGAAATTCTCGCCGAAACGGCCATTGCGCTCGGCCATGACGCCAAGAAAACCGAAGTCGCCGGCATGGCGCAGCGCGGCGGCGTCGTTTCCTCGCACCTGCGTTTTGGCCAGCGCGTTCTGTCGCCGCAGATCACGCCGGGCACGGCCGACGTGCTGCTCGGTTTCGAGTCGGCCGAAGCCATGCGCTGGCAGCACATGCTCAAGCCCGGCGGCATCACGCTCATGAACACCGCCAGACTGGTGCCGCCGGTCGTCGAGCTTGGCCTCTTCGATTATCCGGAAGACCCGCTGGCCGAGATCAGGCAATCCGGCAACAAGGTTGTCGCCTTCGATGCGACGACCATCGCGCAGAATCTCGGCGACATCCGCCTCGGCAACACGGTCATGCTCGGCGCCATCGCCGATCACTTGCCCTTCGGCGCCGAAGTCTTGCTCGATTGCGTGCTCAAGCGCTTCCAGCGCAAGGGCGAAAAACTGGTCGAACTGAATCGCCGGGCTTTTGAAGCGGGTCGCGCCGCCGTCGGCGAAGCGGAAGCCGCCGCCGCGTAATCTGGTAAAATACGCGCCAATTCAAAGGGAAAGGCCTCCGCCTTTCCCCTTTTTCTTTTCAGTTGGATGCGACGATGACAGCACACATTATCGATGGCAAGGCACTGGCCGAAGAACTCCGCCAGGGTTTCAAGGCACGCGTCGAGGCGCTCACCGCCAAGGGGCACAAGCCCGGTCTGGTGGTCATTCTGGTCGGGGCCGACCCGGCTTCCGAGGTCTATGTCCGCAACAAGGTCAATGGCTGCCTGGCCATCGGCATGCATTCCGAAAAAATCACCTACGACGCGACGGTCGATCAGGCCACGGTGCTCAACAAGATTGCTGAACTGAATGCCGATCCGAGCATCCACGGCATTCTCGTGCAACTGCCGCTGCCGAAGCATTTCGACGAAGAAGCCGTCCTCGAAGCGATCGCCGCCGACAAGGACGTCGATGGTTTCCACGCCGAAAACGTCGGCGCGCTGGCCCAGGGCAATCCGCGCTTCATCCCCTGTACGCCCTACGGCGTCATGAAGATGTTCGAGAAGGGCAACGTCGATCTGACCGGCAAGGAAGCGGTCGTCATCGGCCGTTCCAACATTGTCGGCAAGCCGATGGCCCTGCTGCTCATCAATGCCGGGGCGACGGTCACCGTCTGCAACTCGCGCACCAGGGACCTGAAATTCCATACCAGCCGGGCCGACATCCTGGTCGCCGCCGTCGGCAAGCCGAAATTCGTTACCGGCGACATGGTCAAGCCGGGCGCCGTCGTCATCGATGTCGGCATCAACCGTTTGCCCGACGGCAAGCTGTGCGGCGACGTCGATTTCGCCAGCTGCCTCGAAGTTGCCGGCCAGATCACCCCGGTGCCGGGCGGCGTCGGGCCGATGACCATCACCATGCTGCTGGCAAATACCATCGAAGCTGCGGAACGAAAAGCGGCTGCCGCCTGACTAAGGCATCTTTCCCTCCCTACTTGAAGGATTTGCAATATGAGCAATACGCCCCTCGTCGGTATCGTCATGGGTTCCGACAGCGACTGGCCGATCATGCGCGCCGCCGCTGTTGCCCTGAAGAGTCTGGATATTCCCTACGAAGCCAAGGTGCTTTCGGCCCACCGCACGCCGGATCAGGCGCTTGACTATGCCGCTACTGCCGCCGACCGCGGCATCAAGGTGCTGATCGGCGCAGCCGGCGGTGCCGCCCACCTGGCCGGCGTGCTCGCCGCCAAGACGCAACTGCCGGTGCTCGGCGTGCCGATGCCGTCCAAACACCTGATGGGGCTGGATTCCCTGCTCTCGATGGTCCAGATGCCCGGCGGCATTCCGGTCGCCACCTTCGCCGTCGGCGAAGCCGGGGCGACCAACGCGGCGTTGTTCGCCGTTGCCATGCTGGCCTTGAGCGACGAAGCCATTGCCCAGAGGCTGGCCGGCTTCCGCCAGAGCCAGACCGAAAAAGTGCTGGCCAAGACGCTGCCCGACCAGCCTTGAACGCTACCCCGACCAGCCTTCGCCGATGACTCAGGACTACGCGCGCGCCGTTGAATTGCTGCGTGCCGGCGAGCTGGTCGCCTTCCCGACGGAAACGGTTTACGGCCTGGGCGCGGATGCCGCCAACCCGGCCGCCGTCGCCAAAATTTTTGCCGCCAAGGGCCGCCCGGCCGATCATCCGCTGATCGTCCACATCGCCGGCCACGACGCCGTCGATCATTGGGCTGAGCAGGTTCCCGCTGTCGCCTGGGAACTCATGGAAGCCTTCTGGCCCGGCCCGCTGACCCTGATTCTCAAGAAACAGGCCTGGGTGCCGGATGCCGTGACCGGCGGTCAGGACACCGTCGGCCTGCGTGTGCCCGGCCACCCGGTGGCGCTTGAATTGCTGCGCGCCTTCGCCGCCGTCGCCGGTGAACACGCCGGCATCGCCGCGCCGTCGGCCAACCGCTTCGGCCGCATCAGCCCGACCACGGCCGAGCATGTCCGTGAAGAACTCGGCGACCGCGTGCCGCTCATTCTCGATGGCGGGCCGTGCAAGGTCGGCATCGAATCGACCATCGTCGATTGCTCGCGCGGCGAACCGGTGGTGCTGCGCCCCGGCCACATCGCCCCGGCCCATCTTGAAGCCGTCCTCGGTCGTCGCCCGGCCATCGAAACCGCCGTCGGCGCGCCGCGCGTCTCCGGCTCGCTGGCCGCCCACTATGCGCCGCAAACGCCGATGCGCCTGGTGTCGTCGGAGCGTCTGCTCGATTTCATCAACGCCCAGCGCCACAAAGGCGACCGTTGCGGCGTCATCAGCACCAACCAGCCGCCGCACGCCGGCATGCCGCACGCCTGGCGCCTGCTGCCGGCCGACCCGGTCGGCTACGCCCACGACCTCTACGCCGCCCTGCGCGACATGGATCACGCCGGCGTCGACCTGATCGCCGTCGAAGCCCTGCCCGACGAACCCGCCTGGGCCGCCGTCGCCGACCGCCTGCGCCGCGCCGTGGCCGGGGCCGGACAGCTCTGAACATCGATTGCTATCCCCCAAGGGGACTGATGCAGCCCCTGCACAGCAAGACGGCCAGCAAAGCTGGCGCGTCGCTGTGGATTCCTGCGGGGCGCGGTCAACCGTAAAAAACGGCCAATTTTGCAATTCCGCCGAGGCCTTGCCGGGTCGTTTCGCCGGGCGTCGCGGGTAGCTGACGTTTCCTGTCTACTCAGCGCCGGTTCCCTTGGCTATAATCCCGAGCACCGTGGGGGCGTAGCTCAGTTGGGAGAGCGATTGGTTCGCAATCAATAGGTCGGCGGTTCGATCCCGCCCGTCTCCACCAGCGATTTCAAAAGGCCTGATTTGTCAGGCCTTTTCCTTTGCCGCCGGTCGCTTAGGGTTTTCCCTCGGGGTGCTTGTATTGCCATCCGAATCGCCGAATACTTTA
>Ga0209211_10011827_pt1 | contig 11095 bp, 4 predicted proteins | sample RifGroA2_FD_183992 | JGI IMG/M metagenome (GOLD analysis project Ga0209211, IMG submission 183992) | Groundwater microbial communities from Rifle, Colorado, USA - Groundwater A2 (SPAdes) (version 2) | ecosystem: Environmental > Aquatic > Deep subsurface > Groundwater | place: Rifle, Colorado...
CTCAACACCTTCTATATGTCGAAGCGCTTTTTCTATCAGATCCTTTCGGTCCATCTTGTGAAGCTTCAAACGTATCCGTTTCGAGATAGCGTCAACAACAAGGTTTAAAAATAGTACGCTTTCAGCAGAGGAAGTGAAACGATCCCCTTCCACGCTTTCCTGAACCAACCAACCAAGTCCTAGTTTTGAATATGCTTCGTCAGCTTTGTCGATAAATAGTTTTTTAGGACGATCATAATTTTGGATGTAATCCTGGAAATTAACAGCTTCAAACATATGGATATATCGTGCATCATCGTTGGGAATGATTTTTCTAACAATAGTATCAAGGGATTCAGTGCTATATGCTTCACCTGAAAACTTGAAAGCTCCCTTAATAATTGCACGAATAATTGTCTGTTCTGCATAATTTTTTGGATTCCTGAAACCACCGAGAAAAGGGTCACGAAAATTTATTTGGATTGTTTCAGTTTTTTTATCTACTGTAACCGAAAGACACGAGCGGAACATATCCTCTGGTATTGGATCCGCTTGCTCTTGGTGGGATTCACTGAAATCGAGAACAATAAGTAGGACAGAATTCTTCTTTTTTCTCAGAATTTGTTCCAGCATCGGCACAGCCCGTTCCAGCCAGTTGTTAATGGCGTCCCAAACCATGAAAATTAATTTTTTTGAAAGTTGTGTTTCTCCAGGTTTGGCTTCCACCCACCAGATAGATTTTTCTCCGATCCAGGCTCCGAGCAAAACGCCAGATGCTGCCGCCTCTATACTAGCGTACAGAGGTTTATCCGTTTCAGATGGGAAATAACTATCTGCAGCATTTCGGCGGACACTGACAAATTTTCCAGCCGAATGTGGCAGAACGTGTATATCACATTTTTTGCGGACTTTTTGTCTGATGGAGGCAAGGCAATCTGTCGGGATCAAAATGTTTTTTGTTTTACCATCAAATGGAATATTAGAAGGTAGCATGAAGTAATCTTTTTCTTTCCACCATCCATAGAGGTTCAATAGACCATTTACATTAGTGATTGAAATACCTTTATCGTTTAAGAATCTATTATGAGCTATTAACTTCCAAAGGATTAAAGGTGATCCTTCGGATTCCCATGACAATGTTTGCAGGTCAGGAGCAGAAAGGAACTCTACCCACCAGTCCGGTGTCCCTACGGGTTGCAGAAAAGCGATGGGGCGACCATAACCGCAACCGACCAGAATGGTAAGTCCTTGCTTGAATCCCTCTTTTTTGCGGATGTAATATTTGGCTTTTTGGATTCGTAGATCCATGTTGTCACTTAATTCTTCAATGTTCGTGTCTGGTGACAAAATTCCATAACTCAGATATCCCGCAATGCTGTCAACTATTACAATAATATGTAGATACCTACCCTCATCTACAAGCTTAACGACTTCTAATAACATCTTACTGGCAACCTTCTTTGGTCGAAGGATTTTCCTTTTAATGATTGGCGAGCCGAGGAGTGATATTTTGCTTAAGAAGTCTTGATACTCCATTGCTATGTGTTGATCAAAGCTTTCGTTATAGTCCTGTCGGGACATCCATTCTAGCACATGCCTTCGCACAGCAGTGCTTATAGCTGTTGGCAACAGGACTAACCACCTTCCTGCATAGTATACAATTGGACAGCGTTCCAAAGCACTGTTGCCTATGACTTGATTACCTAATTGATTTCTAAAGTTCATATTAAAGATGAACGGGGTTAATTCGGTTGGAGATATCCCAAGTTGTTTTAAGTCATTTTGAGAAAAAGTGATGGTGCGACTAAGCGATTTGAGGATTTCCCAACTAGGTATCTTTAGGGCTCCTTTTTCCTTCCCACCTCCCATTATGAATCGATCAAGCCTACGTCTTGAGGCAATTTCCTCGCTCAATCTGAGGAGTGCGTGTACCTCACTAATCAATATACGTGTGTTTAGCTTATCCGGCAATGTTTGAATGATGTTGTAAATTCTCTGGAGGTAAAAGTCACTGCTTTCCCAAATTCCCTCGAAAATTCGTGCATTTCCATATTTCGTCATAACATTAGAAATGAAAACATCCTCAACAGGGTCTTCCATTTTTGAAAACATCGTAGACCCAAGTTTCTGATTGAGCCAAGATTTGATCTGGCGGAATTTGACTTTTTGTATTCCTGAACCATATGCAATAATAAGGTGAATCAGTAGTTCGATACGTATGGTGTTGGCGTGTAAGGAAGGTTCGGTTAGTAGTCCTGAGATCATAGCAGCAGACTTTATTGGATGGAATGGTTTAAGTTGGCGTTTAAAACACGGACGTTCTTTAAAGATTCCCGATATCTTGTGGATATGGGTATACAATGGCAATGCAGGAAACATGTCAGATAAGAAATCTGTTATGTCTTCAGGATCGGCAGTGTTGCTTTCTGGAGTAGAATCCATTTTATAGTGCCAAAATGTTTTAAGGGTCGTGATTAGTGATTAGGGTCGCACCTTCATTTATCAATTATCAAATTTACCTATCATGTATCCATCTAGTTTTATCCACATATTTTTTTAGCTTTCTCATTAGCCTGCCGGATTGATACACAAAACCCAACGGATTTTTGAATGCCACGAACGGTTGATGTTGGGCTTCACTTACGTTCAACCAACCTGCTCGACTTGCTTGTTAATTTATTACGGTGTTTCCCGATAGTGCAGTTATGTAAGGTGGATTAAGCGAAGCGAATCCACCAATTTCAGAAAATGAAGAATTTCCATAAAGTCGTATTAGTAGGCAGGCAGAGATATTCGCTTTATTTCCATTTACTGAAATATCCTCACATCCCCCGTCCGCTGGAATGAATTGTCAGGCATTTCTTATTTGTTTCAGTAACTTTTCATACCTTGAAATGCAGACTCGGGTGATATGGATCAATTCTAAATTTCTTATATGCGTCTTTACCTTGCCTTTGAATGTTCTTTGGCAATTTCTCAAATAGCTTTCGGAAACGTTGAATTGTATGAGAGATCATAAATCATCAATATTTAACAGCTTTGTTTTTCCCTGTCTATGTTCCTCAAGCGCTTCATCTGCAAGTTGGCTTAATAGATCTTCAGATTCTGCAAATGTCTTTTCCCAACGCCTTTCTACAGCAAGTTCTTCAAGCAGCCACTTGGCAACTATATTCTGCTCTTTTTCAGATAATTTACAGACTTCCTCAAATGCCTTTTCCAATAACTTTGTCATATTTCATCACCTCTTTCTTGGTTAATTTACCTAACATCTATTTTTATCTTTATTCTACAATTTCAGTATATTATTGCATGATACAGCGTACGTCAAACCAAAATCGGCTGAATTGCATTGAAAATCTATTGTATTTCTGTTTCACAGCAATATTCGTACATCCCCCGTCCGTTTGGTGAAATGGATGGCGTCGAAATACTCCAGCAATGGGACTGCATACTTCCTAGAGGTTTTGGTCAAGTCCCTGAACTGCGCCACGCTTATAGGGCCCTGTTTTTTGATATATTCCCTAAGGTTTTGCTTTAATTTATCGAGCACCATTGCATGAAAACAAAGCCCCTTTTCTACCTCTATGATCTTCTTCTGTTCAATAAGCAACGGGATGACTGCCTTACCAGAAGCGCCAAAATTTGTACACACTTCTTCCAGTGAAGGGGGAGTAAACCCCGCCTTTAAAAAAAGCCCTTCAATCTTATCCGCAATACCCTTGTCCTGCATTGGCACCTGAATCTGAAAGCCCACAAGTGATAACTTGTTGTCAGTAATTTTAACGGCCTTTTCATTCCTTAAGGAAGAGAGCGCTGCGGTAATTAATAAGGGGTCGACATCTTTACCCAAAAGTGTTTTTAGATGTGTCTCATCAATCCCCATTTTTAAAGGATTATCTTTGTGAAATTTCCTTAATTCATCCAGGATCCTTCCCTTCAGAGATAAAACGTGGGTTTTATGAAAAATAACGTTTTTCCCCTCTACAGAAAATTTCATTAATATGCCTTTCTTTACAAAGTCTGCAATAATCTTCTCTGCAACTGAAGGATGAATATTGACCCGACGGGAAATATCATCATTGGTAGGGGCGAACGGCCGTTCGCCCCTACGGATGGCATTATTCAAATAAATCTGCTCTACAATATCAGAGAGATTACCGCTGGCCAGAATCTTTAGGGTTTTCAGGGACTCTTCTTTAAAACGTTTCAATCGTGTTGTGTTGTACCCAAGAACCCTGCCTCCGCCGATGGTGTAAGACGGCGAATAAGAACGAATGATAAATCGGTCTTCCCTTTCGGTCGTAATGAGATTTTCCAGGAGAAACTGACACAATGCCTCTTCTCCGGGATTCAGTTGCTCTCTCTCCAACAGTATAACACGTCCCATTACCTCCGAAGTATTCATGTGAAATCGTATCCTTGCCCGGTTTTTTAACGGGTTTTTTGCATTCTTAATCAATCGTAATGACGCATCCACAATTTTGGTAGGTTGTAAATATCCTGGGATAGAAAGTTCGTAACCGCGTTTGATCTCGGCTGATTTGATTCCGGATAGATTGATTGCAGCTCGCTGTCCTGCATAGGCGGTATCTACTCGTTCTCCGGTCACTTCAATCCCCCTCACTCGTACGATTTGTTTGATGGGAAATATTTCTATTTCATCCTCTACTGAAATTTGGCCGCCCATAATAGGCCCGGTTACAACACACCCGTATCCTGCTATGGTAAAAGACCTGTCGATGGGCAATCGAAATACACGAGCATCATCACAGGTTTTTAGTAACAGTTTACCCCCTCCCCTAACCCCTCCCGCCAGAGGCGGGGAATACTCATTGTTCCCTTGTACTCCTCCCCCTGTCCCCCTCCCTGAGGGAGAGAATGTCCTCCCCCTGTCCCCCTCCGGAGGGGGAGAAAGGGGGAGGTTTAGGTGGGGGTGAACTGTTACGGTTTTTATTTGTGCGATGAGGTTTTTTATGATCGTTTTGCAGGTCTCAATCCCCTCGCCAGTAACCGTAGAGACAGGTACAATGGGTGCATCTTCCAGTGATGTACCTTTCAAAATATTTTTTATATCTTCCTGCACTATGGCAAGCCATTCATCTGTTACAAGGTCTTTTTTCGTTAAAGCAACAAGACCGTGCCGGATTCCCAGGAGATTAATGATTTCCAGATGTTCAATAGTCTGCGGCATAATGCCATCGTCAGCCGCAATAACGAATAATACGAGATTTATGCTCGTTGCGCCTGCCAGCATGTTTTTGACAAAACGTTCGTGTCCTGGCACGTCTACAATGCTCACCCTTCGCCCTGAATCAAGGTCGAGATAGGCATAGCCTAAATCTATGGTCATCCCTCGCTGTTTCTCCTCAGGCAGCCTGTCGGCATCAATGCCCGTCAATGCCTTAACGAGGGACGTCTTTCCGTGGTCGATATGTCCTGCCGTCCCAATAATGATATGTTCAACGTTATGAGTATTTATGATTTGTGAAGACGCTGATTGTTTCATATGTTTATTATGTCGTAACAATTTAGTTTTTTGAAAAATCCGTATATTTATATGTGATCCGCATGAAACGGAATACGTAGCGCGGGTGGTTTATCCCCCGCACAAGCCGACCACAAGGGATCGGCGCTACCTTTTTCAAAAAGCTAAATTGTTACATTATGTCGAATTATTAAGTTTTTCCCCTTCGAAATTCAATATTCCTTGTTCTACATTCGATATTTCACTCTTAAATGCTATAGCACTTTCTTAAGTTAACGCTTATGGGATTAAGGGGTGTGTATCTTCTGTTTTTCATAATCTTCAATAAAGCATCGAATTGCTTGTAAAACCCCATCCGTATTTTTCATTACAAAGTTTAATTTCTGATTTCGTACTCTTATTTCTCAATTTCCGTGCAAGTTCTTTGAGTTTTGGATGGTAATTTATCTTCATGGGAAACACACCCCTTTATCCCCTCTTTTTAGAGGGGAAAGCATGATGCTCCGTTAATTCGCGGGTTCACTCATTGCAAATTGCACCCACTTTTTAGAACTACTATCAATTTTCTTTTTAAATTTTAGTCTAAAGAAATAATATCAAGTCACAAGTCTTTAGGTTTTTCCAAATGAGTGCACCTGTTTGAGTTTTTTCAAAGTTCAATATACTCAGAATACGCGCCCATTGGTCCAATCTCTAGATAAACAGGTTTTAGCTGCTCTACCGACTTTTCAGGCACCCATACCGAACGCACTTCCTTTTGGTATGAGTATCTAAAATGCTTGCAGAAAAACAGATCAATGTCTTTTTCTTCTGGTGGATTAAGCGGGTCAACATATCGCACTTGGTCGGTAATGAATCCCCAAAACCCTATAAGCTTTTTGAAACTCGCATCTAATCGGTTTAAAAAGCCTTTTGTATCATGTATCACCACACAAGCATCAGCTTGGAAATCATCAAAAAGCCTCAGATCATAAACGTAAGACATGCAATAGACGTAATAATTAGTGGACAGTTCAAACGTTGTTTTAACGTTTCCAGTTGGTTTGATTTTGGTTTCTTTTCCCGTATTCCGATCTACATGAGTAATATTTACGCTAGCCGGATGATGAAAAACGGACAAAATACGCTCATCATCTTTAATCGCTGAATTTAATGACGCATCGTTATAAAACGTTGCTGGAGCAACTCTAATTACTCCATCATCGTGCAATTTTTTTAGATATTTCTTTTCCCCGTATTTGAACAAACAATATCCTGCGTCAAATTTCCTCCCTTTAAGCATCTTTGCGGCACTAGGTGCGCGTGGCCATGTAGCTTTTGGAAATATTTCAGGAGATAGGAGATTTCCCGGTGGCATTCCTGTGCCTCTGAGACCCATTTCCTCAAGCAGATGTGTCCACATTACCGCCCAATACTCCCCCACCCTTGATATAGGGCGTAGTCCAATCTTCCCTTCCTCAGTCAAAATAAGTTTATTCCGAAAGACATCCTCAATTCTCTTTTCTAGTTCTTCTTGGCTTATGTGCTCCATATATCGTTTTTGCCGATATTGAAGCCGCCATAACTCATGCCTTTTCATGTTTTCTTACAAAGCTAACAAGTTATTATACAGACCTGTATATCCTGCTAAAAGCAAGATATACGAGAAAAGGCACGTTGTGTGCCGGAATCAAGTTGCATACGCGAACCCGCTTAAAAGATATTTTATGGTAAACCTTCCTCAACGATTTTGATTTCCTCTTCTGTTAATCCGTACAGTTCGTACACCAACTGATCAATCTGACGGTCGGGTGAATGAGTTGTTAGGCGGCGGCCCACGCTTCAGGGCGACTGCATTTCTTTCTCATATTTCTGAGTAAGGATACTGCTGTGAATCCAATTAACTGTTAGCAGGATCAACTCCTTTAGATTCTCAATATCCTTATCAACCCAACGCCGGACATAATGTGTTTCATCATTTCCAAGCCAAGCGGCACGTTTAGCACAAATCTTAATCTCAGGACTTGTAACGAATTTATCAATACAAGTTGAGAGAAACATCGAACTGATTTGGCTGGCTGATTGCGGATTAGCCGCTATGCAAAAATCCTTAATCAGAAATTCTAATGCCTTACGATACCCCATTCCCGCAACTTGGTTTAATCCGAAACTCTCAGCTGCGAGCGACTGGGAATAAATTTCAGGAAATAACGGCGAAATATTTGCTACCTCTTCAGGTATTCTCGGTTGTGGCGGAGTTGATGGCGCAACCTCATACAAGACAAATTCATAGCTCGCATGACCCAAAGGTGACACATGGGTAGCGACATCAGAGCGCCTATATCGAGCAATAAGAAAGTGCCTGCACTCTCTTCGGGAACACTGGAAAACGATCTCAAGTATACGATCAGTCCCTTCATTAGACGGGGTTAATGTCCATTCACCTTCATTTGGTTGGATAGCAAAATGGCAGATGGGACACTCATTAGGTTCTCGATCATGTGTATATCGCTTTCCGCCAATATCTACAAAGAAAAATTTCGCCATCAATAACCTCCAGTTCTATTTCACCGAGCCGCCTAACAAGTTATTAAAGACCTGTATATCCTGCTAAAAGCGAGATATACGAGAAAAGGCACTTGTATACCGGAATCAAGTTGCATACGCGAACCCGCTTAAAAGATATTTTATGGTGAGCCTTCCTCAACGATTTTGATTTCATCCTCTGTCAATCCGTACAGTTCGTACACCAACAGGTCAATCTGGCGGTCGGTTGCGTCTATTTGCCGCTGGATGACGGTCTTGTCATGGTCTGTCTTTGCAGAGGCAAGTTGTTTGTTGAGTTCGAGCATTTGGTCAACAAGCGCGACCATACGGTTGTGTAATTCCATATGTGCGGAATTCTCTGTGTTGACTATAGGAACTGGTATTCTTTTGAGATCACTTACCAGAACCTTCGGAAAAAGTGCCTTTTTTGCTTTTGGGCTTCGACGATGATGCCACCACGTAATCAGCCAAGAATTAACAATTCCAAGAAGGAATAGTGGGCTAGGCCACGTATGGTCACATTTTATCGGAATGATATCACGGCTGTGGTATAGCTCTTTGTCGCAGTATGTTGAAATAATACGGTGATTAACTCCGCCTGTGATCTCTTGGACGAGTAGTCTAGGTCCTATAAAATTGCAAGGATCCCGAGGCGCGGCAAACCAAGGGCCGTACTTTACATACCGATTAATTGGCCAACGCAATTCATATCTACCTAAATCTCGACCAATAGCTTCAGGTTTCCAATCAAGACCGAGACGTGAGTTTGCATGATAAGGTTTTTTAATTACTGTTTCTTTACTATGTGGATTACCATCAGGGTCTTCACCCTTGCCCACCTCATAAGGATTATATCCAGAACATGGTCTTGCTAAAGAACAAAGCGGTTTTGAGTGTGTTTCTATCTTTGTCAGCAGTTCTGTCTCAGTAAAATCCTCAAAGATATGAATTATATGACCAGCAGAGATAAAACTCGACTGTTTTAATTCGCGGCGTACCCCTTTGCCTTGACTTGGATCGTTAACTTCAGAAATTAATATCTTTGTTGTACCTGGGATATCTCGCTGAATAATTGATACCAGTGTATTAACTTGAGCATTTTTAAAAACCAACTCAGGAAGCCACGTAATAGAACGAATTGCAAAGCTTTCCAATATAAAACGCCGCAAGGCAGCAGCGCTTGGGATGGTTAGCCATGTTACTGGGACAATAAAACCATGAATTCCACCTTGACGAAGCAGTTTTAGGCTTGCCTCATAAAACAAAAAGGAGTGTTCGAAGCTTCCTTGACTAGCAGTATAATAGGATTTAAAGTAAAATTTGACAATATCTGAATGGATTTGATGAAAGCCATACGGTGGATTTCCAATCACCACGTCAAACCCACCTACCTTCATGATTTCAGGGAATTCTTTGTCCCAGTCGAATGGGTTAATCCGGTAGCATTCCTCGTCTGACACACCCCCGGCACCTCTTGCTAGAGGGGAGTCCATCTTTTCCCCTCTAAAAAGGCTTGTCCCGTACTCCGATACGGGAGGGGTTAGGGGTGTGTTATAAAAATCCGTACCGATGAGAGAGTTGCCACACTTTATATTGTTTCCGAGGTCAGGCAGGGCGCGTTCGTGGAACATCTTCAACTGCTTTACAATGGTCTGTTCAGATTCCCCTTCCAACACCTTAAGGAGAAGCGAGAGCTTCGTTACCTCCACGGCCTGCGGGTCAATATCAACACCATAGATGTTGTTGAGGAGGATGCGTCTGCGTTCTGCAGTGGTCAGCCTCCATGCCCCTCCCTGCCCTCCCACTGAGGGGAGGGTTGTTTGGGCTTGATATAGCGCAGGTGAGCGGCCGGTTGCCCATTTTTCAGGGTCATTGGCTATATACCAGTCACGATGCCAGTCGAGCAGGTATTGGTATGCGCCCAGGAGAAATGAGCCAGAGCCGCAGGCGGGGTCGAGGATACGGATTTTGGAAATATCCTTCGGGATTGTTTTCCGTAGGGGCTGAAAATTTTCAGCCCTTACCAGTTTTCCCACGGTGTTTTTTACTATGTAATCTACGATATACGTCGGCGTGTAATAAACGCCTCCTGCCTTCCTTACTTCGGGCTTTTCCTCTACTACGGCGCGATGGCCAGGCGTGAGGCGGATTACCTTCCCCAAAAACTGCTCGTAAACCTGCCCAAGTATATCGGCGGAAAGGACGGAGAACTCATACGGACTGTCAGGGTAGTACAGGTTTTTGATAATATCCTTGAGCGCGCCGTCATCAATGTCAAGATTGGGTGTGAGAGTGTCGGGTGATTCAGAACGGTCTTTCTCTTTTTGGAAATGAAACAGACCGGAATTATAGCGTTCATCGGCGCGGTAGAATAACTCACAGAGCCGCTCATACATGCGGTCGCCATTCTGTAAGGCCATAAGTTGCCCATACCGTTCGATACCTCGATCTTCGCAGATACGGAGGAATATGATGCGGTCTATAGTGCGCTGGACGGCAAAGTTCAGGTCGCGTTGCGAGAGTTCAGTATTTCTGAGCGCAAGACTGCGGGCAAGCGCATCACGCCAGGATTCAATCTCCTTGAGGAATGCCGTATCAACCTCTGCCGTGCCTTTCTTTGCCTTGCTTGATTCGGCATATCTATCGAATGAACCTTTTAATACGGATTCACGCGAGAAGATCGAGGCGATCTCGTCCCAGTGTTGGGTAAATTCTCCCCAATTACCCACATACATAATGCGAGCGGTGGATGCCTTATCTGTCTTGTTTGGTTTGACCCTGCAATCGTAAACGGCGAACTCTTCAAAATCGGTGAGGATGCTAAGGGGGAGTTTTGCCGACCATGCGTAACGGCGCAGTTGGAATGCAGGGTCTATGTCGTCTTTAATATTGACCGATGGTCTCTTTGTTTCTACGAAGAACTTGCGGACGCCGCCAATCCGGAAGCAGTAATCGGGGGCTTTTGTGAGGCCGCCAATTTTTATGGAATCTTCGTGGATAACGTCCTTATATGCCTCGGCATAGCCATTCTTGTTATTTACGTCCCATCCCAGGAGTTGAAAAAATGGGTCAATGAACTCCTGCCGAAGCTGGGTCTCGTTGTAT
>Ga0209211_10011830_pt1 | contig 11091 bp, 10 predicted proteins | sample RifGroA2_FD_183992 | JGI IMG/M metagenome (GOLD analysis project Ga0209211, IMG submission 183992) | Groundwater microbial communities from Rifle, Colorado, USA - Groundwater A2 (SPAdes) (version 2) | ecosystem: Environmental > Aquatic > Deep subsurface > Groundwater | place: Rifle, Colorado...
TTAGCTGGCTACGAAAGGGACAGATAATGGCCGTCAGCGACAAGGTTCTGTCGAAGTCGATGAGCATCGCCTTGCAGTCCAGCAGGAAAGCGCGGGATTCGGCCGATAAGGCACTGCACGACCTGCATCGTGATTCGCCAGGAACGAAGGTGTGTGCGGCCCATACGGCTATGAACGATATGATGGAGGCCCAGCTTTCGTATATCAAATCCATAGGTACAGGGGTGGAAGTACTTATGGAAAGTGCCATAGTGGTGTTGGATGATCGGGCAGTTAGACGTGGATTCATGACGACGCTCACGGTAGCCAACGTTGTAATCCTACTGATCAGTGTGCTGGTGCAGATCATAAGTCTCGGGACTTGACGAAATGTCTACAACTCTCGGAAAGACTTTGGAGTATGGAAGCCCTTCCATTCTGCAGCTGTGGCTGTCGGAATCGGACAACTTATCGGATCCTGCTGTGTTCCTGGTTCGTGCCGGTTTCGGGTCTCCTGCTTTCGCCAGAGTATGTACGGAAGCCGATCTGCACAACTATCCCGATTCGGATCTGACAGCTCCAGGCTGGTATCGGGCATCAGGGCTTGAATTGGAACTGGATTCGTCCGAGACTATGGGAAAGTGGTTGACGTCCATCCAAAGTGCACTGGAAGCTCTGGATACTGCATCTGATGTGTCCGCATCGGTGTCTGTACCGGACTCGGTGTCTATTCCTCTGCGCATGTACAGAACAGGCTCCCAGATAGGTACGCTGAATGTGGATAGGGAGGACCAGCAGGACAGTCTTAGGTTGACGCTGACAGTCACATTGACCGATCCCGATGTGCAGGCTGTTGTTCCCACCGATGTGTTTCGTGTATCTTCCGGAGAGTTCAGGGAGCTGCTTGGAATACGCACTGTGGCGGAACTGGACGACGTGTCCACCAGTGTGCAGGATTTCGAGACATCGGTTACAGTATGGTTGTCCAAGGAGTCTCCGGAACTGGAGAGCCAGCTCCTGGAGGCAATATCCGCGGACATTGAGAACCTGTGTTCGTTCGCGGTAGTGTCGGAGTAGTATCGTGGATGTGTCTGTAGTCAGGTATCTGCACAGCAAGGGCATCGCCGAAGCCGGCGATATCCCTGTTATCCGGCTGAGGTCCACAAATGCTGCCAAAGCTAAAGAACTCACAGAGTCCGGACTTGCTGCCGCGGGCAGAGGAAACTCCGGAAAAGCAGTCGAATCTCCCGAACCTGTCTGATGCATACTCGGCCTGGAAGGCTACAGGACAGCAGAAGGACTTCGACACGGTCATGCGCACGCTGGAGCCAAGTATTCAGCGGGGCTTGAATGCGTACGGCGGTGGCAGGCAGGAATTACGGACGAAGGCCAGGATACTGGCTTCGGAGGCTGTCAGACAGTTCGATCCGAACAAAGACGGGAAGAAAGCGCAGCTAAGTACCTATGTGCATTCCCACCTTCAGCGTCTGCAGCGCGTGGCTGCGGACAGGGCAGCTGCAGTGAGATTGCCGGAACGCTCGCGTATGGATGCTATCTTACTGCGAGACACGGTACGCGAGTTCGAGGACAAGGAAGGATTCGAACCGGACATCGGGACGCTGTCCGAACAGACTGGACTGAGCAAGAGCAGGATCAATCTGGCCTCGGCCGCGTTCAAGGAAATCTCCGAAGCCGGACTGGAGACCGAAAAGGGCGACACGCTCCTCCAGGGAGCACCTGACGAAAGCAACGATCCATGGCGGGACTATGTATACCACGACCTGGATCCAAAGAGCCGAAAGATATTCGAATGGACTACAGGATATGGCGGAAGCAAGCTTCTGCAGAAACAGGAAATAGCCAGGCGGCTGAAGCTGACACCCGCCGCAGTGAGTTCGAGGATCCAGACGATCATCGACAAACTGCAGGCCCGCCCCTCCGGATCGGTATGATCGGCGGCACAGGTGTGCCGGACGACTGCCAAGTCGACTCTGCCGGATCTCGCGTTCAGCTTCGACGCCTGCTATTCAAGGAAGTCTCCGTACAGGCTTTCCATCCGGACAGCCTGAACCGTGTTCAGGCCAGGGTACGTATTGTTCCGGCACATGGAACTGGTACGGTGATCGAGCTGCTGGTAGTGTCTGCCGAACACGGCAGCCGACGCATGTATGCCCTTCCAGACACAGTGGTCCGGACCGGTGCGGGTTCGGTGAAAGCTTCGGCTCTGCTTCCGGGTCACGTGATCCTGCCTTCCGGCGACACTGTCCAGTCCACCCGGCTGTTGTTCGTGCAGGCTGACTTCTGCAGTCTTACCAGTGTATCCCCGGTATATGTACCGGTGTCAGGAATGCATGTGCTCACAGGAATCGACAGGAATCAGAAAGGAAACGTCCGATGACAGACCAGACTGTGGAAACGCCGGTTGTAGCACCAGTGTCGGCTGTTGTACCAGATGTTCCGGCAGTTCCGGTGCCCATCCAGGAACAGGTACCGACTGAGCAGCCCAAACCTGCAGAGGAAAAGCCGAAAACTACGCTCTACAAGGTTCCCAATGTCTTCAAGAGCAAGCTGGCACACATAGACAATGTCTGTGCCAAGGAAGGGTTCGTAACCCTGCAGACCAAGGATGGTAAGATCCACCGCAAAACCGCCGAAGAGGTCAGGAATTTTGCCAGGGACTGTGCACAAATGCTGCAAAGCATGTACTCTGCGGAATCTCGTGGAGTTGTTGTCCCTGCACACGTGAAGTCACAGACCCAGGAGCTGATAACCAAGCTCAGCACCGCCTGGCGCACAGCCAAGCATCAGCAGGAATCAGCGCTGAAGATGGACCATGTTCCGAGGGCTATGCAGCGCATTACCGACAACCTGGCCTGGCAGAAGGGCGACCTGACCAAGGAGCGTGGAGCGTATACGGCGGATGGCTTGCCCGAGGAAGTGAATATCAAGTACTTCCTTCAGAGGTTTCCGATGCTGACCGAAGGCGAGATCGCAACTATCCTGCGAGCCACCGACGTTCCCTACAACCTGCGTATCCAGATCCTGGCAGGAATGAATGGAAAGCGCATGATGGAAGCCAACAAGTTGGATGCCAAAGATGTGATGCGTATAGCCGGAAGGGTAGAGATTCCCACAGGAGTAGGTTTGAATCCGTCCGCAGTTCTACGTCCGGATAAGCCGATCAGGATTGTTCGGTCTTGACGCCTGACAGCTTCTCGAACATTTTCGTGTTGCCGCCGTACTGAGCCAGTTGAGATAGCTGCTGGCGGTAGAGTTTTACCAGTACATTCACAGACGAACGTATTTCTGCCAGTGTGGCTTGCTGGTCCTGCTCGAAAGCCATGGCCAGAGTTTCGTCCTGGGAAGCTTGTGCAGGATATCTGCTCGGAGGGAAGTCTGCGAACGCCAGGTGTTCTGGGGCCCTGTACAGCCCTTCGGACATCAAGGCCGTTCCACAGTACCGGCGCACCTGGGGAGAGAAGTACGACGCGCTGTACTCTCCGCCAAGAAGCAGCTGTACTTCTACACATGTCCATGTCAGCTCCAGCGGAGACGGAGCTGCGCGCATCTGTTCCGGCGAACTGTCCGGATCCAATACCGATGCGCAGACGATGTGGAACACTTCCGGACTGGTGAAGAAACGGTCGGATGCCAGTACGGAAGCCAGCGCTTGCAGTCGCTGCATGACGTCTTCGTGAATGGTTGCCCCGGTGCGCTCTTTTATAGCTTCCTCAAGGAACACAGGGTCCCACTCGAGACAGTCTTCGTCGAACAACTGGATAGCCAGCACCAGCGCAGGTGTTCCCAGCGTCATGGGATCGGCGAAGATCCCTCCAGCTTTCTTTAGCTCTTCCTGGATCATTGCTTGGTAGGTTCCAGTTTAGGTGGTTCGCCAGGCTGTGGCAGCTTCGGTGCCGGAGCGGGTTCCGCAGGTTCTGTGCGCAAGGGCGCCACCTCTACCTTTTTTCCAGGCGGCGTATCTATTGCACTTCTGTCTATTTCGCCGCCTCCAAGGATACTCTGCAGAATTCCAGCAACTCCACTGCCTTCGTCAATAGCCTTGGCTGCCCCCCTGAATCCGGAGTCCGGAGCTTGTCCTACGCTGTAATACACATCTTTTCCACGACGTTCTGCTTCCTTCAGGAAGTTCATGCGCCTGGAGTAGTTGGACGATGTGCTGATCATTCCGTACAAGGCGTCTGGATCGGCGTTCACCTGCCTGGCTACATCATCAGTGTGCTTCAGAATCTGTGCCAGTTCCTGCGGTCGAGCTCCGAGGCTGTTGGCATATGCCTGCACCTGTTCCCTGCCAAAGCCTCCGTAGCGTTGCAGGATGGCGTTGCCGTGCCGTGCGATCCATGGACTGATGCTTCGGAGCTGGTTCCACATGCGCGCCGCTCCTATGGTGGTCAACGCCGGCAGTGCCAGTCCGCTGGATACGAAGGCCTGAGCGGAAGGATGGCTCATCATGGCTTCCACGTCTTGCGGCTTCAGCCTGTACTCTGGATCAAGCAGCTTGTTGGCCTCGGACAGGAAACCATACCTGTACCTGGAACCTTGGCGCAGGACATCCTGCATCATGTTCCAGGCTGCTGATCTTCCATACTGGTGTTCCAGTGCTGCGGCGGCTGCGCCGGCGTGCTTCATGGCTTCGCTGTTGACAGCGTCCGCTGTCAGTTTCATCGTCCATTTGTTCCACTGGTCAGGGTTTCCGGCCATTCCCAGCTTGTCGAAGCTAAGTTTCTGGCTTGCCATAGCCATCAGCACGCTTGGATCCGTACGTCCTGTGATCCTGCTCAGGTTGCCGAGTAACGCTACCATCTGGGTAGGGTCAGTCACACCAGCCAGTCTTGCGGCCTGATAGTACGTGCCCATGGCTTTTCCTATTCCGGGCTTGCCGAGTGCAGCCACAAACCGGTCGCCGAACACGGTCTTCATCAGTCCGACAGCTTTCACAGGATCTGTCTGTCCGGTCAACTGCGTCAGTATTCTTACATTGCTGGCCTTGGACCGTATGTCCTGATCCACCATCATGGAGCCGTATTCGGTTAACTTGCCCGCCATGTCGAACACACCGGGCATGCGCATAAGGTTGCGGAAGGCACCGCGTTCGTACAGCTCCAGCATGGTTTGCATGTGCTTGCTGGATATTGCTCCCTGGAAAGGGCTGTCGGCCGACAGTCCGGACGCGGCCTTATACATTCTTGAAACCAGATTCACTACAGCCGTCTTGCGCCGGTCGTCTCCAGGACTGTAGGACGCGGTGTTGATTCCTTCGCGCTGCAGGAAGCCGTTGACTACCTTGTCCAGTCCCCAGTCCTGGAACATCTTGGCCAGGGTTAACGCGCCCCTCTCTATAGACCAGCCGGAGGCTGCCTGTTCGGCGCGTTCGGGAGAGAAGCCACGGACGTTGATGTACCAGTTAACCAGCAGATCGTGCTTCTGGTCTTCACGCTCCTGCTTTAGCGGCTCGAACAGTCCAGCATAGAATCCGCGGTCTTGTAGATCGATCCAGTTCTGCCCCGGAATGTTCGAGCCGGCGCCGATCTTGGTCTTGTTCCCCAGGGCGTCGACAGTGTACTGCTGTCCCCAGATGGACTTGGCGATGTTCAGGAATGGAGACAGTTGGGCCAGCGCATCTGACGCCTGCTGCTGCCAGTCGTCGAACTGGCCAAGACCGGAGAAGGCCGATCCGACCTGCTGCTGTACGCTGAGCCGGTCTACGTCGGACGACGTCTGTGCAGAAGTGGGTCCGCCATTGGCCATGTCATGCCCCGATATGGTTGCGGAGCGGCAGGATTTCCCTGGGGGTGAGCTTACCCAGCGCAGTCACGATGTCTTCCGGACGGTGGGCTTCAACCTGGTACAGGTTGTGCATCATATCGCTGAGGGTCATTGCGTTTTCGGCGATGGCGCTCTTGCGTGCCATGATACCCCCGGGCAGCTTCACCATATCCGCCTGTTCGGCCATCTCGGCCTCGATGTCCGCAGTGGTGATGCGCCGCAGGCCTTCTGCCACAGCGGCGTGGCGGATATCGTACCGGTGAGAGATACTTTCGAGAGAATCCACCATGGCATTCACGTCATTTGGCTGCATGAGCGAGCCTTCCGGCATTTTGCGCAGGCAGTCTCGTACGTTTCTGGTGGTCTTGGCGGCCTCTGCGTAGTGAGGAATGTACGGGATGACGCCGTCCAGCACGGACAGGGCGTCTTCCCTGGTACAGGTGGCCGCGCCTGCGTGCTGCAGCAGCGTACGGATCTGGGCTTCCGGAACTACCGTGTCGACGGAGCTCGCGGCCTTGAGCACACACGTGGCAGTGCTACGCCGCTCGCTCTCTGGCATATCCGAAGCGCATTCCAGGAACTGAGCCACTACCGTTTTGCCGGAAATGGCGTCAGTCACCGGCACAGATGTGCCATGGAACTCTATGATGTTGTCTGTTTCGGCTTTCTTGGGAACCCTTAGTGTGACCTGCTTGGACAGCATTTCGACCTCTTCGTCGTCAAGCCCCCACAGAGAGGCAGCCTTGGCAAGGGTTTCCCGAATCATTTCTCTGGCCGCGAAGGACTCCGGTGAAAGCACAGCCTTTTTCTCCACCAGGGGCTGGCGATTAAAATACGCAATGCTGTTCCAGGTCTCTGCGCGCGAGCAGATGGGAAACATGCGGTTGCGCATGTCAGCGAACTCTGCAGAAGAAAGATGAGCGATCTCGTCATCTGTCATAGCGCGATGCTGCACCACGAACGGCGGCAGATCCGGACGATCCGCCATGATCTGCTGCAGGACAGTCTTGCTCTTGTCGTGATAGATGTCGACAAACGGATTCATTGTGCGCTCCGTGATGCTTGCTCGCCCTAATATAGCCCGATTGCCTGTGCGACGTATGTGCGCGGTTCCGGTCTGCAGGTATTAGGCTGTGTACGGCCCTGAATCTTCGTACGTTTCTCGTTCCGGCAGTACCCATTGTCCGTCCATCTGTTCCAGCTCTTCCTGGGTATGGCTTAATCGGGATCCGTTGGATGTATCCGGAACAGACGGATACGATCCTACTCTGTACCAGCAGGCAGTTGCCAGGAAATTGGTAGCGTGGGCGAAGTCGTCGCTATGCCCGGGATCCCGCTTAACCGTAAGGATGTCTCCTCCTCTTACAGAAGGACGGCGTTCCGCGAACACTGCCAGGAAATCGTCTACTGGCCTAGCGTAGCTATCCTGCATACGCTGCATGTCGTAGTCCGGAAACCGGATCTTTCCTCCACGGATGGCTGTGAACATGGCAAACAGGCTTCTGGTATGATCCAGGTGCAGACTGGCTCTCGAACCTTTCTCTGCCACGTTCGCGTACACTACTTCCCTGTTGGGGCTGTAGCCGTAGGTGAATGGCCAGACTATGTGCGGGTCCAGATCCTGTCCGAATCCCAGAGTCTCGAAAAGCCAGCCTGCTCCGGTATAGTCGTGTGCGAAGATGGCCGGATTGTAGATGGAGATCAGTTTAAGGACCTCTGCCGCCTGCGCCGCAGGATTCATGGACTGCGGAAGAGACAGCATATGGTGAACGTGCAGGTCGGAGGTTCCGGATTTAATGCCCCCGAACACCAGTTTGGTCCAGGAATGTGTGTCTCCTCCTCCGCCCCAGTCTATGCCTATGCCGCATATGGAAAGCTCCCTGCGTTTCTTCCTGGCCTCTTCCAGCGTGTTCGGTCCAAGGTCGCATACTGCCTGCAGGGTGGGTTTGTCTATCATCCGGTCGGCGCTGTCGAACGACACGCCGAGCACCTCATTGTACAACTGGTACTTCGGGAATTGAGGATCGGCCATCAGTTTACGAAGTTTGCGCCACTGTAGCGGGATGCACGCGTGCAGCGGATGCAGTACCTGGCTGATGTGCCTGCCTCGGAACTCCTCTTCCCGCTCCCGGTAGCGAGGCACGAAGATCTGTTTCATAATATCCAGGGGCTTGCCGCATTTCACGCATATTGGACATAATGGACCGATCATGTTCAGCAGATCGTGGTCGACGGCGCCTATGTTCCATTTTCCGCAGCCGCAGCGAATCACCTGTTCTCCCTGCGAACTCTTTTGCCACAGAACTTCGGCCAGGTTTCCAGTAGACAGCGGAGTTCCTGTATAGCGTTTCCATCCGGTGTACGGACGAGCGGCCTGCGTCTGTTCGATGATGGGCAGGATGTCTTCGCGGACTCCCTGGATCTCGTCTACCCACAACCGGTCGATACCTGTAATGCCTCGTATGCGTAATACGTCCAGGAGGGCGTAGCTGTAGGTGTCGGTACTTTGGTTGCAATACGTCCGTCTCAATACTGTTTGTTTAGAAGCGAGGGTTACGATTTCGTCCCTAAACATGCTATTGGCCAGCATTGGAGCGGTGATTTCCTTACTGATGCGTGCCGCCTGGCTGAATAGTGGAGTTACTATCAGGCTCCTGGTACCGGACCTGGACAACCTTTCTACGATATCGGCTGCTACTCCCTGGAAGGTCTTTCCAACTTGGCGGGCCGTGAGCCAGATTTCGGACAGAACAGGCAGGGAATCGAACATCTCGTGGAACATGGGGAACCGGGCCACCGACATGGGGTGCCCTTCCATGTTCAGCATAAAGGTATAGTCCGCAAGGTTGCGGACACCGGCTCTTGCTCGCTGTACCAGGGCATCCAGACATTTCTGGAACAGGTTGATCAGATCGGCGTCCGATACCTTTTCCGGCTTCGGAGTCTGCTTAAAAACTGGTGTGTTTTGCGGCATAATCCATTGGAAGGCGAAGCTTACTCCGTATGGAGGCTTCGCCGTGTCATCTGTTTTACGATTTCGTGAATGTTTCCAGCATCCTGAAAGGAAGAGCACTTAGGCTTTACTGTAGTTCGGTATGCAGTACATGTGGGAAAGTCGCCGAAGAATGCGCCATATAGTTCTTCGGATGATGCGGCACGACGTGCTTTCCCATATTGTGTCAGCCGTACGGCGTACGGAGCAAACAAACCCTGACACAGTTCAAATGCCCCAGCCAGAAGAATCTGTATTGAACAAAGAAAGGGCGAAAACGGAAGACAGCGCCAATGGCGAGATCGAGAAGGCTAGAAATTTCGGACTGGAAGAATCTGCCGACAGTGCATTCAGAGCCTGACAACGAGCATGGTATGTGGTGTGCAGATGAACCTGTGTACTCACAATGGGATTCAGATAGACAGCAGTATGTAGGCGTGCTGCACAATAACCAGATTGTTGTTCGTGAGTTTGGTGACTTTATATGGAAATATTTCTACACAGGAAACATACCAAATGGGCATAGAGATTCTGATCAACGGTCCGGGACTTCCGCTTCTGGACCTGTCGAGCGGGAAGATGTACCAGATGCCTCCGTTTTCAGGGCGTGACGCAGCATTGGTGCAGACTTTCGAAGCGTGTGTACTGGTAGAACCTTTCACCAGTCTCGCGCCTGATGAACATTTCGAGACAATGGCTGCCTGGCTTGGCGACAGCGCGCTGCATATATTGGTAAGACCGGGATCGTTTGCGGACTTTCCAGCACACTGGTGCGTAGCTCCTCTTCCAGTCCTGGCGTCTATTGCGGACGTGTCCTCTGTGAAACGCATGTTGTCCAGCGAAATGCTGTGGACCCGATGTGTGTGGGTAAACAGGGGACAAGCCCGGGCGGCAGCGGAATTGCTTAATGTGTTCCCCAATGCTGTATTGCTGCAGTCCGATGGTTGGACATTGGAAGGGGCTGTTCCAAGATTTGCACCCGGAATGCCAATGTTCTGGACAACCCGCGACGGAGGACCTCTGGTTCCATGTGAAACAGTTGTTCCGTTTCCGGATCCTGTCAGGACTGTATCCATCCTGGACAAGGATACCCTGGTGCCTTTGGTGCAGACCGCCGATCCCGGATCGTTTCGCGTACAGGGAGTATGCGGTCGGGTTCCAGAAGCGCACGACGTTCTGCGGGACACGGTACTTAAATCCACGGCCGATTCGGCGTTCGCGGAGGCAGCGGCACGCTCCATGATCGAGCACAACTTGGAATATGTCAGGAATCTGCTGTGAGTCGACAGTACATGAACGACAGATGGTGTGTGCGGTGCGGAAGAACAGATCCAACTCCATATCTCAGAAAGTACGCGAGGCTGTTGCTTGGTAAAGCTGGTAACCGTGTGCTTGATCTGGGCTGGGGCAACGGAAGAAATGCTCGGTACCTGCAGCACCTCGGAGCAACTGTCGTTGCCGTTGATGCCTGTCCTGATGTCACAGATGTTCGTGCATGTATGCTGGGGCACGATTTACTGCCGTGCCCTGTAACATGGGCTACAGCTATCCTTGCCAACTATGTCCTGATGTTCCTAGACAGCGATGAACTGGCACAGGTGTGCCGGGAGATCAAACATGTTGCAGTTCCAGGCTGTAGGCCGATGGTCGAATTGTATCCGGCCAAAGACTCACACTACCCGACTGACGAGCATCTGAAATTGCTGGAGGACAGGATCATTGCCGAGCTAGGCAGGGACTTTGTCCGCCGGTCTAAGCACAGGTTTATTCTACAGATATGTTGAAACAGCTATACGCAAGGGGATTGTCTGGCTTACCGGACGTCTCGTTCGATTTTGTACCCGGCCTGAACGTGATCACTGGACCTATCGGTTCAGGAAAGACCATGCGCACAAGGGACATTCTGTTCCTGCTGCTGGCCGGACGCATGCCTTCCAAGCGTACCAATGACTGTCTCGGGAAGAAGTCCCAGATGGGCGTGACGCTGGACAACGATTTGCAGACCATGTCAATTCTCCGTTCAGGAGCCTCGGTACGGCTTCTGGAGGATCAGACCGTATCCGGGTCCGGTCCGATCAAGGAACGTGTGGCAATGATGACCGGTATTCCGGCCACAGATCTGGCGGAGCTGTGCTACTGCAGCGGAATGAAGCTGCAGGCCAACATGCAGCTGTCCAGCTCGTTCCTGTCCACCATGCGCGCCGCTATCGGCAGTTCCACCAGCCGGTTCTCCGACCTGGTGTCGTCGGAAGTGTCGTCGGTTCGGGGCAGATTGGCAGTGGAGGCACAGCGGTCTTTGGCTGTTCCTGTTGATCTGGAAGACCTGCGGATGCAAG